>SDBT01008308.1_pt1 | contig 16966 bp, 8 predicted proteins | sample 2277101 | NCBI WGS metagenome assembly SDBT01 (sample SAMN10404973, study PRJNA504765) | marine sediment metagenome | isolation source: marine sediment core GS10_PC15, 103 cmbsf | place: Arctic Ocean: Southern Knipovich Ridge | collected 2010
ATGTAATTCTTACCCTCGTTATATCAACGGGGGTAATTATTACTTTTATAAATTATTTAATTATATTATATTATGGCTAAAAAAGCTGAAGCAAAAAAAGTTGAGGTTGCTCCTCAAGAAGTTATAGTAGCAAAAAAAATTGCTACTCCAGTACAGCCCACAAAACCAGAGTGGGAAATAAGACCTAGAACATATATTGTTAAAGGTAACAAACAACCATTAACATTAACAATTCCAGGTAAACATACTAGAAAAAATCCTTTATTGTATTTTGATTTAGATCAATCTAAGCAAAGGGAATTAAGATATGCTACAAACATGAACAGTCCTTTTATAGATGAACAAAAAGGAGAAGCAACGTTAGGGCATATTACTTTTAGAGATGGTGTACTTACAGTTCCGCAAGAAAATCAAATCTTGCAAAAACTACTAAGTAAATACCACCCATTAAAAGATAAAAAATACTATGAGTTTGATTCTGTTATAGAAGCAGAAGATGATTTAGATATTATAGAGTTAGAAATTCACGCGCTTAACGCCGCAATGGAAATGGATGTAGATCAAGCCGAAGCTATACTTAGAGTTGAAAAAGGTAGCTCTGTTTCTAATATGAAATCTAAAGAACTCAAAAGAGATTTGTTATTGTTTGCTAAAAGAAAACCAGAACTGTTTATAAGTTTAGCTAATGATGAAAACGTTCAATTAAGAAACTTTGGTATAAAAGCTATTGAAGCTAGAATAATTAACTTGTCACAAGATCAAAGAACTTTTCACTGGGGTTCAAATGACAGAAAATTATTTACTGTACCATTTGATGAAAACCCATACTCAGCTTTAGCCTCTTGGTTTAAAACTGACGAAGGTGTAGAAGTTTACAAATCTATAGAAAAAAGAGTATAAACAAGTGATACTAATATATTAGGGTATCATATTAATGGTACCCTGGTGTATTATAATTCAAACAAACATGGCTATAAATGTAAACACTGTATATCAGACAGTCTTATCTATTATAAATAAAGAACAAAGAGGTTATTTAACACCTGCTGAATTTAACACGGTAGGGACACAAGTTCAATTAGATATATTTGAGAAGTACTTTGAAGACTTAAATCAACAATTAAGAGTACCACAAGCGGATGTTGACTACGCTGACAGGATAATGAATCTTGACGAAAAGTTAGCTATATTTAAAACATTTGGACAAGCTCAATACGATAATACGAGTAATCCAGGTCTTGCGTATTTTAAACTACCTACTACAGATGCTTATGGAGCTACTGTAGACTTCTACAGATTAGGTACTGTTATATACAAAGACGATAGAGGTAATCAGATAGAACTACAAAGATTACCAAGAACAGATTTCTACAACATAGAGAGATCTCCTTTAACAAAATCAACCAAAAGTTTTCCTACTTATTTATATGAGAATAGAGGCGATGTTAATTCACCTGGCCAACCAATAAACAACCATTTACAAAATGTAATATATGTTAACCCTATTGACATAACTAGCAGTATAGAGGTTGATTACGTAAGAAAACCTATTCCACCTATATGGGGTTTTTCAACAGCTGGTAGGGGTCAATACATATTTGACGGAAATTATTACGACGCTGGATTAGGAACTGGATCTAGAGATTTCGAGCTGCATGAGTCAGAACAAGTTAATGTTATACTAAGAATACTAGCGTATGCTGGAATAATAATACAAGATCCTTCTATAGTTCAAGTAGCCTCACAACAGGTTCAAGGAAAAGAAGTTAATAAAAAAAGCTAATAGATGGGAGTTATAAACGAAACTAATCAACAATACTACGCGGGTGCTCAAGGCTTTGTAGTGCAGCAACCTGCAGGTGAAAACAATTTTACTTTCACCTTTGATACTAATCTAGTGTTTGGATCTTTTGATCCTTCAAATATAGATTATCAAAAAAACAACTTTAAATTATACTCCAGTATTGATGGTGTAAACTATATAGAATATGTAGCTGCTTATACCGTGGTTGGTAACACTGTTTCTTTAGTAGCTTCGTTACCGTTTAACAATGTATTGGTTTGTCAGTTAAAGAGACTCGATGGTGGTAGCTATGGAGATAGAGATGCTTATGGAATTACCACGGAACAAAACTATGGTAGTTACGAATATGTAACATTAAGTGATGTTGTAAATAACTTTATAGTTGCGTATGTGGGTGCAGGTAAATTAATACCTAGTGTCAAAAGAACAGACTTAATATTTCACGCTAAACGAGCTTTACAAGAATTTAGTTATGATACTCTTAAAAGTATAAAATCTCAAGAGTTAACAATACCACCTAGCTTAAGCGTAGTTATACCACAAGACTATGTTAACTACGTGCGTATGTCTTGGATAGACCAAGCTGGTGTACAAAGAATTATATACCCAGCAAATAATCTAACTAACTCTCCTTACAGCACTCCACTACAGGATTCTGAAGGTGTACCAACACAAGATAACTTCGGCGCAAATATACAAGGGACATCGATAACAGAAGAAAGATGGAAGAGCAATAGCCAAGAAATGTTAGAGGGTGAGTTTAACGCTAGTGTAGATTGGGCTGGTTTTGACTGGGGTTACGGCGGAATGTGGAATTTAGGTTATGGTCAATTATACGGAATAGACCCGCAGTACTCTCAAGTAAACGGATGGTTTAACATGAACGACAGAGAAGGTAAAATATCTTTCTCAAGCAACCTCGTTGGCAAACTTATAATACTAGAATACATATCTGATGGACTAGCGTATGATATGGATAGTAGAGTACCTAAGTTAGCTGAAGCTGCGATATACGCATACCTATCACATGCTGTATTAGCGAGTAGAATAAATCAACCTGAGTATATAATAAACAGATTGAAAAGAGAAGCTAGCTCTAAATTAAGAAATACTAAAATAAGATTGTCTAACATAAAGCTTGGTGAAATAGTTCAAGTTATGAGAGGTAAATCTAAATGGATTAAACACTAGAATAGTATGGCAATCTTTAAAAATCTTTTTATAAAATCTAAAATGAACAAGGATCTTGATGATCGCTTGTTACCGCAGGGTGAGTATAGAGATGCAGAAAATATACAGGTTAGTAAATCAGAAGGAGAGGATGTAGGAGCATTAGAGAATGTTTTAGGAAACTCTGAATTTATTGATTTTACAGATATAACTAGCAACACCGATATACAGTGTATAGGTTATTTAGTCTCAGAGATTAATTCTTGCTTTTACTTTTTTTTAACAGATAATGGATCTGAAGGTTATAATACGCTTGCGGAAAATTATATAGTAAGATCTATTGTTTCTCAAGGAACTATCACTCAAAATGAGATACTAGTTAGAGGTGCTTTTTTAAACTTCTCTACATTGTATCCAATATATGGTGTTAATTTACTTGAAGAATTATTATTTTGGACAGATAATAGAAATCAACCTAGAAAAATAAACGTTGACCTAGCTGAGATAGTTCCACCTCTTGCACTGGGTTTCGATTACTATGCTATAGAGGATACTATTAGTGTAGCTAAGGTAATGCCATTTACAGCACCTACCTTATGGCAAGAAGTAACTCAAGAAGTTATAGACGAAAGTGGTGATCCTACAAGGCTACAACCTGCACTAGGTGATTATCAAACTACAATGCAGGACGTTGTTAGTCCTTTTTTACCAGACGGCACTACTGATAATCCTTATGAAGATGTTGTATATAGAGGTGATCCCAACTACCTAGAAGACAAGTTTGTAAGATTTAGTTATAGATTTAAGTTTGACGACGGTGAATATTCTGTATTTGCTCCATTTACTCAAGAGTGTTTTATACCTCAGCAAGATGGTTATTTTCTTTTCAACCCATCTGGAACAGATAGAAATGACAATGATATGTCTGCTGCTTATAGAAGCACTATAGTTGAATTCATGGAGAACAAGGTAAATCAACTAACTCTTTTGATTGAACTGCCGGTGGTTGGTGATCCAGCATTAGGGACTACGAACTTGTTTAACGTATGTAGTTATTTTAAAATAACAGAAATAGAAATACTATTTAAAGAGTCGGATGGTGCAGCTGTATTGGTTGTAGATACTATTCCTGCCGATGATATAAAAGATCAATTCAGCTCGTCAAATCCAACCAACAATGTATATCAATATAAGTACTCTGGTACAAAACCTTTTAGAACTTTACCTGAAAGTCAATTAACTAGAGTGTACGATAAGGTTCCTGTTAAAGCTTTGAGCCAGGAAATTATAAGCAATAGAGTTGTTTATGGTAACTTCCAAACTAGACATACCCCGCCAAATGGATTAAACTATAACGTAGGTACAGGTCCAAAACAACCCTTTGACATAACAACACCGGTAACACCTGTTTCATGGAATACTAGTATAATTGAATATCCTAGTAGTACATTAAAACAAAATAGAAATTATCAAGCTGGTTTTGTGTTTTCAGATAAATTTGGTAGAACAACATCTACGATACTATCAAACACTGGAGACGTTGCTAGTTCTGCTACAGCTAGTTCCTTGTCTACTGTATACTCACCTTACAATGACAATCTTGTAGATATTGGTTTATGGCCTGGAGATACACTGCTAATACAAGTTAACGATACTGTAAGTGAAACACCTGTGGCATCTACTTTATACCCAGGTACTTATAACGGTGATCCAGCAGACGCTCTTTATAACCCACTAGGTTTTAAATCTTGGAAGGTAGTTGTTAAGCAGCAAGAGCAAGATTATTACAATGTTTATCTACCTGGTTCTATAACGGCTTATCCAGAAGACGATGAATTAGAACTTGGTTTAACATCGCATATTGTTTTATTAAATGACAATATAAATAAAGTACCTAGAGATTTGTCACAAGTAGGTCCTGATCAAAAACAATTTAGAAGCTCTGTTCAGTTATTCGGTAGAGTAGAAAACACTGCTCAGTCTCCAACCCCAAATGCAGCAGCTGGTGGAATACCTACAGATTACGGGGTAGTAAATCAACAATATTATCCTTCTAGATTTTCAGATACAGTGTCTACTATCTCAAATGAGTTTGACATGTTTAACCTAGAGCCTGGAACAACTATTGATCCTGAGTATGTTGAAGCTTTTTATGAAGCAGACTCAAACCCTTTAATAGGTAGAGTAAGTACTACAGATCAGTTCGGTCAAATAGATCCTACATCAGGTAGTTTAACTTACACTATACAAAACTTAGCTGTATACGAGACAGAACCTGTAGAATCAAGACTTGACATATACTGGGAAACTAGTTCAAGTGGTACAATTGATGACTTAAACGAGCAAGTAATAGCTACAGGTGGTCAAACTATATTTGGAATAATTAACGACTCTTGGTTTTTAAATGAATATTTCAACAAGCAAACAACAGCGTCATCTCCATGGAGTGAAACAGCTTTAAACGCTTCACCGGAACCAGGACCATCACCAGCTAGTCCGGTAATAGGACCTCTCAATGCTGAATACGGAAGATATAGATCTGTTGTTATGGGTCCTTTTTGGTTTGATGATAACACTAATACTCCTATACAAAACGTAGAGCTTGACAGCTTTAGCGTAGAAGATGGAAACAATACAACAGTTACTAGTGACTTTGATATATTAAGAATAAAAGGAACAGGATCTACTCCAGCTGGAATAGGTAACTACATAGACTTTAATGGGGCTACAACAACGACTTATACTCACGATACATTTATATTAGTTAATAAAGCATTCCACTTATACGACAGTGCCGACGTGCCAGCTACTCAGTTTACTTTAGTTATAAGTGTCAAAGATTTAGACAATCCAAATCCTCCACCAATACCAATAAAAACGTTTACACTTACTAATACACTTGATGGTACTACCTTAGATGATGTTCCAACTGTTCAAGTGGGTGGTCAGACTTTAATAACAACACCAGGTTACGTCAACACGTCGTGGGGTCAAACTAGCAATACACCTATTGATTATGGTCAAGAAGACGCATTTGGTCCAACACCCGCAGGTGGTCCTCCTGGTCAAATTGTTATTCAAGTTGGGTACACTGGTATTCCTCTAAGATTATATGGCTCGAACGGAAGTAACGTAGGATTACTGACGCCTAGTCAAAATCAAAATGCTTTGTTTTGGGACATACCAGTACAAACAAAAGCAGGACTTCCTTCTACAGCTTTTCAAATAGACTCATCTACAGGCGAGGTTACGGAGACAAGTTTTGGAGTAGCTCGAGGACAACATGATCTTAAAATACGAGTATCTGCATATGGAACTTTTCAAACTATAAATATATCTATAGTAATAGGTGTTCCAACAGCAAACGGATCTTTCAATAATAGTAGTTATTTTAATACTCCAGGGAATCAATTGATCTTGCCGTTTGACTTTGGTTTTGTATATAATCTACATAACAGTACTACAAATGCATACGCTCAGATCCCTGGTGGTGGTAGCGGTAGCGCGAACACAACGTTTAAATATACTTTCCCAAATCCTGCTCTAATTCCAGCTGGTACTACATTAAACGATTCGTTTTCGAACTCTGCTTGTGGTAATTATCCTATCTCTTCAGGTGGACCAAACTCTCTAATACTCCAGCAACCTACTGGAAGCGGAACTTTAGAAGGTCCTTTGACTCAAGGTACAGGGTATATAGCGGTTTTTTTAAATCTAACAGGATTTCGAAGCGGTAGCGTTTCCTTTAACCAATGGGCATCGTGTAACTTTTCTTGGGCAATAGAATACAGACCCAATTCTGCTAGTCTTTGGAAACCAGCAGTAGACATAGAGGGTAATATTTTATCTTGGAATGGTCTTTTGTCTGGAACCACTCAAACATACCCGCAGCAATCTGGTAAACCATTAGACAAAGATCTCACTAGCACGCCTACAAACTACTCAATGTCATGGTCTCAACCACAAGCATCAACATCATACATAAACGATCAAGTTTACGGAGCTGCTGACAACAACGCGCCGGTTAGTAGTATTATTATACCTAATCCAAATCCCAACACATATCAATTAGTAGCTAGAAATAGAACTTCAGTTTCAACTAGCGCAAGTGAAACTGTTCTGGCAAAATGGGTTGCTGTGGGTAATAGTCCTACGTATGGAACAACACCTTGTTTTGGAGAGTATAGAGTTATAATACAAACAATAGGAGGTCAAGATAGCTCGTTTGCTGGTGATGGTTCTAGTGGTTGCGTAGGCTGTTTTGGTACATCTACACCTCCAGTAAATGCTTTTGAATTAGGTGAGATTGAGTTTGGTGATTTCTTTTATGATCTTGGGCCGCAGAGAGCATTTGCTTACTTAGTTGATACAAAGACTTTTCCAAATACTTCCTTGGGTAAAAACCAGGCTTTAGACAATACCTTTGGCCCAGTAGGCACTAGGTATAAAATACTATACGCATTAGAACCAGTTCACAGATATGTTAGTACATTTTACTCAGATGCGGCATTAACAGTACCATTTATAGCTTGGGATACTAGTGTTGGTGGTAATCCTGGTTATGTTTCTTATAGATCTTTTGATGGTAATGGTAGCGTAGCTGGTAGCACACCACCTTTCAACGCAGGTGTAACTAGCACAACCAACCAGCCAAACGCTCAGTCTGCAGAAGGAGCTGGATCACCTAGCGCAAGTCCAAGCACGCTCCAAGATAAAAGAGTTTGGGCTTGTTTAATGCAAGCTAGCACGGGTACAAAAGTAATGGGCTCATCTATAGGTAAAGCATAGTAAGTAAAGTAATCATAGAACATGTAATCTAATATATAATGGCGTTAATAGAAGTAAAATATTTCAATTCCTTTATCTTAAAAAAGAGTCTAGATACCGCTGATCAACCTGAATGGTTTGGATCAACAGGTATACCTACGTCTGTAGGTGGTTTTGATCCTACAGGTTTAGCTGACACACCACTTAATTGGGCTATAGAAGAATCAAGAATTAGAGGTGGTTATAATAACACTTCTATTTCTTTAGGTGCTAAAGCTTATTTAGTTGAAGACGAACCACAAGGAAGTATTAGAGGTAATGCTATGATATACTCAGGTATATTTAATTCTAGAACAGGTATAAACCAAACTAATCAATTCTCTGTAGCAGCAGAAATAACTAAAGCAACTGACCCAGCAGACGGTAGCATACAGAGACTATACGCTGAAGATACAAATTTAATTATATTTTCAGAGAAGAAAGTTAGTAGAGCTTTAATAGATAAAGACGCTATATACACGGCTGAAGGTGGCGGTGTACCTATTAGTCAATTGAATTTAGTTATTGGTCAAATAATACCTTACGCAGGTAATTTTGGTATAGCGAATAATCCAGAAAGTTTTGCCGTTTACGGATACAGAAAATACTTTGTAGACAAAAATAGAAATGCTGTTTTAAGGCTGTCTAGAGATGGTATTACGGAAATTTCTAACTATGGTATGATTGATTGGTTTAGAGACAACTTGAGCATTGTAGATTCATCAGGGTTTGGCAATGGCAAGATAGTGGGTGGTTGGGATATATACACAAAACAATACACAGTTTCATTACAAAAATCTGACTCTAATCCAACACTACCATCATACAGCACTTTACAGTTTGACGAAAGAGTATTAGGTTGGCCTTCGTTTTATAGCTATCAACCAAGGTGGATGTTTAGCTTAGCTAATAGATTTTATAGTATAAATAATGAAGGTAGATCTGCTGTATGGATACACAACGACTCAAGCGTAGATAGAGCTAATTTTTATGGTGATGAATATAAATCAAACATAGTATTTATAGTTAATCCCGATGTAAGTAGAAGCAAGGTATTTAAGACAGTGGACTACGAAGGTAGTAATGGTTGGGAAGTAAAATCTTATGTGTCAGATATAACAGGTGTTGATAGTATAGAGGTTAACGGCTCTAATGTACCTCAATGGTTGTTACCACCTGAGACTAGAGATACAACAAACGGTATATATAGTTACTACGAGGGTGAATACATAATAGATCCTAGAGTAGCCAGTGCGACATTTGGTACGCCTGTTTACAGACCAGACTATACAGCTGTGTTTGGAAGTGATGATCCTCCTTATAATAGATTATATGCTGGTTTTACAAGAAAAGAAAATAAGTATTATGCTAACCTAGTAAACGACTCAGAACCAACAGCGGGTGAAGTTAGGTTTGGAGATCAAATGACTGGTATAAAAGGATACTATTGTACAGTGGTAATAGAAAACGACGACTACACTAACCCTGGAGGAGCAAAAGAATTATTTGCAGTTAACTCAAACTTTAGTATAAGTAGTTAAATTAAATACAATTAAATGAAATTAGAAGTTAGAAAACTAGAGGAGACTGATTGGGACACTTTAGTTAAATGGTGGGATTCTTGGCCTGAATGGGTTAATCCACCAAAAGGTTTTTTACCAGACAATGGCACTGGAGGCTTGATGGTGTACAAAGAAAATACACCTATCGTAGCTGGGTTTTTATATTTCACAAACTCAGATGGTGTTTTGCTTGAGTGGATAGTTTCAAATCCAGAATATAGAGAAAAAGACCGAAAAGAAGCATTAGAAATATTAATATCTACAGCTGAAGAGACTTGTAGATTAGCAGGTAAAAAACACATGTTTAGTATCGGGAGAAACAAACATTTGATAAATACTCATAAAAAATTAGGGTGGACAGTAGACGAAAGTCCATCATACGAATTAATTAAAAACATTTAACATGGCATTAGCAACAGCAATAGTAGCGGGAAGTGTAGCGGTAGCTGCGACAGCGGTAGGTGGAGCAATTGCCTCTGGAGCAGAGCATAAAGCAATGCGAGGAGCTAGGGGTGAAAAAAACAGAGCAGCCGCTAAAGTTGCTTCATTGCAAAATAGTAGACAGACTATAACAAACCCTTATGGCGGTGTAACATCACTAGCTAACTTAGCATCTGACCTGTCTGGGCAAATGTCTAATCCTTATTCTAGTTTAGGTGTAGCTACGCAAGCAGCTGAAATACAAATGGAACAAAGTGATATAGCTTTAGCTAATTCACTTGATGCTATGATGGCTACTGGAGCTGGCGCCGGTGGTGCAACCGCACTAGCACAAGCTGCTTTGAGAAGTAAGAAAGGAGTTGCTGCTGGTATTGAACAACAAGAAGCTGCTAATGAAAAACTTAGAGCACAGGGTGAACAAAACTTACAACAAAGACAAACCGCAGAACAACAAAGACTACAGTCTATAGCTATATCTGAAGGACAGAGAGAGCAACAAGCTGAAGCTGCTGGAAACATATTTCAGTTCAACGCACAAGAAGATAGAACAAATTCAGATATATCTTACAACATTGCTAAAGAAACTGGAGCTGCTCAAAGAGAAGCTCAAGCTAGATCAAACAGAAATGCTGCAACATCAGGTATATTTACGGGTATTGGTGCTATAGCTGGGAGTGTAGCTGGAGGCGCAATGGGAGGTCCTACGATGAGTTCTGATAGACGTGTAAAGAAAAATATAAAACTTATAGGTAAATCAAAAAGTGGACTAAACATATATGCTTTTGAATATATAGACAAAATATTTGGTGAAGGTGTATGGCAAGGTGTTATGTCGGATGAGGTTTCAAGCGAAGCTGTAATTAAGAACTTTGCTGGAGAATTTGATGGCGTTGACTATTCTAAAGTTGATGTTGAATTTAAAAAAATAAACTAACATGGGATATAGTATACCACCTGGAGATTATTCATTACCGCCAATGCAAATAAATGTTGCTGCGGAATTAGGTAAAACTTTATCTTCTCAAATTACAAACATATTTAACGTCAGTCGTCAACAAAGAGCAGAAGCTAAAAGACTTCAAGCAACTCAAAACGCTTTTAAGAACGATTTGATTCTAAGACAAAACGAATTAAAGACAAGTTATTTTACTTCTTTAGATCAAGCTGGTATAACTAATGATCCTGATAAGGAAAATGAATTGTTTGATCAATTTCAACAAGAGGTAGATACTAGGGCTAGAGCAGCATTAGACGCTAGAATGAAGATGCAGTTTGACGCTGACATAGATGATGACGAGAGAATTAAACTTGGTAAGATAGTTAATGATTTTAAAAGTTACTCAGAGAAAAGCTTAGCTCAAATGGGTGGGTTAATAGCCGATGCTGGTATAGTTACAAATAAAGATAACGTTGTCGTAGGTGATCCAATGAATGGTGAGCAATTAGGTAATATTCTAGCACTTCAAAATATAAATGGAGCTGCATCAGCTTCTTTTGATCCAGATGCTATAACTTCTAGAACACTAAAAACTAAAGGCAACCAAAACATAGTTACGTCTACAGTTAAAATACCCGTTAACTCAACTTACTTTGAAGACGCAAATAAGGCTGGTGAAGGCGGTGCTAATAGTATAATTCAAAATGGATTATCAGCTGGAACCATAAAGGAAGAAGAAATTGGTGGTAAGAAATTTTACGTATTTCAAACAGATATAAACGTAAGTAATTACTCTTCTAAAGGAGGTATGGATTTAGTACAAAAAAAGCTACCAGTTCAAAGCAGTGATCAAATACTACAAGAAAATAAGTTTATAAATAAACAAGGATCTTTTAATCAAAACTTTGTTAATCAAAACCCTGTAGTTATTGCTGAAGTTGAAAAAGATAGTAACGGTAAGCCAACAGGTTATTCAAATACTGTGGATTACAACATCGTAGATGTAGGCGCTATGACGTTTGATAAAGCTTATATAGCTGAATTAGATTCTGAATACGAGTCTATATTTAATAATCCTGAAGTATCTCAAGCTCAAAAACAACAATACTTAATAGATATAGGTGTAGTTGAAAATATAAGATCAATACAACAAAAGACACCTGAACAGCAGAAGAAACAAATAATGGATGCGATGGGTGATAACATTTGGGAAGGTTATTTTCCAGAAAAATACGTATCATCTGGAAATGGTTCTCAACAAATACAAAAGCAACTAGGTACTTTAAATAAAAAAACAGGAGAATTTGATTTAAGTGAAGCGGATAAAGCTTTGCTTAAAAGCATTCAAGATCAAGGTATAAAAAACCCACTAACAGGAGAGCTTTACCAAGAAGGAGAATCTATATACGTTATAAGAACTGAGAAAAGTAGAGTCACACCTAAACCTGGTGGTGATGGTGCAATAGATCAATATGCAGATTTTATGATGATGTCTGATACAGACTTAATAGAATCCCTAACTTTAGCACCTTTAAGTGTAACTGGTAGAGGGACGTTCTATATTAGAGAAAATGGTGATTTAGTAAGAAACACTGGCGGTGAAGACTCGACAGACTTCCCGGTGATTGTTAAAAAGGGTGATAATATGAAGAAATTTAAAGACATTCTTAAAAACGCAAGTGCTCAACAAAGAAATAAATAATATTTTATGTATAAATATAATGGTAGTATATACACTTTAGATGATATAAAAATGATCTTAGGTGTTGACGTGTTAACCGACGCTATATTAGCAGAAAACGGAGTGACACTAGTTAATCAGGATTTTCAAGAAGCTGCTGCAACGGAGGATGCACCTGCAGTAGCGGAGATAGACGAGACACCCGAGTTGGAATCACAATTGGAAAATATTTTATCGGAATACAAAAAAGTTAAACCAGGAGGTATATTTGGAGACATATACCAAAATAGTAGAGCAGGTAAAATGCTTCTTGATGAAAGATATAATAATAAAAGAAGTCAAATAAAAGATGCCTATCTTGGAAAAGACATGGACATTACAAAACCAATGTCTATAGTCAACAAAGGAGAAGGCGAAGCTTTATCTTTTTTGAGTCAAGCTTATCCAGGTGTATACATGGAGAAGACAGGTGTTAGAAATGCTTTAAATATATATTTTCCAGGACAAGACAAGCCTACTGAGTTAGATTTAAACCCTTTTACTTTAGACGGTACAGATGAGTCTGTTGCTGTTTTAAAAGCTTTAGATAAAGCCTATAAAGCTCAAGATGAAGAGGCGTTGGTAGAAAACGGTATGATAGGTCTTGTAAACCTAGCAGAAGCAAAAGGCAATACAAGTACGCTTAATACCGCTTTAGAAGGTACGGGTTATAAAATAGAATTAAACGACGATTCAGGCACACTGATGGCAGACGACGGAGGTATACTGTCTGGATTTGGTAACATGTATGACATATATAAAGATGGCCAACTTGTAAAAGATGTTAATCCAGCTGAGCTAAGGCAATTTATAGCTAGCGAACTGCCTGACGAGACACGTGGGCTTATAGCTAAAAAAGCGTACGCATATACTAGTACTTACTTAGAAGACAAAGCTAGAGAGATAGACAAAGAAAGTAAGGTAATACAATCTGATGATAGTCTAAACCTAAAGTACTTCAGAAACAACTTCAATGAAGAACTAATCACTAGATTACAAGCTATACTACCCAAAGGAAATAAACTAACCGAAGAGGAAATACAACAGATAAAAGAATACCAAGGTGTTGATGATGGAGCTGAAATGATATACAATGCTAAGCTAGATAGAATGATCAAGATACCTGTGTCTAGAGAGCAATCACTTAACGCCATAAAAAATCTTTCTGGTCTACCTGAGAGTGTTGGTTTAAAAATATTAGAAGCTGGTGGTAATGAGTTTATTGAAAGAATAAGAACAGACGGAATAAAGCAGTTGAAAGCAGGTGAGCTATTAGATAGATCTAGCACAATATCAGAGAGACTGATGGCTGCTAGAGATCAGGATTTTTTAGCGTTTGGTCAAGGGCTTGCTGGTATTGAGAAAAATGTATTTGAAGATGGAATGAAGAAAAAGGTGTCAGGAATAGCTGCCATAAATGAAGAATTTCAAGTAACACTCGATACTGAGTTAAAAGATATTTCTGGGTCTTTACCAGAAGGAAGTAGTATCAAAGTAGAATACACTCCAAGTGGCTCTTCTATATTCGAAATATTAAATGACAGAGAAGACCTCAATACACAAGAGAAAGAACAATTAAAAAAAGGTAAATCTAGATTTTTTAGATTACAACAAGATTACGAAAACCTACAAATAGATAGGCAGGCTACTATTAATAATCTTCAGCAACAGGCTGTAGAGTTTTACGCTAACAACCCTGCTGATGAGCAAGTGTTTAATGACTCTATGAAAGAGTATGGTTTAGGTGCTTTAATTAGAAAAGACGTTAATGATTCTTTTGCCGGTGTACTACTAGCATTGCCAACACTTGCAAATGCTGATTGGGCCGTGGAGCAACAAAAGAGATTGAATGCTAAGAACGAGTACTACGAAACAATGGGTAATTATAGTGATGGTGATTTTCTCACATATGCTCTTAGAAGTGTTAGTCAACAGTCAGGTAATATAACATTGGCTATAGCTACGGGTGGAATTGGCTCAGCGGCAGGATTATCCACCGCTATGACGGCTAATGCTATTAGTGCTGCTTTTGGTATATCTTCTGGTACTCAAACTTATCGTGATCTTAAATCAACACAGCAAATAAAAGGTACGGCAGATAGGCAAGCTAAAGTAGCTCTACAAGCATATGAAGATGGCGTTATAGATCTAGACCGCTATACTAGAGCTATGCAAGATATCAACACTGCTCGTGCTATGTACGAGTTAGATGATGACCAGATTATAAATGCTGCAGTTGCAAATGGTATAATTGAAGGAACTTTTAGTAGGTTTTTAGGTACAGCACCTAACACCATGAAGTTATTAAAAGATTTTAGAACACCTACAACAGCTTTTAATATATCAAAAAATATTAAATTTGGAAAATTCGGGCCTAATAAATATGAAAAAATAGCCAACTTAATAGGTAAACCGTTACTAAAGCGTAGTGGTGGTGAAGTACTTGAAGAAGAATTAATATACGGTGGGCAGCAGTTTGTAACTGAGTTTGGTATACTTGATAGAGATCTAGACTTGAGTGCTTGGGACGAGACCGCTATGTCCACTGTTTTAACTTTAGGTGTATCTCAAAGTCCTGGTGTAGCTTACTCTGGGTTATTAACTTACAATGCTACAGTTGATTTTGAAAAGAAAATAAATAATCTTAGATTAAATAAAAATGATTTAAGTAAATTAATACAAGACGTTAATATAAGCCCAGCTCAAAAGAAGTTACTTATAAATGACATGGCTGCTAACCTTAAAGAACAAGGTTTAGAAGTAGACAAGTTAGGTGTAGATATTCTTGGTAGAGATGTCGATGACATGAAGAGGTTGATAGGTACTGAGTTGCTTAAAAGTCAAGTGTTGTTTGAAGCTGGCGTGTTACCTGGTATGTCTGACGTTGATAAAGCTGAGGTTATAAAAGCACATAAAGAATCCTTGAACAAGCAAGAGGCTGAATTGTTCGACACTCAAATAAGTGTTCTTGATAAGCAGATAAAAGATATAAAAAGCAAACCAACGAGTACTAAGAAAGCTAAAGAAAGCTTAGGATCTTTGTGGACTAACAACGACAAGTACTTATCTAAAACAAACAAAGACGGTTACAATGAAAAGACTACTGAGGAAAAACTAGTAGCTGTTATAAATCAAGTTAGAGAGAGCGTTGGTAGAGCTAGCAAGAAATCAGCTAAAGCAAATCCAGAAGTTGTTGAGATGGTTGAAAGTGAAACCATAGATGGTAAGCCTTTAAACAAACAACAAAAAGAGGTAAGATACAGAGAGCTTGGTGATCAGATGGCATTGAATAGGTCAAGGGCTATATCTGTGGCTTCAGGTGTAAGCACAAAGGCTGAGACTATATTAGCAGATTTAGACAATGTAAATTACGCAGTATACACAACAGAAGATGAGCTGAGAGAAGTGTTAGAGGCTAATGGTGTAGAAACAAACACGCCTGAGTTTACAGAGGCTATTGAAAAGTTTAATAACAACGGAACGTATGGGGCTGTTATAGGTAATACTATAGTAACCCAAGATGCTGCTCAAGCAAAAAAAGATATTGATAACGGTATCATACAAGCAGGTACAGTAATATTTCATGAATTCTCTCACATTGCAGATGACGCTAGTATAAAGCCTGAAAATAGAAAAATGTATGCTGAAAACTTGGCAGCAGCGGCGGCTAAATCAAAAAACAGAACTATTCAAGGTATAGATGCGGGTGTAAGAAAAATGCTAGACAATCTTTACAACAAAAATGAAGAAGGAGAAAGTGTAGATGATAAAGATAAATTAACTTTTGAGAATAGCGAAAAGTATAGAGACGAGTATACTAAGGTAATGCAAGAGAGTTTGTATGCTTATGAAGATGAAGTTCAAATAGAGAAAGAAGATAGCTTGATGACTAGGATATTTAACGGTACAGATCCTAACAACTTAAACACTCCTGAAAAAGCTTTAGAATACTTAGCAGCAAACAACGCTGCATTTAGATCTGGTAAGATAAGCAAGAAGACTAAAAAAGCTATAAAAAATTTTAAAGGTAAAAACGTTAAGTTTTCAGACAAAACAACCGTGAATAAGTTGGCATTAGACTTTAACAAAGACCCTGAAGCTTTTATGGCGGGTAAAGATTACGGCGATTTGTTTATGCAGTTTCAATCTGTAGCGTTAGATGCTATGGGTTACGATGTTAGCAAAGGAGATATAGCAGCTGCTGATGCTATGGGTTATGTTGCAACTGAGTTTGAAAGCGTTATGAAAAACTACAAGCCAGTTAAAGATGGACAAAAAATTGCATTTACAACCTATGTTAACGCGGTGTTTCAAAGGGGTAGAGCTAATAAGTTTTTCAAGCAAGAACTAGGTAGTAAAGAAGGAAGAGTAACTATAACTGATGCTGGTGAAAATAGATTAGTATCAACAGATACCGCTGAGTCTGGTATTGACTTAGCAGAAAGAGAAGCTAGAGAGAAAAAATCAGAAACAAAACGTATAAATCCTTTATCAGCTAGAGAGGTAGATAAAAATAAAAAAGCTAT
>SDBT01008309.1_pt1 | contig 16965 bp, 14 predicted proteins | sample 2277101 | NCBI WGS metagenome assembly SDBT01 (sample SAMN10404973, study PRJNA504765) | marine sediment metagenome | isolation source: marine sediment core GS10_PC15, 103 cmbsf | place: Arctic Ocean: Southern Knipovich Ridge | collected 2010
CGGACACCCTGCCCGCGAGCCAAAACCTGCGCTCCTCATCGCTTGTGGATCAGGTTGTCTCACACGATGGAAGACCTTCTTGATTCAGTCACGCTCAAGGATCTGATGGACGAATCCCTTGAGTTGGATCCTAATCATTCCTTACACTGAGGCTTTCACGACTTCGCTGGCTGGGGATTTCACAGAGGAAGATTGCTTGAGCAATATAGAGATGTAGTTAGGGCTAGAGGACTACTTTCGAACTCCGTTAGGTAGCTAACAACCGGCAGAAATGCCCTGCCCTCTTAATGTATAGCACCTCTGCGCGATCAGTCCGTGCCACCGCTATCACCGAAATGGTCGAACACTGCTTCTCTCTTCCTCAAAGAGAGAACAGGCTGAGCGGGTTTGAGTCTCCTACGCCGGAGCCTGGGGGACTGTATGTAGAACTCATGTGTCAGCAGCAGCGTGGTGATCGGTGTCCGCATTCAGTGCGTTGTCACACCCCAAAAGCCTGTTGCAATCTAACAATAGTCGATGTTCGAGTTCTCCGAGATCGGCAAGTCGGTAATACATTGGTCCTAGATCTGGTGTTGGACGGATTACGGGAGTCAGGTCAGTGACGCCGCAACGCACCATTTGCGCACATTGATCGCGATATGAGCTTCGTGTAGGTTGGCGGTATCGCGTAGTTTCTCAGAGAGGGTGGTCGATGAGTACCGTGGCCTTGCTCCTAACACTGGCTTCCGCCCTGCTCCACGCCTCGCGTGACCTCCTCATCAAATGCAGCGTCGACAAAGTAGTCTTCTCGTGGTTGCTTCGAGTATTGGGCGTCGTGCTGATCCTCCCAATCGCGCTCCTCCGATTACACGTGGATATCCCCTCCAGCGCTTGGATCCTCATCGTCGCGAGTGCGATCATCCAAGCGTTTGTCGGCGTCACTCATCATCATAGGGGCGATTCCGTAGTTCTGTAGCGGGATATCTACGCTTCATGATGCGAGCACGATTGGGCCTCTTGAAGAATGCATTCCGGGACTATGTCCATCAGACTACACCTAGAGCAGGGGACGATTCGCCCGAGGAAGCTGATGACTCAACCCGATAAACGCCTCATCCACGTCCTCTATGTGCTTAGTCTGGCGAAGGCATATGAGAAGGAGGATCTCTCTCTTGTCTATCCAATAGCCCGGTCGGCGCCGATTTTTGTGTTCCTGTGGTTCACTTTGGTCTGGCGCGAAACGCTGAGCCCTGTTGGAGTAGCAGGCATTCTGATCATTGTACTTGGAGCCTACACGCTCCGGATTCGAGGGCTCTCGCTACGTCAGCTCACGGCCCCGATCCGAATGGCTGTTCGTGATCGATCCTTGAGGTTCGCATGGCTGACCGCATTGTTGGTTGCGGCCTATTCCTTGATTGACGATCGCGGCGTCGCCCTCGTCGACCCGGTGGTATTCCTCCTATTGTATGGGACCTTGACCTGCCTCTTGCTGGCACCGCTTGTCTTACTCACTCGCAGGGCACACATCACTTGAGAGTGGCGCTTGCGATGGCCACTGCTTCTAGCCGCTATGGCTGCGAGTTCTGGAGGCTATCTGCTCGCTCTCTTTGCACTCCGAATAGACTATGTGGGCTATGTAGCAGGAGTTCGGCGAGTGAGCATTCCCTTCAGTGTAATTCTCGGCTGGCGAGTACTAAAGGAGCCATACGGCTGGAGCCGGCTTGTCGGCGCTGTGATCATGGTTCTCAGAATACTGATGATAGGGTTGGCCAGCTAGCTGGCCAACGCGGCTGTCGCTGGGACGAGCATGCCTAAACCATTAACTAGAGCGCACCCTCTTGCAGATACGTCCTATGTTGATGAATCTGAGTGACTTGGCCAAAGGGTCGCTAATACTGTGTCGAAGCTAGGGACCGGCCTCTTTGTCAGGGGCCGTACTCGAGTTGCCGTACTGAAACGGGTCCCCAGCATAGCCATATCTCCGGCGCAGTTCGTGGAGCCTCTCCATCGAAGGGAGTGCCTCTGAGCCACACATCCTTGCGATGTCCAGGACTATCGCGGAGGCAATCGCCATGGGAACAATATTGGAATGGTAGATCGCGGCCGGTCCGCGTCGCGCTGCGAGCGTCAGAGTTGCTCCGTCTGCCAGCTCCTTGGCAATCGTTTCCGTAAGCAAGAGAACTGGACACCCCACCTCATTCGCAATGGAAACGGCATCCAGATGGTCTTTCTGAAACGAACCGAAGTTGATCACCATCAATGCGTCGTCTGCCGCCAACAACTGAAGGCTCTCGAATACGCCGCGACCCTCTTCTGTTACAGCAAGGACATCAAACTGGAACCGGCGGAGACGGAACTCGAGCAGCTTAGCCAGGGAAAACTGTGGTCCCCTCCCACAGATGAACACTCGCCTGGCATTGAGGAGTATCTCCGCCGCTCGGTGAATGTCTTCCGTGTGGATGGTCTTCAGCGACTCCTTCAGGTACTGCACTTCGGTCTCAACGACCTGTTCGTACAGGCTATCTTCCTGGATATCGGCCAGGCTCTGGCCAAGCTTTCGGCCCGGAGTGATTTCTTGGCGGAACAGAAGCTGCAGTTGGGACCGAAGATCTGCATATCCCTCATAACCAAGCCCTTGAGCCAAGCGAACCAGGGTGGATTTGTGAACGTTCAGCGAGACGGCAGCCTCATCAACGGTGAGGAAAACAAACTCCTCATAGTTGGAGAGCATTTGCTGGACCAGGCTCTTCTGAACAGGCGGGAGACTTGAGAATTGTTCCTGTACACGCTGTCTGATACTCTGCATATATACCTCGCATGGAGTGAGTTGATCAAGGGTACGAAGGACCAGGGATGCGGGCAAGTCTGGCAATCTATTCATGCCCCATCCAATGTCTGATCGTCAATCCGAAACTGATATGGCATTGTAACCTGTCCGGAGGTCGAATCGCTCGACCTGGCTTGTTTGTGCTTCGACTGCTCGATACTGTGCGAGCAATCGCAGATGTGCATTAGGGAAGAGGCCTCGCTCATCTACGAGACAAAGAGCCTCGAGATTGGCTACGCCGAACGTGCTCACATTGATCGCTCCGATGAAGGGCACGTCAAGATCATCCCCAAGGTGAGAATTAGGAACCGCAGCGAGTGGTCTTTGGAGGTTGCGATGGAACTGGTGAAGGTCACAATGGCTGCCGGGGAACCGTGGTCTCGGGACTGTGGAAAGGCGGAGTCAATATCGAGCGGAGCGGCAACCAAAGAATGGCAACTGAGGTATATCTTGGCGGATGGGGCATATCTTCATGTGCACATAGATGTCGCGCGAAATCGACTCTGATGCAGGAATTCAATGACACGCTCCTCCTGCTTGATCGCGGTGATTGACAACCAGAGTTGCAGGCGCTAGGATGGATGAGACGTTGAGGTAGCTCTCGTAGATGGCACATACATGCCCGGGGAGGCTGCCAAGGTGTAGCGGGAGGAGAAGCCAATTCTCACTCAAAATGGTCTAGGACCTAGTTGGATGAACAAACTGAGGCAACGTCTTCGTACTCCTGAATTCCTGATCTCACTCGTTCTGATTGTCATTCTATCGTACTTAATTCTTGTTCCGCTGTTTAACCTGACCTGGCGCACATTCAGCTGGGGTCCTGGGGATACGAGAATCTCTAGCGATGCCGTCCCCGGCCAGTTCACTACGGCACATTGGGAGCGGCTATTGATGGGGCGTGTTGCCAGGAAGATGGTCTGGGAACCTCTCGGCAACACGATGGTTACGGGGACGATCGCCGCTATATGTGCGCTAACCCTGGGAGGTATGCTTGCATGGGTTGTTGTGCGTAGCGATTTGCCGGGGAGGCGATGGATGCGAACGCTCCTGACATTGCCTTATCTGATACCTGCATTCGCCATCGCGATGGCGTGGGAAACCATGTTCAAGAGCCCCATTGTAGGGGGGCGTCCCGGATTCTACCAAGTGCTTTTCGGTGTTGCGCCGCCGATATGGCTTTCCTATGGACCGATTCCCATCATCATTGCCATGACGATTCACTTCTACCCGTTTGCCTTCATTCTTGTATCTGCGGCTCTGAGCTCGGTGGATTCGCAATTAGAGGAGAGCGCTGAGCTTCAAGGTGCTTCAAGATGGAGGATCATCCGGAAGATCACCTTCCCGATGGTCTTGCCAGCCTTTCTGTCTTCGCTTGTCTTGATCTTCGGACGAACGATCGGCGGATTTGCCATTCCCTACTTCTTGGGCGGCCCTGTCCAGTACTGGACTTTGTCCACGATGCTGTTTCGCAACTTCTCGCTCGGACTTGAGGTTAATGGCTATGTACTCGCAGTGTTGTTGATCGTTCTGTCGTCAGTGCTCGTGTACTTCAACACACGCGTTCTCGGCGGAAGCACTCGAAAATTCGAGATCATCGGGGGAAAGGGATTCAAATCAAACATCGCTCCTTTGGGAAGATGGCGCTGGCCGATCTTCGGAATTATCGCCACATTCACTTTCACAGTTGCCGTATTCCCGATCGTCCTTCTCCTGTATCAATCAGTGATGCTTATCGACGGGCAATATGGTCTCAGCAACTTGACGCTGCACTACTGGCTCGGTCGGTCGGACTCGTCGATTGCCTTCGGATTGCCCGGGTTATTCCGCAACCGGCAAGTGCTCGGGGGAGCATGGAATAGCATCCGGTTTGCCGTAACCGCATCGCTTATCGCCGCATTCCTCGGACTCATCATTGGTTACGTCACGGTTAGGCAGAAAGGGTGGCTCTCAAAAGCACTGAATCAGATCTCGTTCTTCCCGTACCTGTTCCCAGGCATCGCATTCGGCGCGATGTACCTAAGCATGTTCGCCGTTCGAAGGGGCCCCATCCCGGCTCTCTATGGGACGTTCGCGCTGATTGTTCTTGTGGGTGTCGTCAAGCGACTACCCTATACAACCCGTACAGGAGCAAGTGCTGTTATGCAGATTAGTCAGGAGCTTGAGGAGGCCGCGAAGCTGCAGGGAGCCTCCTGGCTTCATCGATTTCGACGTATCGTCATTCCCTTGGCAACTTCCGGCATTGTGAGTGGCATGATGGTGACGTTCGTCGGGCTGATGCGTGTTCTTGCTCCCATCATCCTGCTGATCACGCCCTCGACACGAGTGCTTATGACGGTCGCCTATCGCTTTGCTGAGGATGATATAACGCAATTGAGCAATGCACTGATCATGTTGGTTACGTTCATTACAATTATCGGCGAGCTGATTATATGGAGGCTCGGAAGAGGCAAGCTCTCCCGAATGAGAGAAAGCAGCCTCTAGTCAAGGAGGAGGTTTATGTCGGACAGCTCGTATCTCAGGATCCACCAACTGGTCAAGCGATTCGGTGATGTGACCGCCGTAGATCATGTTGACCTGGACATCAAATCCGGTGAGTTCCTGGTTCTGCTCGGGCCATCTGGATGCGGTAAGACGACCCTGCTTCGGTGTATCGCCGGCCTGGAGCAGCCGAACGCTGGGTCGATTGCCATTGCGGATACAACTCTGTTTTCGGCGGATGCCGGGATCTCCTTGCCTCCAGGCAAGCGAAATGTCGACATGGTCTTCCAGAGCTACGCCCTTTGGCCGCATATGAATACCTTCGAGAACATCGCCTTCGGTCTCAAGCTCCGGAAGATGCCGAAGGCGGAAATCGTGCAGACAGTCGCCAAGGTTCTTGAGGACCTTGGAATGGAGGGACTGGAGAAGCGCTTTCCGTTCGAACTATCCGGCGGGCAGCAACAGCGGGTCGCTCTGGCAAGGCTTCTCGCCAATCGGCCGCCCGTGTTTTTGATGGACGAGCCGCTTTCGAATCTCGATGCTCGCTTGAGATTGGACATGCGTTCGGAGCTCAAGCGATTGCACCACGATGCGGGAGCGACGACGGTTTATGTTACGCATGATCAAACGGAAGCCTTGACGATGGCGACACGCGTGGTTGTTATGGATGAGGGCGTAATCCAGCAGATCGCTGCGCCCGACGAGCTGTACAAGTTCCCTGCGAACCTCTTCGTTGCGGAATTCATCGGGGCGCCGAGGATCAACCTTCTCCGCGCCACGCCTCAATCAGATGAGACAGGGAAATGGCTGGCGGTCCAGGACTTTATAATGGCGGCGAGTTGGCTACCGGAGGCAGACAAGATCATCGCAGCTGTCCGTCCGGAAGGAATTGCACTAGGCACCGAGGAGTTTGACCAGAGTGTCGAGTTCAAGGTCTACGCTGTATTGCCCGCGGGGCCCGAGGTGTTTGTGCATGTCGTGCGAGGTAAGACCACGTTGGTTATTCGGATGTCTCCGGGCCTGCAATTGGAGATGGATCAGAGCGTATGGGTAGCGGCGAATCCCGAGGACATCAATTACTACGATGTGGAGAGTGGAAAGCTTGTTCAAACACGGTGAAGTGAATGAGGCAAACCACTCGATCAGATACCCAAGTAGGAGGTGATCGACAGAAGCAGAAGACCCCTAGCAGAGAATTTCGGGAGGGATCTACAGGAGGTACAAAATGAGGACCTACTGGGCAGTGCTAGCTGCTGTCGCCATGTTGTTCTGCTCGTTAGCTGTTGTGGCAGAACAGGATTGGGCGGCAATTGAAGCTGCTGCAACGGAGGAGGGCCAGGTTGTTATCTACTCGGTCTCCTCGCGCATGGGAAACATCGTTGACGAGTTCATGGAGAAGTACGGAATCGAGATTGTCTGGTTCGATATGGAGTCCTCGGACCAAGTTGAGAAGTTCGGCAGAGAATATGATGCAGGTGTCTATGAAGTGGATGTTCTCTACGGGAACCACGCGTCGGAGTTCGTCGGGGAGTTTCTCCCGGCGGGCAAGGTTGAGGCGTTCGTGCCAGACACGACTGCTCCGTTTCTTGCGCAAAACGAAATGGAGCCGTTCCTTGTGCAGCGATGGTCGAGTCGTGCGTTGATTTATAACGCCGCACTCAATCCTGACGGGGCACCGATCGACAGCCTGTGGGATCTGACCCGTGAGGAGTGGACAGGCATGGTTCTGACGCCCGATCCTCTCAGCTCGGTTCAGGGATCGGTTTACCAGACGATCATGAACCACCCTGACGAGATGGCTGCGGCCTACGAAAGGGAGTTCGGGGAGCCCATTGTGCTGTCACCCGGCATGAATGACGCTGGAGAGGAGTGGTTCTATCGCTTCGTTCTAAACGAGCCAGTTACGATGAGTTCGACAAGCAAGGTGGCCAAGGGCGTGGGCGACGTAGAGCAGACCGACACAGCGCCGATTGGGTTCACGACGTTCAGCAAGCTTCGCAAGTACGGGCTCGGCTGCGGCGATGTAGAGGCCGGGTACTACCCGACCGGTTACGCGAGTGTTGCCATGCTCGACCTCGATCCCGTGTTCGGTGTCGCCTACCCGACGATCCTTGCACTGTCGTCACAGGCGCCACATCCGAACGCAGGGAAGCTTCTGATCAGATATCTCGTCGAAGAGGGCTATTGGCCGTGGAACGAGATTGGAGACTACGCATCGAGGGCGGACTTCGAGGCGCTGCAGGTTGGCTTCTTCGGTATCCCGCCGTTTGATGAGGTGAAGCTCTGGATTGCTGACTCCGCCCACATCTACAACACGGTTTTCGACTACATCGAGTTCTATCTGAGCATCGTTCCGTAGCGATATCGGGACTCGCGTGTATGAATGCCCCCTGTTTTGGGGTGGTAGGAACACTAAGCGGGCCACGCGAGCGACGGCTGCGTGGCCCATTCTTCCGGCGATGCTGAGAGGCGGCTTTGACGGCGCTGCGCCGATGGCGGCTGGCATTTCTGATGTGAAACGGTGGTGCGTGTAATGACAGCGATTTGCGAGTCATATAACTTCGACGTCGTCTCGGCGAACCAGCCTCACTTGGATCGGCTTGATGGTGGGCACATCAAGATCGTGCCGAAGGTTCGCGTGGTGGATCGAACCGAGCTGTCCCCTGAGTTGGCCGAGGAGTTGATGCTTCTCACCATGGTGGTCGGAGAAGCGATGGCTGTGGGACTCAACCGACGCGGAATTGACGTCGGACGAATCAACTACCAGGACAACGGGAATTGGGGAGTGTTTAGTCCGGACGGACCATACCTCCACGTCCACGTCTACGGACGGGCGAAGTCGGCAAAGAACCAGAAGTACGGCGACGCACTCTACTTGCCACATCGGGAGACGGGATTCTTCGAAGGCGTAGAGCCACTGGATGCGGATGATATACGTGAGATCCGAGCCGAGATGATGCGGCTACTCCGGACGGACAAGTACGGATCGCTCCAGAGGCTGAATCACAGTCTGCTCGGCCAGACTCATGGACCGTAAGTCGATGGACACACAGTCGTCAGTTCTCGGTGCCTGCAGCGTCCACGGGTCGATTCAACACCTGTTCGCGCGCACGCTGCTTGAGCTTGAGTGGCGTTCGCCTTGTCTGCATACATTCCGCCGTCTAGTGCGGAGCTCCACTGGGCGCACGCTGACGATTGGAACTGCAACACCGTATCCCTAGGATGACAATATGGAGGTGGTTGTTGATGAGTGGCAAACGCAACTGGAGCAAGTCGAGATGGATCCTCGCAACGGCAATCGTCATAGCCGCTTTTGGAGTGGCGTGGCTGGGTATCGTGGAGGGCGAATCATCGGCACGGGCTGCGTCCGATGAGGTGTTTGTTCTCACCGCCGCACAACGAGCCGCCTTTCTGCGGTACTACGCGCCCATCATCTTCAAGCGAGCGGAAAAGGGAGACGGCGCTGCCGGTGTAGGACAGGACTGGATCACCAATTGGAACTTCGACAACGACGACTGGCACCTTGCCAACAATGCCCGAGTCTGGCGAGACGAACTGGCGGCATTCGTGAACGATGGCGCGCACACAGACTGGCAGATACGTCCATCGCTGTACACAGCGGCCATCGAGTTCATGCAAGACGGCCGGAAGAGCCTGATCCTGCTCTACCACGTTTACCACGCGAGGCAGGAAGGCACTATCCACGATTGGGAACGAGTCGAGATTCGTCTCGACGGAGTCGGCCTAGAACCTGGAGATGGCGAGAGCTTCAACTACTGCGTCATCACTGAGCACAGCAGGCACAAGAGGCTTCGCTACCCTGACAATGCCCTGAACTTCTATACGACATCCGAAGGCATGCACGCCATGATCTGGCAGGCACAATGGGCGGAGACGGGCAACCTGTATAGGGCCGAACTCCACTGGGTTGGGAACACCTGGGAGGAAATCGAGGCGCTCCTTGCTGACCCCGAGGGACTAGACGCCTTAGTCGACGTGGATCGCTCCTCTCGAGACGTGTCATTCGACTACGTCTTCATCCCGGAATTCGACGGCGTCGCAATTGACTACTGGGACGTGCAGGCTATCACATCATGCAATGCCTCCGATCTGGTCGTTGACTGGGAGACGCCTGTCCTGAAGGTAGGCGAGACGAAACGAATCCAGTACGAGCTTCAGGACGTGGCCGACCTGTTCGTCACGCATTGGGACGACGGGACCGAGAACACGAGCTGGACAGAGCCACTCATTCCGATTCTGCTGGAGACACGGATTGTGGACGAGTTCGGCGCACAGGAGGTCCCAGCGGGCTTGCATGAGTTCTATTGCGTGACGCTCAACGATCTGCAGGGCAGCACCAAACACGGTTATCCACGGAAGCACTGGTTCTGGGGTGTCTACCGTTTCGGCAAGGACGACCACTTCTACGACGAAGCCTTCGCTAAGGGTGGCCCCCATCCCGATGCAACACGTGCGGAGAGGAACCAGTTTGACGATTGCCATGGAGCCTACTGGTGGCAGCACGACTACTACGTGCACGCTGGTGAGGACAGCAAATGGGTGCGGTCAAGCGAGAAAGGTGAATGGCTCCCGCTCGGTTGGCACAAGGCCGAAGCTGGTGGCTTCGACGGTCGTTGGCAGCAGATCTTCCCTGACGAGCGATCGATGGAGTGTGAATAGCCGGAATCGCACTACTCTCAATACGGACAGTAGGCTGACCTGTGAAGCGCTAGTCTGAGAGGACGAGCGTGAATCGATCGATGGCCGTCCCATCAGGCGTGACCGCTTCGAAGTCGAGTTGCTTGCCCGTGATGTCGATCTTGCAGAACTCGAGCGTCCCGACGGCAGTGATGAGATTTGGGAAGCGTAGGTCGGGGGTTCGAAGAGGTGCCCCACCTCCTCCGGTCGTGATGTGGACGACACCTCCCACTTCGCAGCGGGCATAGTAGTGGTTGTGCCCGCCGAAAACGATCGCAACGTTGTGCTTCTCGAATAGCGGCTGGAGCTGGCGCTGCACATCAGAGTTGTTGCTGTGCTTCCCGCCTGCAGACCATCCTGGTCCGTGAAGCACGACGAATTTCCATCTCTTTGTGGTTGCTTCGAGATCCTCGTCGATCCAGGAGAGCTGTTCGCTCGAGAGACGGAAGTGAGCGTACTGATCCACCACGACGATGTGAACCGGCCCGTAATCGAAAGACCAGTAGCGATCTTCCACGAATGGATACGGCCAGTACTTCTGGAAGAGGAACCCCTCGTCCTCGTGATTCCCCATGCAACCTTGAATCGGCATGCTTGCCTGAAGCGATAAGAGGTTTGGAGAGGTGCGCGAGAAGAACTGCTCTTGCCAAGATGCCTCGGCGTCTCCATCCTCCACCCAGTCGCCGGTATGAAGGAGGAACGTCTGATATCCGGGATCCGTCGAGATCGTGGTCACGATTCCTGAGCAAACCAACTCGTGATCCTCAATAAACGTGCGGGTATCACCGTAGGCCAGAAACTTCACTGCCGGGGCGTCCGCAGAGGGCGCCGAGAGGAAGGAGCCCGACGCAGTGACCTCCCCAACCTCGACTTCGTAGTAGTAGCGCGTGCTGGGAGTCAATCCCTCGATCAGCCATTTGTGCTGGTGATTCGTTCCGTATTCCGACGTACTAGTGCCGGAATCGAGAGATGACGCGTCCGTCCCCCATCGCAGGCTACACTCGGCCGATTCGTCGAGCTGCCAGAGGAGCAGCATCGCAGCTTCATTACCCGTGTAGAGCATATAGGGCCCCTTTCGCAGGGCCGGACTCGCCTGAACGGCGATGGCTGCAGATAGAAATGCCGCTGCGAGGAGAATGGCAAGAGATGCTCGGAAGAACCGTGAAGGGCTTAGTGAACCGCGAATCCTTGCAGCTCTCGAAAAAACCTGTTTTAGCATCCCAAACACATTCTGCCACGCCGAGCCCCAAGTAACAAGAGAGATGCACTGCCGCTTGCCCTGTTCCCGATCACGTTGACCGCGGATCTACATGTGACCTATATTGTTCTTCATAGACGCTCGCACGGATTCGAATCCTGGAGGAGGCATCATGCGAAAGTTGATGGTCTGTGCTTTGGTGAGTATTGTAGCGTGTTCAATCTGGGTTGGAGCCGCAGCTGAGGGCTGGCCGGAGTGGGACATCGTGGTTATAGCCCATCGGGGCGTCTCTCCCGGCTTCCCAGAGAATACGTTGCCTGCGTTCGCGAACGCGATTAAGCTGGGTGTCGACGCCATCGAAGTTGATCTTCGAGCTACCTCAGATGGTGTCATCGTCGTACTGCACGAGGATTCGGTGGAGATCACGACGAACGGGGAGGGCTTCGTCTCCGATTATACATTCGCTGAGCTGCGGCAGCTGGATGCTGGAAGTCATGCGGGAGCGGAATTTGCTGGTGAGCCGATCCCGAGCCTTGAAGAGGTCCTCGATCTGGTGATCCCGCTCGGCTGCACGCTCCTTCTCGACATCAAGGCCAGCAACGAGCTCGATCCGGAAGCTGTCATACGGCTAATCGAGAGACATAATGCTGTTCTAGACGTGATCGTGGGAGTGCGTTCCGTTGAGGATGTGCGGCTCTTCCGTTCGCTCAACCCCAATATTCGCCTGCTTGGCTTTCTCCCAACGGCAACCGATATTGACAAGTTCGTCACAGCGGGTGTGGACATCGTCCGACTCCTACCACAGTGGATTCGTGTGTACCCACCATTCCTTGCGAAAGTACATGAGCTGGGCAAGCCAGCCTGGATTACGTCGGAGTTCGCATCACGTGACGAGTTCGCTGACCTCATCCGACTAGGCGCGAACGGCTTCCTCACCGAGGTCCCCGAAGTGCTGCTCTCGCTCCTGAAGGAGGCTCATACTGAGTGAGCGTGACATGACGCAGCCTCCTGTGCTGGTCCCGCCTGGTTTCAGGATCATCGCGCACCGCGGAGCATCCGCCTATGCCCCAGAGAACACGATGGCTGCGTTCTTGCTCGCGGAGCGGATGAGAGCTCGCGAGGTGGAACTCGACGTTCAGCTTTCGCAGGAAGGTCATCTTGTCATCTGTCATGACTGGGTCCTTGATCGCTACGGGCATCCCGGATGCATCGTTGCCGAGATGACGCTCGGGGAGCTGCAATCGCTCGACATGGGAAGCTGGTTCTCGCCTGAGTTTCGGGATGAAAAGATGCTGACGTTGGACGAGCTCTTCAATCATTTTGGAGAACGATTCACGTACCACGTCGAAATCAAAGAGCCAGCGCCGGAAGTCGAAAAGGCCGTTCTGGGAGTAATCTCGTCTCACGGGTTGCAGAGCTTCTCCTTCATTACCTCGTTTCACTACTCTGCACTCAAGAAGATGCGGAGTCTTGATTCGGAGATCCGGATTGGATGGTTAGTAAGGGAAGATAGATTCACAGCCGAGTCCATCGGGCTTGCAGTCGATATTGGCTGCAGACAGATCTGTCCGCCTGCTGCAGTTCTGACCGATAGCAACGTTCGCATTGCTCACGCGAAGATTCCCGAGGTCCGCGCTCATCACGCGAAGACGATTGAGGATGCATGCCGCGTTCTTAAGACGGGGGGGGACGGATTGACCATCAATCATCCAGATTGGCTGCGACACCGCGACCCGCGACCAGCGCTTCATAGGTAGGCCGGGTCTTCTCCTGATAGCTTCGTCCGCGATCCAACGCCAATCCTCTGCCGACGAGCGTAACGATTTCTCCAGCTCCAATGTCGTCTAGTTCCTGGCTGACTTCAAGCAATTCTACTGGGAGGCGTTCCGATTTCGTGCTGCGGCCGTCAGTGATGATATGTACGTAGACGGGTCCGAAGTTGGCCTTCCTCGCGAATCGTGCAAGCTCCATTGCGTACTCGATGGATCCGTGGGAACTCGTCTGCGAGAGCAGTGCGAGGAGGTGTACCGCGCCACTACGCCGCTTGGCATCGGAAAACGCTATCTCGAACGCTTCGACCTCTGCGAACGTGCCGTTGCGAATCGCCTCATCAATGAGCACATCGTCTTGCTGCACGGCCCTGCCGGCTCCAATCGTCATGTGCCCCGACTCTGAGTTGCCTTTCCGACCAGGAAGCAGGCCAACAGCGGTCCCAGACGCACTGAGTTGTGCCACGGGAAGCCTACCGATACGATCCCATGTCGGAGTTGCGGCGGTTTCGATGGGATTGACGTGTCCTGGCTCTGGTAGCCCCCATCCATCTAGGATTACCAATAGAACTCGCTCAGCACGAAGCGAATCGTCCTTCAGCAAGCTGTGGCCGGACATGGACTCAGGAACCTGCAAGCCGAGGATACTCAATACGGTTGGCCCCACATCAGCAAGGGTTCCTGTGTCGACCAGCAGACAGGATTTGCGATCGGGATGGATGCAGATGAAGGGGACAGGATGCGTCGTATGGCTGGTATTCGGAGCCCCCCCGAGCAGGCCGTGCTCTTCCAGGAGGCCGTGATCTGCCGTCACAAAAGAAGCGAAGTTGTGCTCGGCTGCGGTCGCCAGCATCTCACCCAGAATCCTGTCAACGGCTTCAGCGCACTGCTCCTTGAGAGAAAGCTGGTCACTGTGCCCCACGAGATCTCCACTGGCGATGTTGATGACGATCAACTCATGTGCCGTCTTGCCGACCTCGGCGCGAGAGAGTGTGCTCAGACTAGGGAGCGCGCGAAGAGGATCATCAAGGAAAGAAGAAACCGAGCAGGCGTGCTCCCCTGTGAACGGCTCATGTCGCTTCCCGTTCAAGAAGTAGGTGACATGTGCAAGCTTCTCCTCCTCAGCAAGTCGAAGTTGTCGAAGACCGGCCTGGCTAACGACTTCCCCAAGTGTCTCGCGGACTGGTGAGGTGGGAAACGCGACAGGGAGATGCAAGAATTTCGGGTGGTATAGCACAAGAGGAATGAAAGTCAATGGGCTGAGCAATTCCCGGGAGAAGCCGAAGAATGTCGGATCCGTGAATGCCTCAGTCAATTGGATTTCGCGCTCCCCACGTCGACAACAGAAGACTACCGAGTCGCCCGCTCGAATCCGACCAATCGGTTCTCCCCCTCTACGAGCAACAATCGGTGGCAGCCAGTACGCGGAGTATCCTCGAGTATGCAGCTTCTGCACCTGGTCCAATAGAGGTGAGATCAATCCCATTGGCGTACCTCCTTGATCCACGTTTCGAGTGTCGCAACCAGAGTTGCGCAACGCAATTCATTCTACCACTCTTCTCAGTGTGAAGCAGGATTGTGCTTGATCCAACTGCAATAGCGCCTCGGAGCAGCGCGCTCGCATGTGCCAAGGGAGGACTTTCAGATGTTAGTGAATCGAGCAGGCAGGAATGCGGGTGCAACTCCAGTTGCGGGCGTTCAGTGCGCCGGCGCCGATTTCACAGAGGGGAGTGCTCGGATTTGGAGGTCCGACCAAATGGGAGGACCTCGGGCTTTCGTGACAATGTACATACACAACACTTAGGCCGTGGTCTAGTTGCTTTGGAGCCTGAGAGACTCGAACGCTACCAATAAACATCCGAAAGAGAGAGATGCTCACGCCCCGAGGAAGGTTTGCCGCCTTCTCGCACCTCGCGAGCTAATGCCCTTCGCAAGACCAGTTTGTTAGGGCGGAAGGATTCTGAACCTATGGGAACGCGAGCGCTTCGCGCTCGTTCGGGTTTCGCTGCGCGAAACGTCGGTCCTAGAAGATCAGTTCCTTCGAGTTTCGTTGCACGAAACTCAGGAGGCCGTCACCATCGGGCCAAAAGGAAGAGCAGGACCAGAATGATCCTGCTCTTCCATTTAGGGCTAGAGGACTACTTTCGAACTCCGTTAGGTAGCTAACAACAGGCAGAAATACCCTGCCTGGCTGACATCTAGCTGCGCAATACACACAAGTAGCTTCACCAGCATGACCGAAATGGTCAAGCCTCTACTTTCCGCAAGAAGGGAGCGCATATGGCAGGTTCAAGCCCATAGCCTAGAATTGCCAGCAATACACCTTGAGGAATGCTCCTCGATCCTTCTTCCCTCCTGTGAGAGGATAGCGCTCCCTCCGTGCTTGGAGCGCAGAAGTAGCGCTTCGTGATCGCACCTCACCTGCAGTCCCCCGTTGTGCTAGCTTCCCCCGTTTCCTATCGCAAGGCAAGGGAGGGACGGCTCCGCCGAAAACAACATGTCCAAATCGTTCCTGTGTCGAAGCATAGTTGCCTTCATCCTCTCCTGTCTCGTGGGTCTTCTCACTGGACCGAGCGGCTTCGCCTACACGCCTCCAGCTGAGTCCGGCCAGTGGACGGAGCAGTCACCCGCCTCCCATCCTGCGGCCCGGTTGTTCCACGCCATGGCCTATGTGGGCGACGACAAGGTTCTCCTGTTCGGCGGCTTTGCGTTCGAGGATGAAGAGGATCCCCAGCTTCTCCCCGCGGAGACGTGGGTCTACGATCTCAGCGACGACAGCTGGACCTTGATGGATCCGGCGACACAGCCACCGGCGCGCGGCTTCCACGCGATGGCGCACCTGGGAGGCGACAAAGCGGTTCTCTTCGGCGGAGACATCGACGTCGAAACAGATCCCCTCTCCGATACGTGGGTCTACGACCTCAGCGAGAATACATGGACGGAGAAGAGTCCAGCCGCCAAGCCGAGTGCGAGAGTCTTCCACGCGATGGCGTACGCAGGCTGGGATCAGGCACTCCTATTCGGTGGGGGGTTCGACGAGGAGGAAGCACGGGAGACCTGGCTCTACGACTTGAGCAGCGACGCCTGGACGCAGACCGATCCGGAAGACCCAGCCCCCGATCCCCGGCTCGGTCACGCCATGGCGCACCTCGGGGTGGCGGAATCGCAAGCCAACGTCATCCTGTTCGGAGGCACAGACGGCGAAGGCAGCTCCTCTTGGATTGGGTCGGACACGTTCGCTTTCGAGAATCCTCTTGGCCGATGGGACTGGGAACCGGTGGTACCGGCTCCCTCAGCAAGGGGGTTCCCTGCGATGGCCTTCCTGCAGCTTGGATACGTCGTTCTTTTCGGCGGGCTCGATGATAACGACGATGTGGATGGCGAGACATGGGTCTTCGACATCTTCACAGACGTCTCCTCATGGGTCGAGCAGTTCACTGCTACTGCGCCGGCTGCCCGCGGGGGTACTGCGATGGCAAACGCCGGGAAAGGCGTCGCGGTTCTGTTCGGGGGCGCCGGGGATACCGTGGATGACCTGTACGCCGACACGTGGGTCTTCCGCCCCGCAGCCTGCCTGGGAATCACCGTGACGCCGACCTCGGGGCTCATCACAACCGAGTCGGGGGACACCGCGACGTTCGAGATCTCCACGAACACGCCCCCGGACGCAGCCGTGGAAGTCCCGCTCAGCAGCTCGAACGCGACGGAAGGAACGGTTCCCGATTCCGTATGGCTTCCGGCCGGCAGCACAACGCCGATCTCGGTGACAGTGACTGGCGTGGATGACGCCGACATCGATGGCGACATCGACTTTGTGATCATCACCGGCGACCCTGAGAGCACAGATCTCCGCTACGACTTCCTGGAGGCGGAACATGTCGACGATGTATCCGTCACCAATTGGGATATGGACGCTCCCCGCATCGAGGTTCGCGGCGACAACCAGGTGATCGCCAATGGGGACGACACGCCGTCGGCAGCCGACGACACCCACTTCGGTACGTCGCAGCTCGACA
>SDBT01008310.1_pt1 | contig 16965 bp, 35 predicted proteins | sample 2277101 | NCBI WGS metagenome assembly SDBT01 (sample SAMN10404973, study PRJNA504765) | marine sediment metagenome | isolation source: marine sediment core GS10_PC15, 103 cmbsf | place: Arctic Ocean: Southern Knipovich Ridge | collected 2010
TAAATCGGAAAGTTTTTGTGCATATCCTTTTTCTTCTTCTTCTAATTCTAATTTTCTTTTGTTGTTAGAATCAATTTGAGTTTCTTTTGATAATTCTTCTTTTAATTTATCCCTGTCAGCAGAAAGCTCAACCTTTTGGTTTTGCAACTGCGAAACATCAACAACCGGAGCAGTGAATACTTTAGCGTTTAACTCACCTAATTCTTTTACTTTCTTCTTATAATCAATATTTTTTTCAAGAGTATTATCAACCGTTTCTGTTTTTGGTGTGTTAAATGATTCAATCTTCTTTTCAAGAATCTCAATTGATCTTTCATAATTCTGAATCTTACCCAAATATATTTCGTTTTCGCTAACCAAATGTTCAAGTCTTTCTTTAGCTTGTTTGCCCCTACGATTTATTTCAGCCCCAACTTTTTGTTTGTTTGTGTTAAAATTATGGAGCAAATCAACTTTTTGATCTTCAATATCTGATTCTTCGAGTTTTCGATTACAAGTAGGGCAAACGCTTTTAGAATCGTCAAATTCAAATTTAGTCTCGTTGAGATCCTCTAACTCTTTTCTGATAGAGTCCAGATTAATGTTATCAGCCTCTTTCATGTTCCCATCAATCGTATCTTTCCACCCTTTAATTAGAGATTCTAACGAAGTAATTCTACCTTTGAGTGTTTCTACCTCAACCTCGCTATTTCCTTCAGTAGATGCAATCTGTTTTTCTGCTTCTAGTTTAAATTCACGAATAGCGCTATTTATCAAGTCAACTGCCTTTAAATGTTCTCGCTTTGCTGCGTAAAATTCATCCGTAGGCTTATTTTTATTTATAATTGACTCTTCAATTCCAGCAAGCTTTCCATCAATCTCAACAATATCATCAGCGATCTTTTCAAAATCAACACCTTCAGGAATGTTTCTAACAAGTTCATCAATGCGTACCGGAATATCCTCTAATAAGTCTTTAAGATTTTTTCTCTTGTTTGCTATTTCTAGTTTGTATTCATCAAAAGACTTGCCGGAAATTCTATCGAAAAGTTCTTTAAAATCTTTATCCTTGTCGATGATAACAGAATCAGAATCCTCACCAACAATATCAACCAAAACACTACGTCTATCTTTCCAATGAAGTAAATTATCATCGTTAAAATAAAGAGGGTTCGTAAGCATTTTAAACATAATCTCATCACTAATCATTTCATTTACTTTAGCGATAAAATCTTTTTGTTGTAAAGGTACTTCGTTCCAAAAAAACATAGTTTCATTTCCTTTAAATTCAGACTCGTTTGAGCCTCTGGTCGTACCCCATTTTTCTTTGTAGATTCTTTGGATTTTGACTTCTTTTCCATCCACATCATAAACAGCGCAAACCTCATGTTCGATTTTCTGAATAGGCTTGTTATTTATATCTAAGGTCTTAATTTGGTAGTCTTTTCTATCGAACTGATCCTTACCCAAAAACAGCCACAACGGAGAGATTGCAATTGTAGTTTTACAGGTATCGTTGTCACCGAAAATATTGGTTACTTTATTAAAATCTAGGGTCAGGTCTTTAATGCCTTTAAAGTTTCTAAAGGTTAGTTTTTTTAGGTTTATTTTTTTCATTTTTTCTTTTATTGGTTTAAAATAGAATATTTTATTTTGGCTTCATTAATAATTTTGATTTTGCCATTATTATATGAATCAATAAGATTATTATACTTATCACGTTTAAGTACTTCACCCCTTTCTAAACTTTGGTTTAAATTATGTATGTATTTAGCTGTTACTTCCATTATTATTATTTTCATTTGGCTAATTTTTTAAGTTCTGTTTCAACAATCTTAATACGTATTCTCATTCCTTTAATGTTTCTTTCAAACCAATGACCCCCAGCCCACTCATGCCTTGGTGGCTTGTGTTGATATATTTCCGAATACCTTTCAATACCATCGTAAGGATCGTTTATAATCGGAAGTCCTAATAGTTTTTGTGCATTCTTTATATGTCCACAAAATCCTAACGCGGCACTAACTCCGTAGTTTAAATAATCACCTAAATCTTCTTTAAGTAATCTAAGTACTTCGGAATAGATTAGAATCTTGCGTTTTTTTGTTAGGTTCATAGCTTATTTATAATTGGTTTTTATTTATATTGAGGTAATTTATATGCTGGATCTTTAATTATATCTTGAATAATTACCTGTGCATATCCTGGTACATCACCTCGATAAACCCATTGGTGAAAAGTTCTAGGATTTAGGTTGAATTTCTTGCTAATTAAAACTCTGAAATAGGTTTTTTCGCCACGTGTTTTTAGCTTGTTTTTATAGTAATCTAAAAAATCAAACTCTTTATTTTCTTCCATCATCTGTTATTTATTGTAAATAATGCAGTATATAATTACAACAAATGTAGTATATAGAAATTAGAAAAACAAGAAAATTTTTGATTATTTACAAATATTTATAAATCAAATTGTTCATTTCAAGATTTTTTGTAAGAGGATCCACCCTACCGGCTGCTTTTTGTTTGCGTAAAAAAGAAACTAATTTAGCACAAATCATATCCATTTTTCTATTAATCAAAATGTCAACCATTTCTGAGGGTGTGTATAAAAACAAATACTTTTTATACAAGTGAGTTACCTCTTTATTTATATTTTCGATCTTCTGATTTTTGTTGTCCTGAAGATAATTAAGCAGTTTTCGAAGCTCTGGTTTGCTTTCAAAGTCTGAAGTTAAATACATCTTTGAAAGTTTCTGATTAATTCCGTTCGTTGTTTTCATGGTTAGTTATTTTTATTTTTCCTATTCCTTTAAAAATATATCGTGGTCAATAAAGCAAGTAAACCACCTACCAAATAATATAAGACCAAATTCAAACGTACCCTTATATTGTTTCCACCTCCAATAATTTAATTTAAACTTTGGATATTCTTGCCAAAAGGTAATAAATGTAATAGTCCCATTAAATAATACTAATGTTTTTCATCTTATTTATATTTTATATTTATCAATCCATTTATTTATAAGAGTCCTCAATTCTTCAAGGGCTTTTTTATTCCGGCATCTAGGACGATTTTCTAAATGGCCAATACGAATACTATTGGTTCCCCGATAACCCAAAAATTTACTTACGGCTTTTAAATTTAAAAGTCCGTACCATTGTTTGTTTACTTCTTTCATTTTTATTTATGTTAGTTTTTATTGATACTTTTCTCTAAACGCTTATAATAAGGAGAACTAAATTCTCCTTTATAATTCAAAAAATTATTGTTTTCAGGTACCCAAACTTTATCTTCGAGAACCCTTTTTATTGCAAAAGGTCGATAACCCCCTACTTTGCAAACAGCTATACTGCTGATTGTAATCCATCCTATTTTTGTTTTTACCTGTAAAGCAAAAATGGAAGTAAATATCAAAAATGAAAATTTGAATTTTACCCTTCTTTTACATTTTAGGATGCCTAATTTGTTTAAAATAAAATTTTTCATAGCTTTTTTATTTATGATTAATTATGAATAATAAATTTCTAATTCGTTTGAATGAATGCAGGATTCCATACGCTCTAATCTGAATTTTCGATTGCTATTATGTAAATCGCGTTTAATATTGCGAATTGTTGTGGCAAGTGCATCACCGGCAGAAAATCTAAACCAAAGACTTCTCTTTTTACCTCTTGTTTCTCTTGCGTGTTGTTCCATTTTATTTAGCCCATCAAGTAGTTTACCCTCGTCTAAATCTTTTAAGAAGTCATAAAATAATTGCTGTGCTTTATACATATATTCGATTAGGTTTTTCATAGTTATTTATATTTTAGTTATTCAGTTGCTTTGTGCATAATTTTTGTTGCGTTTGCGTGAGCATTTATAAGACTAAAGTCTTTTTTTATATTTAACTTACTAAGATTTATACTATCAGTAAGATATTTCAATGCTTCTAGCATTTTAGGAGCCACCACAATAAGTTTTGCGTTGGCTTCAATTCTTTCTTGTGGTGTATTATCAAATCTCATATCACATATAACCTCGTCATCCCATTTTGATAAAACAATTATGGTTCTATTTGATTTGTCAATATCAACTGGCATATCAAATATTTTCCATTCTCCTTGTGTGTGTTTCATTTCATTTATTTTTAGGTTTAAAAATTAAGGCGATAATTATTAATGTTAGCATCCATAGTACATTTACTAATAGATACGGATTTAAAATATAGTCGATCATTTTATTTATTATTTAAAAAGGTAAAGGAATTGTAATATGCCTAGTTTGTAAATTACAGTAAAGTATAAATTCATCATCTGATTGACTTTCGATCAATTTCTTTTCCTGGTCTGCTTCATATCCGGTATTCCACAAAGTACGAAGCTGCTCAAAGGTTTTGTGTTGAATAGAGGTGGCTCCCATCAAAGGATCTTCAATAAATTGCCAATGTTTTGAGTCTCTTAAGGTTTTCATTTTATTTATTTTTTACGTATTAATAATCATTAGATAATAACTGCCTAATAATTCAAATGTTTTTTTCTTTTTACCATCCATATTAGTTGAATGTAAATTATAATTAACAAGCTCTAATTCTTGAAAGTATCTGTTTTTTTGTTCGTTAATATTTTTTGCGGCATAAAAAATAGTTGGTGACGTTTCTTTGATAATTCGTAATTCAGCTCTTATATTTTCACGCATTTCTATTAATTGATCTTTGCTTAACGCATCAATATAATCTATGAAATAAGGAGTAATTAAGTTTGTTTCTGGTCGTTTCATTGTTTTGATCTTTAATTAATACTAAATACTTCCTTTAATTGCTTTATTTCCCTGTTTGTTGCTATACAGCGTACATATCTCATACATAATTCATATATAACAGGACTCATATTCTTTTCATCTAGTGTTAGATAGTTTTCACAATAATCTAATAAATACATAACTTCAATTTTTAATTAATACTGTATTCTTTGCGCCTCAACAGGGAGTTGAACCCAAAACCGCTATTCTTTCACGGCCGCACCGACTCGAAAGGCGTGTGATTTATTTTTTAATAGTTACGTTGTGACCTTCTTCCATTAATTCCTTTACGTATTGGTTTAGGTCATCATTCCATACAAAACTAAATGTTTGTTCTCCGTCTATTGTAATCCAGTGTACACGCTTTCCGTATTGCTTATTTCCATAATAACCAAGTGTTAAGACTATGTTTCTTTGCCCTAAATAGTATGTTTGAGTTTTCATAACTTTGATCTAAAATGTATAGATATTAAATTGCTCTAAAACTGCAATTGTTAAAACTACTAAGATGTAAGTGAGTACTCCGGCTCCTATAATCCAGGAAGCTGCTTTTGAAAGTTTGTTTAATGTTTTCATTGTTTTGGGTTTAGGTTTATATTATTTGTTGTTTAATATCTTTCTTGTATTTGCCCAAAATGTTTGGGGCTTTATATGTTCTGTTGGTTCAATACCTGCGTTTTTCATCGCTTCAAACATAGGTTCAAAATCTTTCATAAAACCAGACCTTATAATACTATATCCAATCCGTTTTTCAGCCAATTTAGACCTATTAAATACTTCTGGGCGTAAACAATAAACAGCGTACCAATGTTGTTTACCAGCTTTTAAACATCCCCAGCAATTACCATGTTTAAATACCTTATAATGTTTTGGAGTTTCAGTCCCAGTCTTTTTATAATAATCGGATGGAACGCCCAGTCTAATTAAAGGGTAAACAGTTTCAAACCCCATTGAACACATTATTGTTTGGCGTCTATCCTCTCTCTTTGTCTCATCAATAGTAAAGCCATAATAAATAATACTGTTTGTATTGTTATATTCGTTTTCTTTTAACCACTTCATAAATGGAGCAGTCTTTAATCTGTTTGTGCAAAGTATTTGTCTGTTTTTAGGATTTAAAAACGTGCCAGCGTCCTCACAAACTTTAAATTGACTAGGTATATTACTAATGGTTTTAGCATTATTATGATTTGCGTAAGTTATTTTTATATTAAGATATTTAGCAATTGATAATCCAAACTCTGTTACTGATTTATCCTCATAACGAGGGTTAATACCGTGATTTAATAAAATACAATTATCTTTACCATACTTTTCTACAATAGCAATAGCAACGGACGCTGATTGAACCCCGTTACTGTAACATACTATGTGTGTTAAGTCCTTCATAATAGATACTTTATTTCTCTTCTTTTTCATACTTTAACGCCATTGCTAGGCATATTTCAGTAACTTCTTTAACCGATACACTATTTAGTTTAGCAGCGTTTAATATTGCGCTTCCAGCCTGACCTATAGACGCCATTTTGTTTAATTCTGATTCCTGTTTTTTGGTTAAGTCTTTCATAACTCTTATGTTTAATTAGTCTAAATAAGGGGGATTTTTGGTGTTCCCTGCCTCTGATATAAAAGTACTATATATAGCGAAGTATGTCAAGTGTTTTAACAACTATTATAACTAAATATAGTAGTATATAACGAGTCTAAATAAGGAATAACGTCAAATATTTGGTAACTCATTGGTATTGTATTACTTTTACCAGTATGAACCAACAATTAAAATAATGGCTTATACAGAAGACGAGAAAAAAGAGATGTTTGATAAGGTCTGCAAGGAAGTGTCTGGAGGTAAGGCTCTTAGAACTGTGTTAAGCAGGGAAGGCTTTATGAATCCTCAATTATTCAATCAAATATTATCCTCTTCAACGGAATTTTCAACACAATACGTGCGCGCGTGCCAAGATCGTGCCGACGCAATCTTTGAAGACACTATCAAAATATCCGATAACCGGAAAGGTGACACCTACATTGATAATGATGGCAATGAACAGATAGATCACGCGGTAATCAATCGGGATAGGCTCCGTGTTGATACTCGCAAATGGGCAGCCGGCAAGCTACGACCTAAGAAATATGGTGACAAGTTAGCCCTTGACCACACCTCCGAAGACGGCAGCATGACCCCAGGCGTAAGTCTCAAAGACCTAAGCCCCGCAACCTTGTTACAGGTACGCAAGGAACTACACGAGGCGGAGAGGAGACGCAAGGAAAAGGAAGACAAGAAAGGCAGTGCATAAATATACACACAGGTATTTTGTTGAATGCTTTTGTTTTAGTACTGAAAGAATCTAACTAAAGATATGATATATAAATACATCTATTAAACTGCATATATCTTTAATGTAATGAATGAATATACAATACAATTGCATAAACAATGAATAAGTATAAGAATATAACGAGTATTGAGCCTCTATACCTGATTAGCAACCAAAGATTAAAGCCCAACACCGCAAGCCAGGTGGTTGAATGCCGGTTCGTTGGCTTCTCAAGACAGTGTAAGAAAGAATATCTATGCGTATTGAGAGGTATATATCCTAATTAAAGACAGGAAAGAAAGGTGATCCACACACCGAGACGCCGACCAACGCTAGACCAGCCAGCCAACACAATCAAAAAACATTTGAGTAGATCAGGATAGATGCTAAGGTATAGCACCGGCATAGCTATGTGATTAGTGTGTGATTAAATTGGTGAGCTCATTGTATAACCATTGGTAGAGTAGTGGTGCGGTGTGTGACTGGCATATGATTGAGCGGGGTATTGATAGAAGGTTAATCTTAAACATCTTTGATCTATAAACAAAAAAGAAGTGCAAAGCGGATGGGGGGCTGAAATCTGGCAAAATTTTTTTCTTTTGTGGCGTGTATCTGAGTCCTCCGAAAAATTCTACCATATTTCCAGACCTACAGAACACATCTAATCCTCTATATATGTATGGTTAAAATATATTTTGTATATTTACACTATTCTGTCTTATAGTTGGAAACGACCAGTCAGTGATTAAAAGAGGCTTTGGGTTATAATCCTAGCCAAACAACCAATCTCAACCGCAATTAAGTTTTAGAAGCTTAGTTGTTCTCCCAGAAGAACCAGTTATTTTTTTATTCCTTTTTAATAACTATTGTTGCATTATTCACACTATTTCACTATCTTTGCTTCATACATTTATTAACTAAATTTATTTATTATGTTTTATTTAAGAACAATAGAAGACAATATGACTTCAAACACATGTTTGGGTGGGTCATATTGGTCAGTAAACAAAAAAGACAATCCCAACGAATTTAATGCAATTGTAGAAGAAGATGGGTTAAACAAAGATGCCATTCATAAAATAATTGTTGGTTCATGTGGCACTAACTTTGTTATTATTTCAAAGTATAAAAATTACATCGTAACCGAAAACGGTAATACTTATGAAAAATTATAGATCATGGAAAATATAGATACTGTGTTTATTGCTCTGATTCTTTGTACATTAATGGGTATGTTTGCTACATATAAATGGTATATATGGAAAAGAAAATGGTATAAATTAATGAAAGAATTTAATGAGATTAGATTTAAAGAATTAAAAAGGACGAATAAAGATATTTTAAAACTTAAAAATGATAAGGAATGTGAGTTTTTTAATGAGTGTATTGATTCTAGTAAAAAATTTGATTGCCCATATAATTAAACCATTAAATTCACTACCTTTACCCAAGAAGCTGCTAAGTGGTTCACTGGTTAAGCCCAACCACAACAAAACCATAAGGGACATTGATGGGGAGTAGTCGCCCATCTTACTTTGTCACATATATAGTCAATAATTGTGACAGATAATTAATGTTCATCCCGGATTTTTCTTTCTCCCATTCACTATATCCTAAAAATTTTCTAGTATTTTTGAGAAAGCTGTGATATTTGTAGTATTATTGTTATAAAAGTACTATATTTGTGGGATGATAATAAATAGAACTTGGGCTATGCCTAACCTAAACACATTTAAAATAAAGCCTATTTCTAAATTGCTGGGTAAATATGTAAATGGTGGAGTTATTATTGACCCATTTGCAAACGAAAGTAAACTAGGGACTATAACAAATGATTTAAACCCTGAATTTAAGACAGATTATAATTTAGATGCTCTAAAGTTTTTAAAATTAATGGAATCAAATAGTGCTGATGTTGTTTTATACGACCCACCTTATAGTATATCACAAGCCGCACAATGTTATAATAGTTATGGAAAAGATAAATTAAAACAGGCTGTTTCTAATATGGGTTATTGGGCTAAATGTAAAAACGAAGTATCAAGAATACTAAAGCCAGGCGGAATAGCATTAATTTTTGGTTGGAGTAGTAATGGGATTGGTAAAAATAGGGGATTTGAAACGATAGAAATACTATTAGTTCCACACGGTGGAAGTAAAAATGATACAATATGTACAGTTGAGAGAAAATCACAAGCTAAATTGTTTTAATTTATGGATAAATCAAGCAACATAGTTGTCTTAAGTTTATTTAACGGTCTTGGTGGTGTTTGGATTGCCTTAGATAGGTTGGGTGTAGAAGTTGGTAAGAGATATTCCTCTGAGATCGACAAGTACGCTAATATTGTAAATGATGCAAACTATCCCGATACTATTCAACTTGGAGACATTACAAAGATTGACGTTTCTAAATTAGATAAGATTAACTTAGTAGTGGGTGGATCTCCTTGCCAGGGATTTTCTTTTGCCGGAAAACAATTAAATTTTGATGATCCACGTTCAGCTTTGTTTTTTAAGTATGTTAGGGTTTTGAATGATGTTAAAAAGATTAATCCGGATGTTAAATTCCTTTTGGAGAATGTAAAGATGAAAAAAGAGTACTTGCGAGTTATTAGTGAGTACTTAGGTGTCTTTCCGGTTAATATTAATAGTAACCTTGTTTCTGCTCAAAATAGAAACCGATGGTATTGGACAAATATTAGAACTCGCAAAGAAGGGTTTTTTAATGAAGTCTGGTCAGATATTCCACAACCAAAAGACAAAGGGATTTTACTGAAAGATATTTTACAGCCAGAAGATGAAGTTGATAAGAAATATTATATTAAAAATCCTAAAGTTGGTTTTGAGGGTATGGATATTAATGGGAAGAATAATTCTTTGCGAACAGGGGGAAAAAATAGCCAATCTAAAAAACATAATTATGATATAATACCAGTAGTAAATAATAAAGGAAATCTAAGAGAGGTTAAATTATCATCTTGTTTAGATGCAAACTATTTTAAAGGAATAGATAATCATGCTGCAAGAACAGCAATTTGCGTAGCCATGCGAGGTCGTGAAGATGGTCAAGAACTGGAACCGCAAAAAGATGGGAAGACTAATTGTATCACGAGTGTTTCTAAGGATAATTTGATAATGCAAATTAACCCGAGTAAAGAAAGTGGTGGCGTTCAGCCCTATCAACAAAACAGAGTTTATGATACCGAAGGACAAATGCCTGCTTTGAATGCTGAGCTTGGTGGGAGAAATAATATTATAATACAAGAATCTGATAAAAGACTAATTAATAATATAAGAGGCGAAGACGAAAAAGCACAATGTTTGCTTTCAACATCCTATAAAGGAAGTCGGGCAAATGGGATGACTAATATAACTGATGGATATAAACTAAGAAGATTAACCCCAATAGAGTGTGAACGCTTACAAACTGTTCCTGATAATTATACAAACCACGTAAGCGATACTCAGCGTTATAAAATGCTTGGAAATGGGTTTACGAGTAAAGTAATTGAACATATTTTATCTTATTTAACCAAATAAAAATGAAACCACCTTACCCAGACAGATGTTTGACAATAATTGAGTTTATTCTTTGGGCTGAGCTTCAGCACGGAATTACGGATGCTCAGAAACTTGCGTTAATTAAGAATTATGCTGAATTTTTAAAAGGCGATTTAGATCAGTGGATGTTTCTTGATGATGCTATTTTTCTTGACTTGGAAGGTGAGTTTTTCTCTTATGAGCGGATGTGGAAAATATTTGACAAGTTCTTTACCGTTCATAAATTTGTTGAGAATGGTAAGTTTAGTATTACGCCTAGTTATTATAAATGTATAAATTAAAACTATGGAAAATTCAGAAGTAATTGAAAAAGTACATGATATTGTTGAATCCGTTTGTGGCGTAGATGACGACATTGAAAGGGGTGATTTTTTCACATTTGGTAATAAATATGATATTATACAAATACTTGGGTTGGTATCAGAAAAATTTAATATTAAAATACCAGATAAAGAGGAGAAAATTATTAGGAATAGCGATGATTTATTTAGTGTAATAAAAAAACATATTTCTAATAAATAAAATCATGCGAAAACGAAAAGAAATCCTAATGAAAATCGAGGAACTTAATATAGATTTGGATCTATTAAATCTATCTATGGGAGATAATTGGAACAACACCACTAAACTTCTTAGGGGTGTAACAAAAGGAGCTATCACAAAACAAATTATGTTATTAAAATGGGTTCTAAAAATGGAAGGCTATGAAAATAAATATTAAAAACTTAGTTATTAAGGGTGTAAATATTAATATCCCTTTAGATAAAATAAAGTGTGATAATCTTATTTTTGGATTAAATGAAGGTATGTCTCTTTTGGAATTTGTAAAAGAATTTGATTTAGAAGATGCCTCGGTTGGTATTGATAAAATGTCTGATTATATCAAATATACCAACGAAACAGGGTTTGTATTACACACTTTAGAAATTGAATTATTAAAGACAATAAAAGGAAAGTGTAAAGACATTACTAATATGTAAAAACTATGGCACAAATAATGATTAAATTAACGAAAGAAGATATTAACACCGCAGCTATCGGTAACAATATTCTTTGAAATGTAAGAATAATATTGATTTAATATTTACTCCTGAAGCACTCGGAGAATTATTTTCGGATGTTCAAAAGTTAATGGAACAAATAGAAGACGATAAAAGCAAGTGGCCTATAACCTATGACAACGAAAAGTAATACCTTTGTTAAATGGACACTCCAAAATACATAGAATTTAATGAAAGCGAAAATAGAAAAGCAATAGCTTCAGCTTTTGGTATATCAGAGGAAATGTTAAATAAAGAAGTTAAGGGAGCTACTTTCGAAAACCCAATGAAAAAGGTTACTTTTAATAAACTTAAAAAACTGTATACTGCATCGCCAATAACATTCATTTTTGAAATAGTTATGCGAATGAGAGAATTAGATAGGTTTAATCGAAAAAACAATGTTTAAAAAGTAATACCTTTGTACTAAATGGATAATTTAGATAATGTAACCTTACGAGATGTAAATATAGCGTTGGCTAGACAAAACTTTTATGAGTTTTGTAAACTTACGGATTCGGAAGGATATACAGAAGTAAGACCACACGCAAAAATACTTTGTGATACTCTCCAGGCTTTTTATGAAGGTGAACTACTAAAAGAGGATGGTGACCCATATACGAAATTAATGATACGGCTCCCGCCACAACATTTAAAAAGCAGGACTTTAGTAAATTTCACTAAATGGGTGTTCGGTCAAAACCAAAAAGAGCGAATTATAACAGGTAGTTATGGTGATTCTCCGGCAACTGACTTTTCAAGATATACACGTGACGGTATCAGGGAAGTTAGAAATACACCCGATCAATATGTCTTTTCTGATGTATTTCCAAATGTAAGAGTTAAAAAAACAGATGCTTCGGTTCAGAAATGGTCTTTAGAAGGCGAACATTTTAGTTATTTGGGTGTTGGTTGTGGTGGGGCAGTTACCGGAAAAGGTGCTACTTTAAGACTTGCAGATGACCTTGTAAAAGATGCTGAAGAAGCAATGAACGATGCTGCTCTTGAAAAGATTTGGCGTTGGTTTTCTGGTACGTTTTCTTCTCGTACATCTGCAAAAGGTGGGGAAATCAAAGAAATTGTTTGTGGCACATTATGGGGTGAAGGAGATCCACAAATGATTTTGCAAGACACTGAAGGTGATGAATGGTATATTTTATCTATGCCTATTTATGACGATGAAAAAGATGAAATGCTTTGCGATGATTTAATGAGTAAAAAGAAGTTTTTAGAACTGAAAAAGAGAATGTTTGTGGATTCTCGCACTAAAATGATTTTCTATGCGAATTATATGTGCGAAGCCATTTCGGATAACGAAAGCAAATGTTTTCCAAGAAGCACCTTAAAAACATACAAGGAAATCCCTAAAATTACAGTAAACGAAAACGGAGTCGATGTTGTAAGAGACCAGGGACGAGTAATCGCCTTTGCAGATACAGCAGATGAAGGAATGGATTATTTTGCCATGCCTATTGCTAGGGTAATTGGAAATTCTGTTTATCTTTTCGATTGTATTTTTGACCAACACGATCTAACCATTCAGGAAGGACAAGTTTCTGCTAAAGTCAAACAACATAAAATCCGAAAGATTGTAATAGAAACTAATAACGCAGGAGCCTATTTCAGAAGAAGGTTAATCGAACTGAATCGTTCGCTGGAAACGTATGGCCAATGGAGTAAGGCAAATAAAATGTCTAGGATTTTAAGTATGGCTGGAATTATTAAACTTCATTTCTATTTTCCTGAAAATCCTTCTCCTGTGATGCGACAATTTATGAACCAAGTGTATAAATTAAAGAAAACCGCTAGAAAAGAAGACGATGCAGCGGATTCTTTGGCTGGATTAGCCCACCATTTAGAGTTAATTTATAATATATTTGCTTAATTAGTTGTAATTCTTATTGTAAAATGCTACATTTGTTGGTATGGATGAAGTAAAATTAGCATTAGAAATAAATAAACTTATACACAATGAGTGTAAAGATGTGCCGCATGATATAGGTTGGAGAATAGTTAAGGATATTTTCCCTAAGTACACTAGCGACGAAGTTACTTTATTAACTGATTTCAGTGTTCCACTTCCTTCTGAAGAAGATTGTATTAACGCTGCAATTTTGCAAGTGGAACAAGCTGGATTCAGGATTACAAAAATAGGTAAATAAAATAAAAAGAGAATAAATTATGGTAACAAAAAAAGAATGGTCAGAATTTAGAAAAACAGGTCTTCTTCTTGTGATAAATCAGATACTACACATTTTTGGTTGGGCTATTGTATTTGAAATTGAAATTGAAGATGATACTGAAAAGGTAACAAAGGTTTATCCGGCAAGGGTAAAACTTAGGGGGTTTGGCAATGATTCTGTAACCGAGGAATACAAAAAAGTGTCAGAGTATATGGATAAAAACTCTAAGGAATTACTAAAAGAAGCAAGCGAATAACTTAAAAAAATAATTATGAAAATTTTATTATTGTTATTAATAGCACTTATCATTATGGCTGTATGTCTTTACAGAATTAATGAAACTTTCAAACTTAGAAAAACCATGATAGATATGGTATCTAAGAAAGCATTTAAAGATGTGAGGAATGGAATTTATGATAGATGGAAAAGCAGATTTGATTGGATGCCTAGCTATGAATCTATGCTGTTTTCTTTTAAATCATTTAAGGTTGAAAATTTCTTAACTGAGGATCAGATAAACGAATTAAAATCATGAAAATCCTAACATTCGACTGTGAAACAACCGGCTTACCTCCTCGTGGCTCTAGTTATGAGAGAGATTTTATGAAATTCCCTAGAATAGTTCAATTATCTTGGCACTTTGAGGAATCACTAAAAGACTTTATAATCAAACCTGACGGCTGGACAATCCCAGAAGAATCCACAAAGATTCACGGTATAACCCAAGAAAGAGCAGAAAAAGAAGGACTCCCTATTGAGAGTGTTTTGGCTCATTTTTGGAATGACTGTTTTGATGCTGAAAAACTTGTTGGTCACAATATTTATTTTGACTCTTCTATGATAAAATCAGAAGCGTTAAGGCTTGGTGATCCTAATTTTATTAGTCTGTTAAATGATGCCATGGATAAATCCAAGCGTATTTGCACGATGATGAAAACGATCAGTTTTGTTGGAATTAAATTCGAAAACTCGAATAGATGTAAGTTTCCAAAGCTAACTGAGCTTTATGCTAAATTATTTAACGGAGAAACTTTTGATGCGCATAATTCTGCTGAAGATGTGAAAGCTACTCTAAGATGTTTTAATGAACTTATTAAACTTGAAATTATTGTTCTATAATATAAGAACTTGCAAAACGAAAAAATAATTCGTAATTTAGCATTCTCAGGATTGGGTTTTCTGGGGTTTCATAGTTAGGTTTTTTTAGGTAACAAAGCTCATTTTCGAAAGAATTTGGGCTTTTCTTTTGATTATATTATATAATGTTGTAATATTGTGGTCTAAATACGACAAATAAGCTATGAAAAGAAGAACACTAAAAGAGCAGTCCGAAATGTTACGTGAACGAGTAAACGTACTTAGCGAAGCAGTAAGGGGTATTGAGCGTGGTAATGATGAATTATCAACACGAATTAAAAAATTAGAATCCCCGCCTAAATACAAATATGGTGACGAACCAGTGCAGGGGTATAGGATTTTATCCTCTGAGTTTAGTCGGTATATTAAGCACTGTGCTTGTGGGGCTTACGAGAAGGATGGGTGGAGATATCTTATTGATACTGGTAGTGGAACCATTAGTCTTACAGAAGATGAAATCCCAGAGTTGACACCAATACTAAAAACAAAATAAACATGAAAAGATATTTTATAGTATTTTACGAAGCAACTTGCGATCAAGGAAAGATAACTGGTAATGTTCCTTTTACCTCAGCGAGCGGTAAATATGTAAACCAAAAGAAAGTTGAGAAGCATATTAGAGACACCAGTAAGCAATTAACTGGAGTCAAGGGTATTGTTTTTCGTAACATAGTAGAGTTAAATAAAAAAGATTTTGAAGAGTTTATAAGATAAGTTATGGAAGAAGAAAAATTAACGATTAGTGAATTTAGAGAGGGTGTAGTTGATTTATTGAAGAAACTACATAAAGACCAAGGTGCTATTGTAACCAATCTTGAATTAACAGTAGAAACTGATGTGTTGCCAAGTGGCGAGGAAATTTCTGTACGTTTTAGTATTTCTAAAATGGAAATAATATAGTTCTTTTCATGATCGGCTTTTGAAGGCGAATGGTAAAAATGTGTTGACAGAGTGGTTTAATGTTGATAAGGTTTTCGATAGCAAAATCACATAAATAGTCATCTGCACTCGTGGTTATGCACTGTAATGTGTAGGTGACCGTGGGTTCGAATCCCACACATGATTTTACTAAATAGTGTTAGAGCTGAATAGAGAGTGGAAGTAATTAAAAAAAGCAACCCAATACAGGGTGCGGTGAGAGTGCACACCACAACACTTCTGCTAATCACTTAATGCAGACCGATTTGAAAAGGGCTTAAAAACAAGTATATGAAAGAAACAAAATGAGCGATCTAACCAAAGAACAATACACACTAAATAAATTTGACGCTATTATTAAGTTGAGAAAACAAGAACTTTTTCTTATTAAGAAGCTTAGGGGTATTTTCGCACTTGGCACTTCTAAATATAAAAAAGTAAGTCTAAAAAGGCATTCAGACATCGTGTCAACCAATATTAGAATAAGCTGTATTCATACTGAAATGAATACCGTTATTGCACAACCATTTCCAGAATTTAGACAAGGCGGGGTTGTTGGTGAAAAAGGTAAAGAAGAAATAATAATAAAATGAATAACGTAGCAATAAAAAAAGGTGATAGGCTAATAATCGGGAACCCCGATGTGGTTTGCAAGCATCTGAATAAGTCTGCTGAAACAGTAAGGCGATGGGTTCGTGCAAATAAAAACTGCCATAGGAACGGATGGGATATTTATGTCGATGAAAGTAAATTCCAGAAAATCTTCGTTGCCGAATACAAAATCGTACTTGAATTAAAAAAGCTAGGATTTGATATTGATTTACACTTAGCCGGAGCAATTATATTTTTAGGGAAACTTTAAATTGAAACCATGAGTAGAAAAGAAGCAAAACCAATATTGATAATAAGATTAAACTATCTACTGTCTAAAGCAGAACTCCATGAGATTACAAGCTTTATATCAAAGCAGGGTATTGATAATGATTACTATGTACTTACCATTGGTGATATGGAGCAAAATAACCTCGTTGAATTTGAGGTATTCTACGA
>SDBT01008311.1_pt1 | contig 16964 bp, 17 predicted proteins | sample 2277101 | NCBI WGS metagenome assembly SDBT01 (sample SAMN10404973, study PRJNA504765) | marine sediment metagenome | isolation source: marine sediment core GS10_PC15, 103 cmbsf | place: Arctic Ocean: Southern Knipovich Ridge | collected 2010
AAGATAAAAGAGACTATCATAAATGGAGAGTGGGATAAGTGGTGGGAAACAGAAAGAGAACGAAATATTAAAGTAGACAAATACAAACCACCTCTATCTGCTTCTTGCTTTAAGAAAGAGGCAGAGACTTCTCCTCTTATCTAGGTAACCATACCTGCATTTATTGGACCGGATCGGGGCAAACCCTGGGTAGGTGTTTTGCGTAAACTATCTGAGGCAGGATATTATAATTAATTAATCAAAAAAGTATAAGAAAGTTGATGCCGATGTATTATCACAACTTAAATAAAATAAGGATAATTATGCTTATTCATACAAATAATAAGCTATAATAAAACAAGGGGTGGGTCTACCTAAAACCAGAAGAAATTTTTTCACCAAAGAAAACTACCCCCAAAAGGTTGACACAGACAGAAAAGAGTCTAATTTGACATCACAATTCTTTTACAGTATAATTATCTTAAGTTCACATTCTGAACATTAACCGGTCAACTGGCAGACTGATTTTGTATTTTTTCTTAACTGGTAGACTGGGTGACAGGTAGATCGGTAGCCTATACTAAGCTGTGGCATAATTTTTGTTCATTAAATTATAACGAAAGGTAGTATTAAGACATGAATATAGCAATCATCGGCACCACCAGCCCTAAGGCTTTAAAGATAATGCAGGAAATCTACCGTCCCCTCTACTTAATTGATACACCTTTTGTCTTTACCGCTCCTGAAACTGCAGAATTAATCAAATATGCCTGTAATGCCTTTTTGGCTACTAAAATTACTTTTATTAATGAAATTGCCAATCTCTGTGACAAAGTAGGGGCAGATGTTCATCAGGTTGCTAAAACTATGGGTCTTGATGGCCGGATCAGCCCTAAATTTTTACATCCCGGTCCCGGATTCGGTGGCTCCTGTTTCCCTAAAGATACCGAAGCCCTTTGTCATTTTGCCTCTACCTGCGGCTATAATTTTAACAACTGATATATAAAACTTTTATGATGGAGGTACTACTATGCCATTTGCAAATAAAGTAATTTTAGTTACTGGAGGAACTGGTTCTTTTGGTAAAAAATTCACCCAGATAGTCCTAAAAGAACATAACCCAAAAGTTGTTCGCATATATTCTCGAGGTGAATTAAAACAACAACAGATGCGAGAACAATTTCAAGAAGTTTATAATGATGAAAAGCTTCGTTTTTTCATTGGTGATGTTCGGGATAAAAATAGATTATATCGAGCAATGAATGGTGTTGATATAGTTATTCATGCTGCCGCTCTAAAACAGGTCCCCACCTGTGAATATAATCCCATCGAAGCAGTAAAAACTAATATTGATGGTGCTGCGAATGTAATTGATGATGCAATTGATAATAATGTGGAAAAAGTAATGGCACTAAGCACAGACAAAGCAGTTCATCCAGTGAATCTGTATGGAGCAACTAAATTGGTAGCGGAAAAACTTTTTGTGCAGGGGAATAGTTATTCCGGAGGCCGTAAAACTATATTTAGTTGTGTTCGCTATGGCAATGTAGTAGGTAGCAGAGGAAGTGTAATCCCGGTATTTCAAAGGCAAAAGGAAAAGGGTAAAATTACTATAACTGATGAAAACATGACACGTTTTTGGATTACTCAAGAACAAGCGGTTCGTTTTATTATCAGTTGTATTGATAAAATGAAAGGCGGAGAAATATTTGTCCCTAAGATTCCCAGTATGAAAATAATTGATTTAGCTGAAGTTATTGCCCCTGAATGCAAGAGAGAGGTAATTGGTATTAGACCTGGCGAAAAAATTAATGAAATCCTTTTAACAGAAGAAGAGGCACATCATACCAAAGAATTTGATAATTATTTTGTAGTAGAACCAGAACATCATTTCTGGGGAAAGGGAAATTATAAAGAAGGAAAATCACTACCTTTAGATTTTATATATTCAAGTGGTAACAACGACCAATGGCTTACTAAAGAAGAGCTGAAAAAGATGCTGGAGGAACTATAATGACCCAAGAATTAGCAATTAATGGAGGAAAACCAGTTAGAGATAAATTGTTGCCCTATGGGCATCAATGGATTGATGAAGAAGATATTAAAGCAGTTATCGAAGTTTTGCGTTCTGATTGGATAACTCAAGGACACAAAGTAGCAGAATTTGAAAAAGAGTTTGCTAAATATGTTGGAGCCCGTTATGCAGTAGCTGTAAACTCTGGTACTGCAGCACTTCATGCCGCCTGCTTTGCCGCACAAATAGAAAAAGGGGATGAAGCAATAACCACTCCTATAACCTTTGCAGCTTCTGCAAATTGTGTACTCTATCAGGGAGGAACTCCAATATTTGCTGATATTGATGAAAATACTCTAAATATAGATCCTGATGAAATTAAAAAGAAAATAACCAAAAAGACCAAAGCCTTAATTCCAGTGGATTTTACCGGTCTACCAGTAGATTTAGAAAAGATATTACAAATTGCTAAAGATAATAATTTGATAATTATAGAAGATGCTTCTCATGCTTTAGGAGCAACTTATAAAGATCGTAAAATCGGAAGCATCAGTGATATGACTGTTTTTAGTTTCCATCCAGTAAAACATATTACTACCGGAGAAGGCGGAATGATAACCACTAATAATAAAGAATATTACGAAAGATTAAAGTTATTTAGAACTCACGGGATTACAAAAGAAAAAGATAAGCTATTAAATTATGAGGGTCCTTGGTATTATGAGATGCAGGAATTAGGATACAATTATAGATTGACAGATTTTCAATGTGCCTTAGGAATGGCTCAACTAAAGAAAATTGATAAAAATGTCCACCGTAGAATAGAAATTGTTCAGAAATATAATGATGCATTTGAAGAAAACAAAGAAATAAAAACACCCTATTTTGATTCTAAAATTTCTACATCTACCTGGCATCTTTATATAATCCAACTTAATTTAAAAAAATTAGAAGTTGGTCGAAGAGAGATATTTGAAACCCTAAAAGCAGAAAATATTGGAGTAAATGTCCATTATATACCTGTGTATTTGCAGCCTTATTATAAAAAAAGATTTGGTTATCATCGTGGTGATTTCCCAAAAGCAGAGAATTATTATTCCCGAGCGATAACTTTACCTGTATTTCCAAAAATGACCGAAAAGGATATAAATGACGTAGTCAAGGCAGTGAAAAAAGTAATAAATTATTATAAAAAGTAATATATAAAAATTTTATGTACTAAATTTATCAGGAAGTATAGTTTCCTAAAAGGAAATATAATAGTTATGTCAAAACATGCTTTTGTCTTTCCCGGTCAGGGTTCACAAGAGATTGGGATGGGGAAGGATTTAAAGGACATATTAGGTAAAAAAGTAAATAAAAATATTAAAAAAGGCACACTACTAAATTGGAAAATAATTGGCCGAACTGTAACATTAAGATTATACTGCATTCTTTATGAATACATATTAACTATATATAGAGGATTGAATATTATTAAATATGAAAAATTTATTAGATAAATGGGGACAGAATTATAAATCAATTAATAGTAAATATATTTATAACTTGTTTAGAAGCGTCAATATACCCAAAAAAAGAATTATTTTTTTACATTGTCGTTTGGGAAATTTAAAATTGTTATTAAAACAGTCTTACAAAGATATTTCAAAGGCTATTTTAATATCTTTAATATCTTTATTTGAACCTAAAACTATTTTAGTTCCTGCTTTTACTTATTCTTTCACAAAAACTGGATTATATCATAGAATATTTTCAAAATCTGAGGTAGGTAGGTTTTCAGAAGAAGTACGTTGTTACTTTGCAAATTATAGAACTCCAGATCCTATTTTTAGTGTTTTGGATATAAGTGATTTTCTTTTAAAAAATAAAAAGTCAATTGATTACACAATAGCATTTGGAAGGAATAGTATATTCGACTTCCTTAACGAGAATGATGGTATAATCCTAAATTTTAATTTAGAAGAAATAGTATCAACACAACTTCATTATGTTGAAAAGGTTAACGAAGTTAGGTATAGATATGATAAAGAATTCAATGGTGTAATTTACTATGATGAATATAACTGGAAAAAAGTTAAATATAAATATTTTGTGAGGAATTTAGATCGTAACACGAAATGGAATAAGGAAAAGATAGAAAATTATTTAATTAGTACAGGAGTTTTGCAAACCTATACAAAGGATAATATTAAAATATCTTGGTTCTCATCTAAATCGATGTTAGAAGCAATTAACACCAAGTTGGAAAAAAATCAAGTTTTTTTAATTGAATAACAGATTAACATTTTTAAGGAGTAATTAAATTATGATTGGTAATTAAATATATGGACTATTGCAAAAACTTTTTCCTATTTGCAGAAGCATTACCGGTAATGATGTACGTAAAACACTAAATATCATTCAAAAAATAATTCCTATAACTCAGAAAGAAATACCATCCGGAACGAAAGTATTTGATTGGACTGTGCCGGATGAGTGGAATATAAAAGATGCTTATATAAAAGATAAAAAAGGTAATAAAATTATAGATTTTAAAAAATCTAATTTACACATAGTTGGATATAGTATTCCATTTGAAGGTAAACTTTCCTTAAAAGAACTAAAAGAACACTTATATACTCTTCCAGAACAACCAGAAGTCATTCCTTATATAACTTCTTATTATAGAAGAAGGTGGGGATTTTGTCTTGCAGATAATGATTATAAGCAACTAAAAGAAGGCATGTATGAGGTTAATATAGATTCTACACTAAAACCAGGGTCCTTAACTTATGGAGAATTAATAATTAAAGGAAAAACAGATGAAGAAATTCTTATATCGACTTATATTTGTCATCCATCACTTGCAAACGATGACCTCTCTGGACCAGCAGTAAGTACATATTTAGCTAAATATCTTCTGAATAGAAAAGAGAAATTAAGATATACTTATCGAATTATCTTTATTCCAGAAACAATAGGCTCTATCTCTTACCTTAGTTTACATAAAAACCATTTAAAGAAAGATGTTGTCGGAGGCTATGTAGTAACTTGCATCGGAGACCCTGGACCATTTTCCTATCTTCAAACACGGCAAGAAAATACTTTAATTGATCGAATTACAATTCATGCATTAAAGCATAGCGAGAAAGAATATAAAATTTACAATTTTATAGAAAAAGGAAGCGATGAGAGACAATATAATTCACCGGGGATTGATTTGCCAATAGGATCATTAATGCGTACGAAGTATGGGCAAAATCCTAAATACCATACGTCGGCTGATGATTTAAATATTGTTACCCCTAAAGCACTTTTTGAATCTTTAGAAATGTATAAATTATGTGTTGATGTATTAGAAAAAAATTATAAATACATTACTACTATACCTTGTGAGCCTCAATTAGGAAAACGAGGTCTTTACCCTACTTTGTCTACAAAAACATCTTATAAAACCGTTAGAGATATGATGAATTTATTAGCTTACTGCGATGGGAAAAATGATTTATTATGGATTGCTGAAAAAATTAATCGCCCAATTTGGTCACTATTTCCAATTGTGGAACAGTTAGTGGATAATAAGCTTATAAAAATCGTTAAAGAATATAAATAAATACATAAGATGTTTGTATGCAATAAAGGTATATCTAGTAGAGCCAGAGCATCGTTTCTGGGGAAAGGAAAATTACAAAGAGGGAAAATCACTTCCTTCCAATTTTAGATATTCAAGCGGTAATAATGACCACTGGCTTACTAAAGCCGAACTTGATAAGATGCTGGAGGACTTATAATGACCCATGAATTAGCTATTAATGGAGGAAAACCAGTTAGAGATAAATTGTTGCCCTATGGGCATCAATGGATTGATGAAGAAGACATTAAAGCAGTTATCGAAGTTTTGCGGTCTGATTGGATAACTCAAGGACCCAAAGTAGCAGAATTTGAAAAAGAGTTTGCTAAATATGTTGGAGCCTATTACGCGGTAGCTGTAAATTCTGGCACTGCCGCACTCCATGCCGCTTGTTTTGCCGCAAATATAGAAAAAGGGGATGAAGCTATAACCTCTCCTATAACTTTTAAGGCTTCCGCAAATTGCGTACTTTATCAAGGGGGAATCCCAATATTTGCTGATATAGATGCAGATACTTTAGATATAGACCCTGTAGAGATTAAAAAAAAATAACCAGAAAAACCAAAGCATTAATCCCTGTTGATTTTACTGGTTTACCGGTAGATTTAGAAAATATATTAAAAATTGCAAGAAAAAATAATTTAATAATTATCGAAGATGCTTCTCATGCTTTAGGAGCAACTTACAAGGGGAGTAAAATCGGAAATATCAGTGATATGACTATTTTTAGCTTTCATCCAGTAAAACATATTACTACCGGAGAAGGTGGGATGATAACTACTAATAATAAAAAATATTATGAAAGATTAAAATTATTTAGAACTCACGGGATTACTAAAGAAAAAGATAAGTTATTAAATTATGATGGTCCTTGGTATTATGAGATGCAGGAATTAGGATACAATTATAGATTGACAGATTTTCAATGTGCCTTAGGGTTAAGTCAATTAAAAAAGATAGATAGAATTATACAGCGGAGAAGAGAGATTGTAAAAAAATATAATTCTGAATTCAAAGATATGACAGAGATAAAAATTCCCCAAACTAATCCGATTGGTCCTAAGCCGGCCTGGCATATTTATATGATTCAACTTAATTTAGAAAAATTAAAAGTAAGCAGAAGGAAAATATTTGAGGCCCTACGAGCAGAAAACATCGGAGTAAATGTTCATTACATTCCCGTTCATTTACAACCTTATTATCAAAAAAGATTTGGTTATCATCAAGGTGATTTCCCGAAAGCAGAAAATTATTATTCCCGGGTTATAACTTTGCCGATATTTCCTAAGATGTCTACTAAAGATATTGATGATGTTGTCATGGCAGCGAAGAAAGTGATGGATTATTATAAAAATAAATAGCCATTTAGTTCATTATTATTACTCTGATTTTACCGGAATAAATTTTAACTTTTGTTCATTCCTGCAGGAATATCTCTTAAAATAAAATATTTATAAATTATCATTATTATGAAAGGAGAGCAATTATGCGGTATTGTATAAAATGTGTTATGCTTATCACAAGGCCTCATTACCGATAGAAATGGGAAAACCCATAAGGAATAATTATGGGAGATTAATAAAAAAATATCCCATAACTTGTTCAATTCCAAAATAGGAAGCAGTGCACTGTTAAGAATTATCGCGAAAACGCGAAATCACGAAAAGGATTTAAGTATAAGAGCGGGTATTTTATGGGATTTTCGCGTGTTCTTTTGTTTTCGTAATTTAGCAATGTTCTATGTTTAAAACGAAGATAAATTACGAATAGAACAATAAAGATTTTAAAATATTAAAAAAATACTGAGGGAGGTTAACATTATGGAGAAAAATAATTGGCGAATATGGGAAATTGACCCAATCGGGGATGCAGGTCTCGTAAGAAGGGCAACTGGTGAATTACCAGAAATGGAATCCACGAAACAGTTAGTCGAATTGGTTAATAAAGTCTATGAACCAGGGATGAAAATCCTTGATGTAGGGTGTAATGCAGGTCACTATTATAGAGGACTTAGACAGATTGATGAGTCGATTAAATATACGGGATTGGATGTAACAAAACTATATATTGAGTCTGCAAAGGATGTTTTCAGAGGAACCAATGCAAAATTTATTGTTGGTGACATCTTTAACATCCCTGAAGAAATAGGAGAATTTGAAATTGTATTTTGTTGTAACCTTATTCTTCACCTACCAGATTTTAGGATACCCATAAAGAATCTTTTAAAAGTTTGCAAAAAGTATTGTTTTATTCGGACACTGATTAGTAATAAAACCTATTTGCATAGATCTGTATTTGGGAATGAGTTTGACGAGATGAATAATCCAAAGAAATTTGTTTACCAAAATACTTATAGCTTTGAACTAATCAAGAGTTATATTGATTCTCTGGGAGACTATTCTGTAAAATTGATAGAGGATAAGTTTAATCCCAAGGTTCTAGACACAGAATTTCATGACGTTAAGAAAGAGCGTCTTGGTGCCACAAAAATATTGGGTGGCTTTCAGGTTTCTGGCAATTTAATATTTGAATGGAAGTGGCTTAGGATATCTCCTATGTAATAGTTTGTTTTCGATTAAAATCTGAGTGGGAATTTATAAAAATATTTTTAAAAGTAAGAAATTAGGCAATCAGATACATTAAATTTCTGCTTATCGGTAGTCTTATTATCAGAAATTAGGGTACAAGAAAGGGATTTGTTCAAATATAAATCTTTTGATCAAAGAGAAATTAGTATTCCTTATGTATCAATCTATGAATGAAGAAGAAGCAAAGCATGTTGCGAGGACAACATTAGAAATGTTGGGGCTATTTAATGAAGACAAATAAATTAGTTTTAGGAACTGCTCAATTGGGTCTTAATTATGGCATTGCAAATAAAACAGGAAAGCCAGTAGAACGCGAAGCTTTTGAGATTATGAAATTTGCTGTGGAAAATGGCATATCCTATCTTGATACTGCTTATAGTTATGGAGATAGCGAAATTACAATAGGTAAATTTTTAAATTCCTATAAAGCTTACAAAAATAAACTTAACATAATAACTAAGATGGCTTCTTTAAAGGAAGAGAAATTAGATGAAAAAAATATAAATAATCGTTTTTTTAAATCTTTGCATAGATTGGGGCAGGAATCGATATATTGTTATATGATACATGATTTTAGTGATATAGAGAATAATTGTGATGAAATTGGAAAAGTTTTTTTAAAGCTAAAAGAAAATAATTATATAAAAAAGATTGGAGTTTCTATTTATGACCAATTTCAGTTAGAATTTTTATTTAAATATTTTGATTTTGATTTAATTCAGTTGCCTATTAGCATATTTGACCAAAGATTTGTTACTGATAAATTTTTACAGAGGTTAAAAAGAAAAAATATAGAGATTAATGCGAGATCTATTTTTTTACAAGGTTTATTATTTCTTGAAGAAAATAATTTACCGCCTAAAATGAATAAATTTAAGGATTACATTTCTAGATTAAATGAAATATCTTTAAAGTATAATTTGTCAAAAGAAGAAATTGCCTTACTTTTTGTGAATACTATAAACGAGATAGATAAGATTGTTATTGGTGTGGAGAAAATTGGCCAGCTTCAAAGAAATGTTAAAATATTAAGCAAATCAGAAAGTTTTAACAAAATAAAAACAATTATAAATTTTGAGAATTTTTTCATAAAAGATAAAAATATAATCGATCCTAGAAGGTGGTAGAAAATGAAAATCATTGATAAATTTAAATTAAATAATAAAATTGCCATCATAACCGGCGGGTATGGATATTTAGGAAAATATTTTACAGAAGCTCTAGTAGAAGCTGGCGCTATAGCGATAATTACAGGTAAAAATATTGATAAATGTAAAATTGTGGCAAAAGAAATAAACGAAAAATATCCAGAAGGTAGTATCGATTATTTAGAATTAGATATATCAAAGTCTGACTCTATTAAAGGATGCTTTAAAAATGTTTATGTAAAATATAAAAAAATAAATATTTTGATAAATAATGCCATTTATTCTAAACATAATACATTAGAAGATATGACAGATGAAGAATGGAATTACGGTGTGGATGGTGCGCTTAATAGTGTGTTTAGATGTGTAAGAGAGGTTACACCTTATATGAAAAAACAAAAAGAAGGCAATATTGTTAATATATCTTCAATGTATGGAATGGTTTCACCTGATTTCAAAATATATAAAAATGATCTGAGATTATCAAATCCTCCAAATTATGGGGCGGCTAAATCTGGTGTTATTCAATTGACGAAATATTGTGCAGTTTATTTGGCAAAATATGGTATAAGAGTTAACTGTATTTCACCTGGTCCATTTCCTTCTTACGATGTTCAAAAAAACGAAGAGTTCATAGATAGACTTTCCAGTAAGGTACCAATGGGAAGGATTGGAAAACCGGAAGAACTGAAAGGAGCATTGATTTTTTTGGCTTCTGAGGCCTCTTCTTATATAACGGGGCATAACTTGATTGTTGATGGAGGGTGGACGATATGGTGAGAAAGGGAGTTATAATTCAGGCTCGAGCAAATTCGGCGAGATTACCTTGGAAGATTTTGGTAAAAAATATACAAATAGAAATGCTCTTACTTTAGATGAGATGAATGAAATGTATAGGAAAAACTTTGGCATGTCTAGAGAAGATTTAGATAATTTATTTATTGACGAAATGAATCAAAATATCAAAACACTAGAAGCAAGCTCGAATATTGGTAATCAATTGATATTACTTCAAAAGATGGGATATAAAAATCTATATGGCATTGAAATAAATAGCTATGCAGTTGAACTTTCAAAGCAAAGAGTTAATAATATTAATATTATTCAAGGTTCCGCGTTTGATATCCCGTTTAAGAATGAATATTTCGATTTAGTATTTACTTCCGGAGTTCTTATTCATATTGCCCCCCATGATATCAATTTAGTATTGAATGAAGTATACAGATGTACCAAAAAATATATATGGGGCTTTGAATATTATGAGGAAAAATATACAGAAATAATATATAGAGGTGAAAAAGATTTACTTTGGAAAGCAAATTTCCCAAAAATGTATCTTGATTTATTTAATGACTTGAAATTAGTGAAAGAGAAAAAAATGAAATATTTAAATGGTAATAATATAGATGTAATCTTTCTTCTTGAGAAGAAAGATAAATAAATTATGAAAATAGCACCGATAATTCAAGTACGCACAAATTTAATTAATCCATCTTATTTTTTAAAGTTAATGGGAGGTCTAAATATTGAAAAAGTTACCACATTTTATTTTAGAATTAGCCAATTTTCATGGTGGAAACCCAGACAAAATTACTAAATTAATTAACAGATTTTCGAAATTAAATTACAATAATCTCGGGATTAAATTTCAACCATTTAAATTCGATAAAATAGCTTTACCAGATTATAGCGGATATAAACTTTACGAAGAATTATTTATTTCCAAAGACAAATGGAAAGAAATAATAGATTTAGCATACAAAAAGTTTAAAAAAATATGGCTTGATATTTTTGATATTTATGGAATAGAAATATTACGAGAAAATATAGAAAAAATATATGGAGTAAAATTACAGGCATCTGTTCTTAATAATTTAGAAATAATCAATGCTTTAAGTAAAACAGATTTAAGTAAAAAGGAATTAATAATTAATATATCTGGTTATGAAATATCAGAAATTGAAAATTATATTTTAAAATTTAATACACTGAATTTTAAGAAGGTTATTTTACAGATAGGATTTCAAGGATACCCAACTGATATTGACGATACATCCTTAAGAAAAATAGATATTATAAAAGCTCTTTTTCCAGAATATGAAATATGTTTTGCAGATCATATATCTGCAGATGATAAACATACTCAATGTTTTCCGATTTATGCATATATTAAAGGATGTAGTTATCTTGAAAAACATGTATGTCTTAAGCGAAACTCTTGTAAGTATGATTATTTTTCTGCTTTAGAATATAAAAAAATAGAAATTATATTAAATGAGATAAAAACCGTGTGGAAAAGTCATTTATCAAAATTTATAGTGGATAACGAAAGGATTTATTTAGAAAAAACTATAGAAAAGCCAATCCTTAAAAATAATTTAAGTGCTGGTCAACTTGTATCAAACAATGATTTTATTTATAGGCGCACTAGTAAAATTGGTTTGAATGTTAAGGAATTAAAAGCATTACAAAATAAATTTTACATAGTGCATAGAGATTTAACTAAAAATAGAATATTAAATGTTAAAGATTTTAAAAAAGCAAAAATTGCAGTAATTGTAGCTGTGAGAATGAAATCATCTAGATTAAAGAATAAAGCTATCTTACCCATACAAGGTGTTCCGTCAATAGAAAGATGTTTAGAAAACTGTTTGAAATTCAAATTTGTAGACAAAGTTATATTAGCAACTTCAACGTTAAAAGAAGATCAAATTTTAAAAGATTATACATTAGGGGGTAAAGTTAAATTTTGGCAAGGAGACCCTGAGGATGTTATTTCACGTTATTTAGGTACTTGTAAAAAATATGATATTGATGTAGTTATTCGTTTGACTGGTGATTGTCCCGTTGTTTCCCCTGAAATTTTGGAATTATTATTAAAATCGCATTTTGAACAAGGAGCCGACTATACCGCAGCAAATGAATATGCAGTTGGTTCGAGTTGTGAAATATATAATGTAGAAGCTTTAAAGAGAGTTATTTTTTATTTAGGCAAAGCAAATTATTCAGAATATATGACTTGGTATTTAATAAATAATCCGGAGATTTTTAAGATTAATATAGTTAATTTACCAGACGCTTTGGTAAGAAATTATCGCTTAACTTTGGATTATAAAGAAGATTTAGAAATGTTTAATTTATTATTTCAGAAATTGAAACAATATAATTATGAACCTAACTTATTAAACATATTTAAAGTATTAGATAATCATCCTGAAATTGTTAATGTGAACTTGCACCTAACATTGAGATATAAAACAGATAAACGGTTAATTGAGAAATTAAATAAAGTTACAAAAATAACAATATAAATAAAAACATTTAGATATCCAAAATTAAATAAAGCAAGAGATTTTATAAAGGAACATTTATCAAGATGAAAGTTTTTATATTAACCGAAGGTGGTAAAAATATCGGTTTTGGTCATATAACCAGATGCCTTTCTCTTTATCAGGCATTTGAAGAAAGAGGAATAAAGCCAAGATTTATAGTAAATGGAGATAATAATACCGAATATTTGTTAAATGGGGCAAATTACCAATTGTTAAATTGGATTGAAAAACGAGGAAAATTATTTGAATTACTAAAAGATGCCGATATTGCTATTATCGATTCTTATTTAGTGGATATTTCTTTCTATAATACTTTAGCTGATTTAGTAAAATTACCTGTGTATATAGATGATAATAAAAGATTAGATTATCCAAATGGTGTTGTAGTAAATGGAAATATCCATGCAGAAACATTAAATTATCCTAAAAAAAAAGGAGTTACATATCTTTTAGGTACTAAATATACTCCTCTAAGAAAGGAATTTTGGGAAGTACCAGAAAAAAATATCAAAGAAAAAATTGAAGCTATAATGGTTACTTTTGGCGGTAGTGATACCAAAAATTTAACTCCCAAGATTTTAAAATTTTTAAACGAAAAATATTCAGAGCTAAAAAAAAATGTAATTATTGGAAGAGCCTTTCAAAATATAGATGAAATTAAAAAATATACAGACAAAAATACTAATCTAATTTATTATCCAGATGCAAAAAAAATGAATGAAACTATGATTGAATCTGATATAGCCATTTCTGCAGGAGGGCAAACATTATATGAACTTGCTCGAGTAGGAGTTCCAACCATAGGTGTTTGTATTGCAAAGAATCAATTGGAAAGCATAAAAGAATGGGAAAGCTTAGATTTTTTAGAGTATGCTGGTTGGTATAAAGATGGTAATATTTTACTAAAGATAAATAAATTATTAAAAAAAATGGAAGATGTTAAATTAAGAAAATTCAAATCTAAATTAGGAAAAGATTTCTTGGATGGGTCAGGCAGTATGAGGATAAATTATTACATTATTAAAGAAATTACATTAAAGCCTTTATAGCGAGCTATCTAAATTGTATAAATTTTAAATAAAATAGAAACAAAAATTTTTTATAATTTAAAATTAAGGATAATCAAATGAAAGAGTTAAATTTTATTAACATTTTAAAATTGAATGCAGATATTCAAGAAAAAGTAAGACAATGGCGAAATAAAGATGAAATAAGAAAATTTATGATTAATCAACACATTATTGCCAAGAAAGAACATTTTAAATGGATAGAAAGCTTAAAACATAGAAATGATCAGAAATTTTGGGTTATTTTTTTTAATAATATTCCTATTGGCTCAGTTTCTTTGCAGAATATGGATTACAATAAATTAACTTCTGAATGGGGTTTTTATATCGGTGAAGATGTCTATAAAGGACTTGGCTTGGGTGCGATTATAGAATATAACTTATTAGAATATTTTTTTTTGAAGTTAAATTTTACTACACTTTTTGGAACTGTTTTAGACACAAATCTCGTACTTTTGAAAATGCATAAAAAATTTGGATTTAAGATAATAGGAAGAGAGAAAAAAATCATAGGAAAAAAGAAACATACTATTACATTGATAAGCATTAAAAAAAATGATTGGATGAATTTAAGAAAAGATTTAGAAAGTATTTTATCACGGATATGAAAAAAGATACTAAATGGAGGATATAAATGAAAGAAAAAATTCAAGAAATTATATTAGATTCAATAAAAGAATTTAATGAAGAAAAAGGTAAAGATGAAGTATTGGAAATTTCTAATGATACAATATTATTAGATAAACAGGGAAAACTTGATTCCCTAGATTTTATTACTTTAATAGTTATTGTTGAGGACAATATTTTTAATAAATTAGGTAAAAATATTACTATTGTAAGCGAAAAAGCATTTTCAAAAAAATACAGTCCATTTAAAAATGTAAATACTATGACAGAATTTATTGCAGAACTGCTGGAGACAGAAAAATGATTATTCTTATAACCGGAGATAGAAAAGGAATAGGAAGATATCTATCTGAATATTATTTAGAAAAAGGTATGACTGTAATTGGATGCTCGAGGTCTGAAACTAATTTAAAGAATAAAAATTACCAACATTTTTGTCTGGATGTTTCCGATGAACAAGCTGTTAAAAAAATGTATAGCGAAATTCGTCATACTTATGGTCGTTTGGATGTTTTGATAAATAATGCAGGAGTAAACCTGTCACTCGCACCGATATTATTACTACCATATAAATCGGCATTAAGAACAGTTGAAGTTAACTTATTAGGTACATTTTTAATGTCTCGTGAAGCAGCAAAGATAATGATGAAAAATTCATTCGGAAGGATTATTAATTTTAGTTCAATGGCTGTAAAACACGAAGTTAAAGGTGAAGCAATATATACTGCTTCAAAATCTGCAATAATATCATTTACAAGAGTAATGGCAAAAGAAGTATATGGCTATAATATAACCTGTAATATAATTGCCCCTTCGGCTATTAAAACAGATTTGATGGATTCTATTGATAAAGATGCATTAAGAGATGTATTAAAACGAAATGCAATACAAGAATTGTGTAAAACTGAAGATATTTCTAATACGATTGATTGGTTTATTAAAACAACAAGTAATTCAATAACCGGTCAGATTATTTATTTGGGGGGAGCATAAATATTGATATTTATAGAAAAAATTATTACAGGTAAATGGAAAGTAAATTGTTATATTATTTATGATATAAATAAATATTCTTTTATCATTGACCCTGGTGGTAATTCAGATCAAATAATTAACTTTATTAAATCTAAAAATTTAAAGGTTCTTGCAATTTTAAATACCCACGGTCATTATGATCATATTGGGGCTGTTAAAAAATTAAAAGACGAATTTTCAATTCCCTTTTTTTTATGTTTTAAAGATCAAAGATTATTAGCGCGTGCAAATTTATATCTTATGTTTTTTCTTGGTGCCAAGTTTATCCAAATTCCAAAAGTCGATTATTATTTTGATAAAATTAGACTACCTGTTAAGTTGGAAAATTTTTCAATTAAAGTTTTATTTACACCAGGTCACACAAAAGGTAGTGTATGTTTTCAAATAGAGGATGTTATTTTTACAGGAGATACGCTTTTAAAAGGAGAAATTGGAAGGATTGATGTAACCGAGGGAGATAAACATATAATGAAAAAATCACTGAAGAGAATTTCCAAGTTACCAACAGGAATTATCATTTATCCCGGACATGGAGAATCTACAATGTTATCAAATGAATTGAAACATAATAACAAATTTATTGAGGCAATGGAATGGGAATAATTATAAAATCAATAGAATATTATCTGCCTGATAGTATAATAACAAATGAGGATCTTCAAAAAGAAAATCCACAATGGAATATGAATAATGTTATCAGAAAATCCGGTGTTATCCAAAGACATATAGCCAAAGATGAAGAAACAGCTCTTGATCTTTCTCAAAAAGCATGCGATAAACTTTTTAATAAAAAGGGAAATGATAAAGGGGATATTGATGGAATAATATATTGCACTCAAAGCCCAGATTATATAATGCCGGCTAATTCTTTTCTATTACATAAGTATCTGGATTTACCTAATAATGTTTTCGCGTATGATTTCAATCATGCCTGTACCGGATATATTTATAGTCTGTCGATGGCTTATGCATTTATTAAATCTGGTATTGCCAAACAAATACTTTTAGTAAATTCTGAAACCTATTCAAAATATATAAATAGTCGTGATCGTTCTACGCGAGTTTTATTCGGAGATGGAGCTGCCGTTTCAATAGTAAAGAAAACAAATGGTAATGGAGGAATAATCGATTTAGAACTTGCATCATCTGGAAAGAACTATGATTTATTTTACATTCCAGCAGGTGGAATGAAAATGCCAAAATCCAATGAGACATCTAAGGAAAATAAAGACGAAATTGGTAATATTAGATCTAAAGAAAATATATATATGGATGGAATGAAAGTATGGGCATTTATAAATTCTTCAGTGCCTAAACAAATTAACAAATTATTAAAACGAAACAATATTGATAAATCAGCTATTGATATATTCATTTTTCATCAGGCAAGTCAGATGACAATAGATACTCTTATTAGAATCTTAAAATTAGATAGGGAGAAGGTTTTCATTAATATCCACAATATCGGCAATACCGTATCTGCATCAATGCCTATTGCAATTAAAGATGCAATATCTCAAGGCAAGATTAAAAGAGGTCAAAAAGTATTATTATCAGGATT
>SDBT01008312.1_pt1 | contig 16964 bp, 26 predicted proteins | sample 2277101 | NCBI WGS metagenome assembly SDBT01 (sample SAMN10404973, study PRJNA504765) | marine sediment metagenome | isolation source: marine sediment core GS10_PC15, 103 cmbsf | place: Arctic Ocean: Southern Knipovich Ridge | collected 2010
TACAAGTATCGGTTTACGATATAAATCAATTCTTTTACTAAATAATAATTGATATATTAATTAATGTTTAATATCGAAAACATGCAATATCTTTGGCTGATATTTCCAATAATTGGTTATTTAGAAATCCATTATCGGTTAAAGTATTTTCCACTTAACCGTTATTTTAAAAAGGAACCGGAAATATATGCTGATGCACCCCATCGAATTGGACCCGGTCAAGATTTACCAATTTCATTAATAATTAAAGATGCTGATAAATATCAAATCATTTTAAAAAATGTTCATATTAAAATAGTAAATGAAAATAATACTACTTTAGAATTCGATTATAAATACAATAATAATCTGAATGAACTATGGTTTGAAGAAATTTATTATATAGATCATTTGGAACTTTCCGGCGAAATAAAAATTTGGTGCGAAATATTATTTGAACGAAATGGAAAAAAACGGAGTGTTATAAATCACAATGTAAAAACTTCTGAAATACTCCCTCTTATTACGCATGTCGACGAAGAGCCACTACCCGGTTCAAAATATTTTCTATGGGGTGATTTGCATTATCATTCAAATTATACTGAAGATTTCATCGAATTCGGAGCCCCCTTAAACTCCACAAAATGTGCTGCAACTGCCTTAGGATTAGATTTTCTTGCAATTACAGATCACTCTTATGATCTTGATGATAAGTACGGTACGTGGAAAGAATCTGATCCCGAGCTGAAAAAGTGGATTGATTCACGATTTGAAATCAAAACGTTAAACGAGGAATCCGGTACATTATTAATACCCGGAGAAGAAATTTCTGCTCAAAATAAAAATGGGAAAATTGTCCATACACTTATGTTGAACAACCCAAATTATATACACGGTTCCGGTGATAGTGTAGAAAAACCGCTAAGAAGATATTCAGAACATACAATTGACGAAGTGCTAAATAAGATAACCGCTGATTCATTAGTACTTGCAGCACATCCTTTTTCTGTTTTTCCCAAACCGCATCAAATTTTATTGAATCGTGGCAGCTGGTCAGAAGATGATTGTAATAATCTTAATTTAACCGGATTACAAATTTTAAATGGCGATATCCGACATATACTAAATGAACATTTAAATACCTGGATTAAACTACTTCTTTCCGGTAAGAAAATGTATATTTATGCCGGGAACGATGCCCATGGGAATTTCAATCGTTTTCACCAGTCAAATGTACCCATGCTATTCACGAAACAAAATAATAATCAGATATTGGGTAAATGTCGCACCGGACTAATAAATAATTGTGAATTAAATGTAAAGGATATCATTACAAACTTAAAAGCAGGCAAATGTATAATTACCGACGGACCCGCTGTCAAAATAATAATTAATGATAAATATTCTTATGGTGATACTATTAGATCATCAACAATAATCCTAAGATGTGACTTTTTCTCTTCGAAAATTTACGGTTATCTTAGCGAAGCGATAATTTATAAGGGAATATTTAGAACCGCTTCAGAAGAGATAATTGATACAATTTATTGGAATAAAAGTTCTATTTACGAATTAGTGAATAAAGAAATAAAATGGAGTAATGATTCCGGATATATCAGAATTGAACTTAAGACTAAAAAGGGAAAATACTGTTTAACAAATCCAATATGGATCGAACCTATAATTTAATTGATAAATCGTCCATTTTTCATGACCTTCATAATTGGCACATCTGATACATTATAAGGTATTTCAATTAATTTTTCTAAATCCCAAATTATTAAATCGGCCTTTTTACCTACTTCAATTGATCCAATTTCATTTTCGAGATTTAATGTACTCGCAGAATTATATGTAGCAGCCATTAATGCATCTTCCACGGACATTCCCAAATAAATGCACGCTAATGATACGATAAATGGCATAGATTGGATATGGCAGCTTCCGGGATTATAATCAGTCGCTAAAGCGATTTTAACGCCAGCATTAATTAATTTTTTCGCCGGTGCATAATTAGTGGATCGGAGGGAAAAAGTAGTCCCGGGTAATAAAGTGGCAGTCACATTTGCATCTGCTAGTTTCTGAATTCCAATATCACTTACGGCCATTAAATGATCCGCCGAGGTTGCTCCTACTTCAGCAGCTAATTCGGCAGCACCGGAATCTTCAAATTCATCAGCATGCAAACGCGGTACTAAACCATGATTTTTTGCGGTTGTTAATATTTTTCTAGCTTGAGTAACACTAAAATAGCCATTCTCACAAAAAACATCGCAATATTTTGCGATACCTTGCTCAGCAACAGCGGGAATCATTTCATTACATATTAAATCTATGTAATTATCCGGATTAGCTTTGTATTCGGGTGGTATAGCATGTGCCCCTAAAAAAGTTGGAATAATGTCTATAGTATGATTTTGATTAACCAAATTAAGTACTTCTAAGGACTTCAATTCAGATTTCACGTTCAAACCATAACCACTTTTTGCTTCAATAGTAGTCGTTCCTAATTTTAGGAAACGATCCATTCTATGCATTACAGCTTTAGTAAGTTCATCTGTAGAAGCATTTCTAACACCATTTATGCTGCTATTAATTCCACCACCCTGTGCAACAATATCTTGATACGTTACACCTTGTAAACGTAATCCAAATTCATTTTCTCGGCTCCGGTGGAATACCGGATGAGTATGCGAATCAACAAATCCGGGTGTGATTAATCTATTTTGACAGTCAAATATTTTATGATCACTATTTATATTTCTATTGATATTTTCGATTATGCCAGCATTAATCAGTATGTCTCTTTCTTCGATATTGTCAACAGTATTTATAGCACTATTGTATGTTACGATTTCGCCAATATTAGTTAATTTAATTGCGGACATATTTAATTTATTTCAGTAATGGAATATTTATCTTCCACTTTTTTGCATTAGTAATTGCTTTTTCATAACCGGCATCGGCATGCCGAAAAATACCCATTCCCGGATCATTAGTTAGAACTCTTTTTAATCTGATCTCCATTTCTGGAGTTCCATCGGCGACTATTACTTGTCCGGCATGTATAGCAAGCCCCATACCAACGCCTCCTCCTTGATGAATGGAAACCCAGCTCGCTCCACTTGCCACATTTACCATAGCATTTAGCAATGGCCAATCAGCTACTGCATCAGATCCATCCTTCATAGCTTCTGTTTCGCGATATGGCGAAGCGACGGAGCCACAATCTAAGTGATCCCTGCCGATAACAATTGGGGCACTCAATTCACCGGAAGCCACCATCTGATTTATGGCAACCCCAAATTTTGCACGTTGTGTATAGTCGAGCCAGCAAATCCTCGACGGTAATCCTTGAAATTGTACTTTTTCTTTTGCTAAGTCAATCCACCTTAACAATGATTCATCATCATGAAATAATTCTTTTACTTTTTCATCGGTTTTATAAATATCTTCAGGATCGCCTGATAACGCAACCCATCGGAACGGTCCCTTACCTTCACAAAATAAGGGACGAATATACGCCGGAACAAAACCGGGGTAATCGAAAGCGTTCGCGACACCCGCTTTTTTTGCTTGACCACGTAAATTATTTCCGTAGTCAAAACATATAGCACCCATTTCTTTCAATTTAAGAATACCATTTACGTGTTCTGCCATAGCGCGAAAACTTTCTTTAATATATTTATCAGGATTTGATTTGCGCAAAGTTAAAGCTTCACCATAGGTCATATTGTTTGGTACATATCCATCTAATTCATCGTGTGCCGAAGTTTGGTCAGTGACTAAATCCGGCACTATACCCATTTTGGCAACTTGCGGAATGATATCTGCAGCATTACCTAATAAACCAATTGATAATCCCTTCTTTTTTATCATCGCATCACGTGCAATTGACAGCGCTTCTTCTAAAGATTCCGTTGCGATATCTACATATTTAGTATTCAATCGGCGTTGTATCCTTATTGGATCAATCTCAACATTAATGCATACGCCGTTATTCATTGTTACCGATAACGGTTGAGCGCCTCCCATACCTCCTAAACCAGCTGTAAGTACTAATTTACCGGATAAATCACTGCTAAAATGCTTTCTAGCTGCTTCTGCAAATGTTTCATACGTACCTTGTAAGATGCCCTGAGTTCCAATGTATATCCAACTACCTGCGGTCATCTGACCATACATCATTAATCCAAGTTTATCTAGTTCATTAAAATAATCCCAATTTGCCCAATTTGGCACCAAATTTGAATTAGCGATTAGTACTCTCGGCGATGTTTTATGCGTTTTTAAAACACCAACCGGTTTACCGGATTGAACTAGCAGTGTTTCATCATCATCAAGATTCTTTAGTGATGTAAGTATCGCATCAAAACTCTCCCAATTTCTAGCTGCTTTTCCCTTACCTCCATATACTATTAATTCTCGTGGATTTTCTGCAACGTCAGGATCTAAATTATTTTGGATCATTCGGTAAGCCGCTTCTTGCTGCCAGCCCTTACAAGTTAATTTATTTCCTCTTGGTGAACGAATTTTATATTTTTTCATACAGTGTCTCTAAACCAAATGATTTATTTAATAAGATAGTCAAAATTAAAACCTTTTTGAAGAAGTTGTGTTTCGTTATCCTTTAGAAAATTTAATATTTCATCAGAAGAAATTGTATAAGTTATTCCATAATTGATGCTATCGAATTTTTTGATATGCATATCACCAATATATGGCAAAGTAGTTTCATATTCTTCTTTTCCATTCAATGGCGCAGGAGTTAAAAAATAATCGTTATTCGCCGATACAGATTTTGCCATTCCAACTAATTCAAAATTTGGTACGCCATCGCGAATTGCCAAGATAATTCCCCCGCTAAAACCACGGTTAAATAAAGCGTCTATTAAAAATGAATCACTTTTGTTATCACGTGTATTACTCACAATTCCTTTAGTTATCATTTTGTGACCCATAGGATACCCGATAATATAAACAAAATTTCCTAGTTCTAATTTATTAGACTCACCGATAGGATATCTAAACGGTCTAATCGTTTGAAAAGGATCACTAATAGCCTTTTTTGTCAGTATTGCCAAATCACGTTTTTTATCACTTACTACAACCTCAAAATCTTCGTCCCCTGGAATTTCATTAACAAAATAATGTTCTCTTACCTTTATAGCCATTCGTTGAATTATTTGTTTTTTTTGTCCCATAGGTGGTTCAAAATATGTTAAGACTGTATCCGGAAAGTCTCCAATATGAGCGCAAGTTAACAATCCAACTTTTATACCATCATAAAAAATTATAGTTGCCGTTCCTGAAACTGATTCATTAAAATAAACTTCATCTATAGCTTTATCTTTAATATTTTTGTTATTTAAATCAGATTGTAATACCTTTTGATTTTCATCGAATAGATATGTTTTATAGTAAGCAATATAATTTAACATTTTGATAGAATTTGATATTTCCTCTAACTGCTCAGAAGCATTCTTATAAGGGAATTCAGAATCATAGCGCCCATCACTTAGAGTCGGATATACAACATCATATATTTTTTTTGTACAGCTTGTTTGAACTATAAATTGCAGACTGAGCAACATTATAGGAATTAACTTTTGTAATAGTTTTTTATTCATTGTATTAATTATAATTTAAATTTTTAATCATCAAAGCATATTATTAGAAAAATATATGATATAAATTAAAAAGGGCAACCTAAATAAGTTGCCCTTTTTTCAAAATAATTTATTAATATTTAATCAGATTTTTCTTCTTTCTTTTTACTAACCTTTTTCTTTTTATCCGGTTTTTCTTCAGATTCTTTTTCAATAATACCCGCAAAATCAACTAATTCTATTAAGGAAACCTTTGCTCTATCATTATCTCGAAATCCCAATTTGACTATTCTTGTATAACCACCCTGTCTTTCTGTATAGACAGGAGCAATTTCATGAAATAATGTGCTAACTGTATCTTTTTGATGGATTTTCTTTAGTACTTCACGACGTGCATGTAAATCACCTCTTTTGGCAAATGTAATGAGAGGCTCAATAAACTTACGTAATTCTTTAGCTCTAGCATGCGTAGTCTTAATCCTTTTATGTTCGATTAACGATACGGCTAAATTAGTCAGCATAGCTTTACGTTGACTGGGCGTTCGTCTTCCTAACCGCTTCTTTTTATTTAAATGTCTCATTATTTATTGATTATGCTTCGTCTTGAGTATATTTATCTATATCCATTCCAAAATGTAAACCCATTTCATCTAGTTTTTCGACGAGCTCGGTCAATGATTTACGCCCAAAATTCTTATACTTGAGCATTTCGTTTTCTTCTTTTTGGACCAAATCAACAATATTCTTGATACCGGCAGCTTGCAAGCAATTATAACTTCGGACTGATAATTCCATCTCATCAATCGTTGAAGCAAGAAGTCGCCTAATAGTTACAGTTTCTTCATCTACTTGTTCAGTCATCTCCAGGACTTCCGGTTGGCTGATAGCTTGAATATATTTTAAATTTTCAATAATTACAGATGCAGAATAACTAATTCCATCTTTAGGAGATATAGATCCATCAGTGGTCACTTCGATATTTAATACCTCTAAAGATTCTTTTTCGCCCGGCAACGGAGTAATTGAAAAAGTAACTTTTGTCACAGGATTAAATACACTATCCAACGACATAAAATCTACGGGGGCATTTACTAAAATATTCTCCTCGCTAGTAATATATCCCTTTCCAATTCCGATCCTTAGTTCAATATCCATCTCACCTTTTTCATTAATTTCCGTTATATAGTGGTCAGGATTTAAAACTTTAAACTGGTCACTAGCATCCTGGATATCTTTGGCCGTAAATGTATGTTCACCTTTAAGTTTAATATTTACTTTATCAGGGTTATTATCATCTAATTTAAATCTTACAGCTTTTAGGTTCATTAATATGTCTGCAACATCTTCGCGAACATTATCTATTGTAGAAAATTCGTGTAAGACTCCATCTATACGAACATTTGTTATTGCAGCCCCCGGGATGCTGGTTAATAGAACTCTTCTTAAAGCATTCCCAAGTGTAACACCATATCCTCTTTCGAGAGGCTTAATACTAAATTTTCCAAAAGTGTCTGTTAATTCATCGGTATTAACGATAAGTTTTAAGTCTAATTCTTGTGCCATTAAATAATTATCCTGTTTTATTATTATTTAGAGTATAACTCAACAACTAATCGCTCATCAAAAGTCAAATTCATTTGATCGCGATCAGGAATTTCAACAAATGTCCCTTGCATTTTTGCCTTATCTAGGCTTAACCAAGTAAGTTCCAAATCGCCTTTAATGCGTTTCATTGAGTCAAGGATTATATCCATCTTTTTACTTTTTTCTCGAACCTTTATTACATCGCCAGGTTTTACAGAAAAAGATGGAATGTTTACTGTTTTACCATTTACTAATAAATGTCCATGATTTACTAGCTGTCTAGCTGCAGGTCTCGTAGCTGCTAAACTTAATCTATACACAACATTATCAAGACGACATTCTAATAATTGCAACATCAGAGTCCCTGTTTCGCCTTTCATTTTATCAGCTTTTTTAAAATTAGCCCTAAATTGCTTTTCAAGCAGACCATACATATACTTGATCTTTTGTTTTTCCTGGAGTTGTATCCCATAATTCGATAGTCTTCGACGTCTTGTTTGTCCATGTTGTCCAGGTCTATATGCTTTACGATTTAGCAGTTTGTCAAATTTGGGATTTCCAAAGACATTTTCTCCAAATCTTCGGACTAATTTACCTTTTGAGTCTTTAAATTTTGCCATATTAGAACTCCTTACACCCGTCTCCGTTTAGGTGGACGACAGCCATTATGCGGTAATGGAGTTACATCTTTAATAGAAGTTATGTGAAGACCGGCTACAGCCAATGCACGAATAGCTGATTCACGACCTGAACCTGGTCCTTTTACTTGTACCTCAACTGTAGTCAAACCCATTGCCAATGCTTCTTTTGCCGCTTTATCAGCGGCTAATGTTGCAGCATATGCAGTACTCTTCCGGGAACCTTTAAATCCAGAAGTTCCAGCTGTAGCCCAAGCAATAACATTGCCGTAGGGATCGCTTAACGTTATGTGAGTATTGTTAAACGTCGCTTTTATATGAGCAATACCTAGCGGCTCAATAACACGTTTTTTCTTTTTACGTTTCTTTTCAGTTTTTACTGCCACTTAATAATCCTTATTTTACAAGTGCTTTTCTTCCTAATCCAACAGTACGTTTTCTTCCTTTACGCGTGCGGGCATTTGTCTTTGTCCTCTGACCATTTACCGGCATACCTTTCCGATGTCGTAATCCTCTATAACTGCCAATATCCTTTAATCTTTTAATATTCATAGCAACTTCAGAGCGTAATTCACCTTCTACTTTAATACCCAAATCCACAATTGTATTACGAATATTGATTTCCTGCTTTTCAGTAAGGTCTTTGACCCGAATATCTTGATCAACTCCAGCCTTTTCACAAATATTTTGCGCTTGCGACATTCCTATTCCGTAAATATATCTTAATGAAAATGGTACTTTTTTCTCTCGTGGGATATCTATCCCTGCAATACGTGCCACTATTTTCTCCTATCCTTGCCTTTGTTTATGTTTTGGATTCTCGCAAATCACTAAGATCACACCTTTCCTTTTTATAATCTTGCATTTTGCACACATTTTTTTTACTGATGGACGAACTTTCATAAATTACCTATTTTTGTCGATATACTATTCGACCCCTGTTTAAATCATAAGGCGACATTTCAAGTGTTACAACGTCACCTGGTAATATTTTAATAAAATGCATACGCATCTTACCGCTTACATGAGCTAAAACCATGTGTTTATTTTCTCCGATTGTAATTTCTACTCTAAACATAGCTCCTGGAAGTATTTCTTTAATAATCCCGTCAACAGTTATTGGTTGTTCTTTTGTCATTTCAATTACTTACACTTAGTATTTTTGCACCATTTTTTGTAATTGTAATTGTATGCTCAAAATGAGCGCTTGTGCTACCGTCGATAGTCTTTACAGTCCAACCATCGCTGTCAGTGTAAATATCTTTTGCACCGGCATTTATCATCGGTTCAATTGCTAAACACATTCCGGTTTGTAGCCGATGCCCTTGTTTAGGTCTCCCATAGTTTGGTACTTGGGGTTCTTCGTGTAACTCGGTTCCAATACCGTGGCCAACCAAATCACGAACTACCGAATATCCATGTGATTCTACATACGTTTGAACCGCATAACCAATATCAGAAACATAATTGCCTTCTACTGCCACAAAAATTCCTCGCATTAATGATTCCTCAGTTACCATCAATAAATCCTGTTTTTGAGCGTCAATTGTTCCCACGGCAAATGTTCGTGCTGAATCACCATAATAACCATTTTTTTCAGTACCGCAATCAATGCTTACTATTTGACCTTCCTTTAATATCTTGCCATTGGGAATACCGTGGACAACTTCATCGTCAATGGAAATACATAAAGTTGAAGGAAATCCCAGATAACCTTTAAATGCAGGTCGAGCTCCTCGAGATATTATATATTCTTCTGCTAATTTATCTAAATCACTTGTTTTAACGCCCGGTTTTATATTTTTACTGAGAATATCAAGAGTTTCAGCAACAATTTTATTACTTTCAGCAATTAAATTTATCTCTCGTTCTGTACGAATTTTTACCATTACATCCGCCTCCTACCACGGATTTTACCTTTTGATAAAAATCCATCATAATGACGCATCATAAGATGCGATTCAATTTGCTGTAAAGTATCAAGTGCCACACCAACTATGATTAGTAGACTTGTACCTCCAAAAAAGGACGCCAAATCATACCTAATATCCATACTTTTCATTAATATATATGGGAATATTGCAACAAATGCCAAAAAGAACGATCCTGGCAATGTAACGCGAGTTAAAATATTATCTATATATTCGGCTGTTCTTTTTCCTGGTCTTACTCCTGGAATAAAACCACCTTGCTGTTTAATTGTTGTTGAAACCTGTATAGGATCAAAGGCCATAGCCGTGTAGAAATATGTAAAGAAAACAATCATAGTGCCAAATATTAACCAATAAAATGGGTGATCTAATGAAAACCAACGCATTACACCTTGCATAAATTCACTGTTTGAGAAAAATGTTGCAATTGTACTCGGAATGAACATAATCGCTTGTGCGAAAATAATCGGCATAACTCCGGCAGTATTTACTCTTAACGGTAGGTGTGTACTTTGTCCGCCATAAACCTTTCGACCAACAACTCTTTTAGCATATTGTACCGGTATTTTTCTTGTACCTTGGGTAATTAGTACTACAAATGCAACTATAATAAACATTAATCCAAATAATAACACTTCACCGAGCAATCCTCGCATACCTTCTCGAATTAATGTAATTTCAGTTAAAACAACTGTTGGCAGGCGTGATATAATACCTATCATAATAATGAGTGAGATACCATTACCAATTCCTCTTTCAGTAATACGTTCACCCAACCACATCAATAATATTACACCGGTAACAACGCTGATCATTGTAGTAAATTTAAAAAGTAGCCCAGGGAACGGTACAACAGCAACGGCATTTCCTCCTATATTTGCTGTCATATTCTCTAAAAAGAGTGCCACACTAAATGCTTGTAGAATTGCAATAAAAACAGTAGCATACCGCGTTAATTGCGTTAGTTTTTTTCTCCCTTCTTCACCTTCTTTTTGAAGTCTTTGGAAATAAGGTACAACAGATCCCATCAATTGTAGTATAATTGAGGCAGAAATGTATGGCATAATACCTAAAGCAAATAATGACGCTTTTTGAAATGCACCTCCTGCAAATAGATCATATAAACCAAATAAGGTATTCTGAAGATTCTGCATAGCTGCGCCAAGAGCATCTCCATTCACACCGGGGATAGGAATATGTACACCTGTACGTACCACAACCAATATTCCCAAAGTAAAGATAATTCTGGTACGTAACTCAGGTATTAAAAATATATTTTTAATTCGATCTATCACTGCTGTATTGCTTTACCTCCTGCTTTTTCGATTTTTTCAACTGCAGTTTTACTAAAAGCATTGGCGGTTATCTCAACTACTTTTGTCAAATCACCATTTCCTAATATTTTAAGCGACTCAAATGCTGATTTTATAATACCTCTTTTAGCTAAAAAATTTGCATCTATTATTTTAGTGTCTAATAATTCTAATGTTGAGAGATTAACTATTTGATATTCTTTTCTAAATCTATAATTCGAGAAACCTCTTTTAGGGAGGCGTCTGAGCAAAGGCATTTGTCCCCCTTCAAACCAGGCGCGTTTTTTATTACCACTTCTTTGACCAGCTCCTTTATTTCCTCTACCGGAAGTTTTACCCCATCCGGTACCAGGACCTCTCCCTAATCTTTTCGTATTCTTTTTGGAACCTTTTGCTGGTTTCAACTTATCCAACTTCATTAGATTTCCTCAACTTTGAGCAAATAATCAATTTTTTTTATCATACCTCTGATAGCAGGAGTATCAACTTTCTCAACTGTTTGGTTAATTTTTCGCAATCCTAAAGCATCCAAAGTTTTTTTAGCTTTTTGTTTATAGCCAATTCGACTTCGAATCTGAGTAATCTTAATTATATTCTTTTTCCCGGGTTTTACCATGATCAATTAAAAACCTGTTTTATTGTAATTCCTCGTTTATTGGCAACTTTAACTGCATCTTGCATTTCTCTAAGTGCGGCAACCGTTGCTTTTACAATATTTAAGGAGTTGTTAGATCCTAAAACCTTTGATAATATATTTGAAACACCGACTTGTTCCATAACTGCTCTAACCGCTCCACCCGCGATAATTCCTGTACCCGGAGATGCAGGTTTCAGCATAACCTTACTAGCTCCGTATTTTTTGACAATTTTATGAGGTATAGTACCATTTATTATAGATGCTTTAAAGATATTTTGTTTAGCATTCTCCTTAGCTTTTGTAATTGATGCAAGCACCTCATTTGCCTTACCACGACCAACCCCTATATGACCTTTGCCATCACCAACAACTACTACCGCAGAAAAACGAAAACGTTTCCCACGTGAAGTAACTTTAGCTATTCGTTTAATTTTTACTACCGTTTCTTCTTTAAGGTCTAATTCCGATGGATTAATAATTGCCAAAATAAATCTCCAATATTAAAATGAAAGCCCGTTTTTACGAGCAGCTTCTGCTAATGCTTTAACTCTACCCTGATAGCTAAAACCATTTCGATCAAACACTACTTTTTTAATTTTTTTATTTAATGCACGTTCTGCCAGTATTGCACCAACAAGTTTTCCTTGCTCTGTCTTGGTTCCAGTTAATTTAACCTTAGCTTTTAAATCTTTGTCAATTGTCGAAGCAGATACGATTGTAATACCCTTTATATCATCAATAATTTGTGCTTCAATATTTTTATTACTACGATAAACACATAATCGAAGTTGATCATTCGCTGTTTTATATAATGTTTTACTGCGATTTCTACGCCGCTCAAAACGAGTCGTTATTTTTCTTAATTTACTCATTATTACTGCTCAACACCACCTACGGTTTTCCCCTGTTTTCTACGTACATGTTCACCTTTGTATCGAATTCCTTTACCTTTATATGGTTCAGGTTTCCTGAAAGATCTTATTTTTGCCGAGACTTCACCAACTAATTGCTTATCGTACCCCGATACTGTTATGTCATTTTTATTTGCAGTAATGGCAATATCTTCCGGTGCTTCAAATATAATATCATGTGAATATCCAAGTTTTAATACTAAGCGAGAACTTTGCATAATTGCTTGATACCCAACTCCAATTAATTCTAATTCTTTTGTAAATCCATCCGATAAACCAATAATCGCCGAGGCGATTAATTGTCGCATGGTACCGTGCATCGCACGAATTTGGCGACGATCTGATAATCTTTCAACAATTATTTGATTATCCTTTTGAGACACTTTAATCTCGGGATATATTTTAACCTCCATAACACCTTTCGGACTTTTTACACGCACAACCTTTTTATCTATTTCAAGGGTTACGCCTTCTGGAATATTTATCGGATTTTTACCAATTCGTGACATAATTAATTACCATATATTACAAATATGTTCACCACCAATTTTTAATTTTTTGGCAGTTTTGTTTGAAATAACACCTCTTGACGTTGATAAAATCGCAATACCCAAACCATCTAATACACGCGGAATATGATTTGAATTGACATATATTCTACATCCGGGCTTACTAACTCGAACTATTCCATCAATGACAGGTTTTCCTTGATAGTCATATTTTAGGAATATTCGTATAGTTTCTTTTTTCCCATCTTTTATAAAGATAAAATCCTCAATATAACTTTCTTCCTTTAGGATATATATTACCCTTTTCTTCATCTGTGAAGACGGTACATCTGTCCAGCGTTTTTCAGCCGCTAATGCGTTTCTAATTCTGGTCAACAAATCAGCGATTGGATCAGTCATTGACATTTAACATAATCTCCTTTTACCAACTGGCCTTTGTAACGCCAGGTATTTCTCCTCTTAACGCCATTTCTCTAAAACAGATACGGCATAAACCAAATTTTCTCATATATCCGTGGGGACGACCACAATTTGAACATCGACTATAACTGCGAGAAGAAAACTTTGCTTTTCTTCGTGCTTTTACTACTAATGATTTCTTTGCCATTATGCCGCCTCCGCCGATTCATTTTCCTTTACTGGTTTTTCCCTAAGCGGGAATCCGAATTCTTTCAGCAATGCAAAAGCTTCTTCGTCAGTTTTTGCGCTTGTTGTGATTGCGATATCTAACCCTCTAATTGCGTTAATTTTATCATAATCAATTTCCGTGAATACGATTTGTTCCTTAACGCCAAAATTATAATTACCACGCTTATCAAATGACTTATATGACAAACCCGTAAAATCGCGGGTACGCGGTAACGCAATTGAGTTTAATCTTTCAAAAAATTCATACATTCTTTTGCCACGAATATTCACCGTGCAGCCAACCGGGAAACCGCGTCTAATTTTGAAATTAGATACATCTTTCTTAGCTATGGTTACAACTGCTTTTTGACCAGCAATGACTGTTAATTCATTTACCGCACTTTCTAACGCTTTAGGATTAAGTTTGGCGTCGCCAATCCCCATATTTAATGTAATTTTCTTTAATTTAGGAACTTCCATTACACTTGAATAATTAAATTTTTTCATCAAACTTGGAACAATCTTAGAATCATAAAATTGACGATAAGTGGGTTGATACCTTTCTGATTGAGTCTCTTGTTTTTTAGTAATCTTTTTTTCTGTCTCGGTTTTTTTATCTTGAACTTCAGAATCAGTTTTTACAATTTTTTTTGCTGAAGTGTCTTTAGCTGTTATTTTAACAGAAGTTTTAATAACAGCTTTTTTCGCAACGGCGTTCTTTTCAGAAACCTTATTCGATTGTTTTTTTGTAACAGTTTTTTCTTTAGCTGTTTTTTCGTCTGCCATAATTAAATCTCTATTTCCTGACCAGTTGTCTTGGTAACTCTTACTTTTTTCCCTGTTTCTAATATTTTATATCCGACACGAGAAGTTTTTCCACCTTGGATAACCATAACATTAGAAATGTGAATTGATGCTTCTTTTTCACTAAACCCACCACTAGGATTTCCTTGTGTAGGACGAGTTGCTTTTTTAATAAAGTTAACACCTTGCACAATTATGCGGTCAGTTCCGGGATATACTGCTAATACTTTACCCGACTCACCTTTATTGTTGCCGCTAATTATTTGGACTTGCATTCCTTTTCTTATATTTCTCATAGAACCTCCGGCGCCATCGAAATAATTTTCATATATCCGACTTCTCTTAATTCACGAGCTACTGGTCCAAAAATACGTGTTCCTATTGGTTCACCCTGAGCTGTTAAAAGCACTGCAGCATTATCATCAAAACGAATATACGATCCATCTTTACGGCGAATCTCTTTTCTAGTTCTAACAACTACCGCACGTGTAACTTCACTCTTCTTAACCATTCCGTTCGGAATAGCGCTTTTTACCGTAACAACAATAACATCACCGATTGAAGCATACCTTCTACCTGTACCCCCCAAAACTTTAATACAAAGAACTTCCTTTGCTCCTGTATTATCTGCTACTTTTAATCTGCTTTCTTGCTGAATCACTTCAAATTATCCAATAATTTTTGCTTCGCGAATTATTTCACTTACTTGCCAATGTTTTTTCTTACTTTTTGGTCGAATAGATGAAATTCTTACAATATCACCCTGTTTTGGTTCGACACTGCCAATATGTGCAAAATGTTTTTTATAAATCTTTATATATTTTTTATATAACGGATGTTTAACCTTTCTGGTGACTTTCACTACCGCCGTTTTGTCCATTTTTGTACTAACAACTTCGCCTGTAAGTGATTGTCTTTTTCTTTTTTCCGCCATTACTATTTACCCTTTGATAAATCTTTTCTAATTCCCAGTTCATATTCACGCAGAACTGTTTTTATTTGTGCTATTTCTCTTCTCAAATAACGAAGCTGTTGAGGATCAGATAGTTGTTGTAATGCTTTTTGAAACCGTAAATTTTGCAGAGCATCTAAATTATCCTCAAGTTTTGTCTCTAATTCAGTTTTCTGTATTTCGTTTAATTCGCTAATTTTCATTTTTTCTAAATTTCTCTGCGCGTAACTAATTTTGTTTTAATAGGTAATTTATGACCTGCGTTTTTGAATGCTTTTTCAGCTTCTTCAAATGAAACACCTTCAACTTCAAATAATATTTTCCCAGGTTTGACATTTGCAACCCAGTATTCTGGAGCTCCTTTACCCTTACCCATTCTAGTTTCTGCAGGTTTTTTAGTAATCGGCTTATCTGGAAAAACTCTAATCCACATCCGGCCGAATTTTCGAGTAATTCTTGCAATAGTAATACGTGAAGATTCAATGTGACGTGCTGAAATCCACCCCGGTTCCATAGCCTTTAAACCGTACGTTCCAAATGCTACATAATTCCCGCGCATCGCCATTCCTCTTCGATTTCCTCTATGATGTCTTCTATATTTAATTTTTTTTGGTTCTAACATGATATTTAACCGCGAATTTCTCCGTTATAAATCCATATTTTTATTCCAATTACACCAAAAGATGTATGGGCCTCTGTAAGAGCATAATCTATATCAGCTCGTAAAGTATGTAATGGTACTTTCCCCGCCATAAATTTTTCGCTTCTAGCGATTTCAGCACCACCTAATCTACCGGCAACATTGACCCTAATTCCTTCTGCACCCATACGCATCGTTGATTGAATTGTCTTATTCACAACACGCCTATAAGACATTTTCTTAATAAGCTGATGTGCAATATTGGATCCTACTAAAGCTGCATTTAACTCAGGACGTTTAATTTCCTTAATATTAATTTGGACTTCTTTACGAGATAATTGAGAAATTTCATTTTTCAAACGACCAACTTCTTCTCCACCTCTACCAATCACAATTCCTGGACGAGCAGTATTTATAACAACAGTTACTACCTTTGATGTACGGGCAATTTCAATCTTAGCAACACCGGCATTCGGTAAACGATGCTTTAAATATTTCCTTATTTGAATATCTTCTGCTAAATCAATAGTATATTCACCTTTTCCAGAAAACCAGTTTGACCGCCAAGCTTTGTTGACAATTAATCTAAACCCAATGGGATGTGTCTTTTGCCCCAAAATTCCTCCTAATTCTTCTCGTCTGTTATTACCACAGTTAAATGTGCAGTTGGTTTCCTTATTAATGAAGCTCTTCCCATAGATGCCGCGCGGAATCGTTTCGCCATTGGCCCACCATCTACATATGCTTCCTTAATTTCTAATTCTTCAGGATTAATATTTGCTTTATCTTCATTAGACATCAAGTTAGCCACGGCTGAATGTATTGTCTTT
>SDBT01008313.1_pt1 | contig 16963 bp, 11 predicted proteins | sample 2277101 | NCBI WGS metagenome assembly SDBT01 (sample SAMN10404973, study PRJNA504765) | marine sediment metagenome | isolation source: marine sediment core GS10_PC15, 103 cmbsf | place: Arctic Ocean: Southern Knipovich Ridge | collected 2010
TGGGTTGGGGGCGTTAGGGCAGTTGTCGCAGACGTCGCCCAGGCCGTCGCTGTCGGCATCTTCCTGGCCGGGGTTGGGAGTGAAGGGGCAGCAATCGGTGATGTCGGGGACGCCGTCGCCGTCAGTATCAACCCCGTTGGTGAAGGTGCAGGTCACCGTCTCGCTCGCCTGGAGGCTGACGGTGGCTTCGCCTGTTTCCACATTCACAGGGCTGCCATCGCTACAGGTGATGTCGGTGAGGTCGAAGTATAGGGCGGGATTCTCGGTGATGGTGTAGGTGCCGGACACGACGTCGGTGAAGGGCCGCGTGTCATTATCGCTGAGGCTGAAGCTGTTGGGCGTCGTGATGGTGTCGGTGAAGTCAAAGGTGCCAGTGGCCCCGTCGGGGTCGGTCTGCTTTTCGATGATGATGGTGCCCGGTGCGCAAGAGTCGTAATTGCCAAAGGATATGACCTTGTCATCACTGATAGCTAGATCAAAGTTCTTGTAGAAGCCTCTGATGTGGGTGTCGTCATATTCAGTCGTAATGTAGATGCCGTCATATTCAGTCACAATCCAGCACTCCCGACCCGATTCCCAGGCCATGTACGACCCTGGTTCCAGGTTGTCAAAATAGGCGTTGCCTTGCTCGTCGGTTATGCTCTCGGCAACCAGGGTAGGAGTATAGATCAGGGTAGGAGTATATATGCGCATTTTCCAGCCGGCGATGTCTTCTTCGCCCGCGTCCTGGACGTCGTTCTGGCTGATATCGTGGAACTTGTGGATGATGACGGCGCCACGCTCGGTGTTGGTGAAGGTACAGGTGATCACACCACCGGCTTCAATATCGATGACCGTCCGCGCATTATTCAGATCACCCTCGTCCGTTGCACCCGTGCCAACACAAGCGATGTCGGTCAGGTCCCAACCGTCCGCTATGAGCTCGGTGACGGTGTAGACACCAGGCAGAACGGTGAAATCCTCGGTATGGCTCAGGGTGGCATCACTGCCGCCATCATCATCCAGATGGAACAAAGTGGGCGGTTGTCCGCCAGAACCGATGCCAAAGTTGAAATCTTGCGCATCATCAGGGATTGCATCCTTGACGACGGTGATGACCCCCCGCTCGATGTTGGTGAAGGTGCAGGTCACCGTCTCGCTCGCCTGGAGGCTGATGGTGGCTTCGCCTGTTTCCACATTTACAGGGCTGCCGTCGCTACAGGTGATGTCGGTGAGGTCAAAGGCGGGAGCGAGGTTGGTTTCGGTGATGGTGTAGGTGCCGGGGACCACGTCGGTGAAGGGCTGCGTCTGGCCATCACTTAAGCTGAAGGTCAAGGGCGTCGTGATGGTGTCGGTGAAGTCAAAGCTGCCAGTGGCCCCGTCAGGATCGGTCTGCTTCTCGACGATGATGGTGCCGCAGTCGCCACCACCGTTGTACATGGCGCGGTCGGTATCGCTGTGGGTCTGGCCGTCATAGTCGCCCGTGGCTGTGCTCGTGTTCACGTGCTGGCACTCGCGAGCCACGAATGGCCCGATCGAGCACTGAAAGGACTCATCCGGATCCAACTCGCTGGGCACCGTGCACTGGGCGGCGATTGCGGCGTCAAAGTCGCTGTCGTTGAGCGTGACATTATCCAGTGCGACATCCCCATCGTTGGTTACCACGAACCTGAACCGGACCGTCTCGCTGCCCGCCGTCGCCTGGGGACCCGGCGGTGTATCGGCGTCGTGCCAGGTGGCCCCATTGTCTACCGAGACGTACTTCTCGATGTCAATCGACGGGAAGGGATCAGCGGTGGTGTTGTCCGGGGCGGTCAGGGTGTAAGTACCACCGGTGTCCAGGTTGATGGTGTAGATCTCGTCGTTACCGTTGGCGGTGTTAATGGCTTGGATAAGCGCGGTCATGTCGCCATCGACGACGTCGAAGGTTGCCGCTTGAGCCACAGTTGGTGGGCTCAGCCCTAGCGCCAGCCCGGCCAGCAGCGCGGCCAGTGTGGCGAGCATCAGTATGAGTTTTGCCTTATTGTGAATCATGTCTAATATCTCCTTTCAGGGTTTGCGCCCAAACGGGCTCAAATAATTATAGCCAAGACGTGCCTGTGCTTCGGAGATTCTCCACCATTATACCCCAATCAGCCGTTTTTGTCCACCCAGCGTGGCCCTCAAAACAAAAGGCGCTGGCGAACCGTCCGCCAGAACCTTCTGTTCAGTAGCATTTTAGGTGAGTGAATGCGCTTCTTTGACAAATTGCCTCTAGTGGGGTATACTATTGCGCAGCGGCCTCAAGGCCGCACGCTGATTTTTAGACATGCTCTTGGAGAAGACTATGCGTAGAATCAAACTTGTGGTGCTCGTTGCACTGGCGGTTATGGGCCTGGCCTTTTTGGGCTGCAGCTCACCCGCACCCGAACCGAGCTTGAACCCCTTACCTTCACCCACGAACACGGCCATGCCTGCGCCTACGAACACAGCCATACCTACGCCAACTAACACGCCCCCACCCCCACCAACCAGGACTCCCACACCTGTGCCCACTCCAACTCCCGCACCGCGGCCTCTGGAGCTGACTGTCCTGCACACCAACGATACGATGGGCTACACCGAGCCCTGCGGTTGAAGGCCCCCCAAAGGAGGGCTGGCCCGGCGGGCCACAAAGGTGAAGCAGGTACGAGAGACAGCGGAGAACGTTTTGCTGCTGGATGGAGGTAACACCCTCTTTGGCAACCAGCCTCTGGTCCAACAGACCCAGGGTCAGGCCATCGTGGAGGCCATGAACCTGTTGGGTTACGACGCCATGGTTCTGGGCGATCAGGACTTCCGGCTGGGCCTCGATGTGCTGCGTCAGCGCATGGAGGAAGCTGAATTTCCCATCCTCTCGGCCAACGTGGTGATGGCGGGGACGGATCAGTTGTTCGCTGCGCCCTATGTTATCAAGGAGATTGGGGATCACAAGGCAGCCATCATCGGCCTGACTAATCAGGAGGCGGCTAGTGTGGCGGGCGGAACCATCGTCGTCCTCGATCCGCTGGAAGCGCTCGACGATCTCATGGGCGAGGTGAGCGAGGAGGCAGACGTCGTCATCGTCCTCTCCCACCTGGGCACGGTTATGGATTTGCAACTGGCTGGCGAGGTGCAGGGGATTGACCTCGTCGTCGGGGGGATGTCCCGCGATGTCCTGGATCCACCCGTGTGGATCGAGGCGAGCGGCACGGTGATCGCTCAGGCTGGATATCAGGGTCAGCGGATCGGGGTGGTCAGTCTGGAGACAGATAGCCAGGGCAAGGTGGCAGGCCACGAGGGGCAAGTCGTGGTTCTGACCAAGGAGTTTGCCGACGATCCGGAGATGATGGCTTTTTTGGATCAGTATGAGTAACCACCAAGACACAAAGACACAAAGGAAATGGCGAGTAGTCTTATAAACTTGGTGTCTTAGTGTCTTGGTGGTATGACAGAAGCTGGGATGAGGTTGTCCCTACGACGAAGCCGTCTGTCGAAGGATAGATGGCTTTGCGTCGTCTTGAGAGGCGCGGGATAGATATGGATAATCTGGAGGAGAACTTATGATCGTAATGAAGTTCGGTGGTACCTCTCTGGGCGATGGAGAGGCCATCAACAGGGCAGTGGACATCGTCATTCAAACCCTGAAGGACAAAGGAGGGGTCGTGGTGGTGGTGTCGGCTATGAGCGGAGTAACCGACACCCTGCTCGCTGCGGCCACTTCCGCGGCCCAAGGGGATGCTGAGGCCTTCCGGCGGGCGCGATGGCACCTCACGGATCGCCATCGCCTGGCCATAACTGAGGCCCTCAGCTACGAAGAATCCCGGGTGCAGTTGATGGAGGAGATCGAGGCCCTCCTGGCCGATTTCGAGAGCCTCTGTCGCAGCATTCACATCATGGGAGAGCTCACGGCCCGAGGCTCCGATGCCGTGGCGTCCCTGGGGGAGAGGCTGACGGCTCGCATCCTGGCTGCCGCCCTGAGAGACCGAGGGGAGAGGGCCACCGCGGTGGAGGCGACCGAGGCCATCGTCACCAACGGCAAACACGGCGCGGCCGTGCCCCTAATGGATGAGACGAGAGAGGCGGCCCAGGCCCGGCTCATGCCCCTCTTGGCCCAAGGGGTGACACCGATCGTGACGGGTTTCATCGCTGCTACCAAAGAAGGGGTGACCACCACCCTGGGGCGCGGCGGGAGCGACTACACAGCGGCCATACTGGGCGCTTGCCTGGATAGCGACGAGGTCTGGATCTGGACCGACGTGGACGGGGTGATGACTGCCGACCCGAGGGTGGTGCCGGAAGCCCGCACTCTGCCTGAGATCTCCTACGCCGAGGCGGCGGAACTCTCCTATTTCGGGGCCAAGGTGCTCCACCCCAAGACCATCCTGCCAGCAGTGGAGCGAGGCATCCCCCTACGCGTAGTCAATACGTTCAACCCCTCCCACCCCGGCACTTTGATCATCGCCGAGGCCAGGCCCAGCGAGTTCGCAGTGAAGGGAATCACCTCCATCAAGGGCCTGAGCCTGGTTACAGTGGCGGGAAGAGGGATGATGGGGGTGCCGGGCATCGCCGCCAGAGTCTTTACCGCTGTGGCCCAGGAGGGTATCAGCGTGTTGATGATCTCCCAGTCCTCGTCGGAGCAGAGCATCTGCTTCATTATACGGCAGGAGACTGTGGACCGCGCGCTGAAAGCCCTGGAGGCGGCCTTCGAGACGGAGTTGGCTCGTCGCAACGTGGACCGCATCTGGGCCCAGAATGAGGTGGCAATCGTAGCCGTAGTGGGAGCAGAGATGAAGGGAACGCCGGGGATAGCGGCCAAGGTTTTCAGCGCCCTGGGCAAGCACGGTGTCAACGTTATCTCCATCGCCCAGGGTTCATCGGAGTACAACATCTCCTTCGTGGTGGACGAGGAGGACATGGAGACCGCAGTGCGAGACATTCACCAGGAATTTGGGTTAGGGAGGTTGGAATGTTAAACAGCAAGACTTTAGCTTTCATCGGCAGCGGCACCATGGCCGAGGCGATGATCAAGGGTATCTTGAAAAATGAACTGACAGATCCCCGTCGAATCATCGCCAGCGACCCTCGCCTCGAGCGAGGTCCGGAGTTGGAAGAGCTCTACGGGGTCAGGAGCACTACCGACAACAAGGAGGCAGCGCAGGCAGGCGATATCGTTGTCCTGTCCATCAAACCGCAAGTGCTGCCCTTCGTGCTGGACGATCTGCATAGACTGATTCGCCCTCACCAATTCATCTTTTCAATCGTAGCCGGAGCGCGCACCGAAACCATCGCCAGGGGATTGCGGCATGGGGCTATCGTGCGGGTCATGCCCAACACCCCCGCCCAGGTAGGCGAGGGGATGAGCGTGTGGACCGCCACCCCGGAGGTGACGGAGGAACAACGCGCCCAGGCCATGGCCATCCTCCAGGCCCTGGGCGAAGAGATCTACGTCGAGGACGAGGACGCCCTGGACATGGCTACTGCTTTGAGCGGCACCGGGCCTACCTACGTGTTCCTGGTGATGGAGGCGCTGGTAGAGGCTGGTGTCCACCTGGGTTTCTCCAGACGGGTGGCCAGGAAGCTGGTCATCCAAACAGTGCTGGGTTCAGCGCTCTTCGCCGAGGAGTCTGGGAGGCACCTGGCCGAGTTGCGCAACATGGTCACCTCGCCGGGAGGCACCAGCACGGAGGCCATTTACCAGTTGGAGAAGGGGGGACTGCGCACCATAATCTCCAAGGCGGTGTGGGCCGCCTATCAGAAGTCTAAAATGTTGGGGGAGATGAGCTCCAAGCGAGGTCTCAGGAGCACCTCCCCCTTAGAGAGCCCCGGAATTCCGACTGAGGGGTTGGAAGAAGGTGACTAGAATGTCATTGCGAGGCGTTTTTTGCCGAAGCAATCTCCACCTTGCGAATTGGGGATCGCTTCGGCGGAAAAGCACCGCCTCGCGATGACATGTGTACGTTGGAGGAAAAACCATGGACAAGATCAAAGTTGGAATTTTAGGAGCTACAGGCATGGTGGGGCAGCGGTTCGTGCAATTGCTGGCCGATCATCCCTGGTTCGAGATCGCCGCCCTGACCGGGTCGGAGCGTTCAGTGGGGATGACCTACGGCGAGGCTTGCCGCTGGGTCATTTCCGGCGACATGCCCGCTTCTGTAAAAGAGGTCGTTGTGCAGGAATCCAAGCCCGACTTCGCCTCTCGGCTGGTGTTCTCCGCCATGCCGGCCACGGTAGCGGGGCCTATCGAGGAGGAGTTCGCTGCGGCCGGTTACGCCGTTTCCAGCAACTCCCGCAACCACCGCCGCGACCCAGATGTGCCCTTGTTGGTGCCTGAGGTCAATCCCGACCACCTGGCCCTCATTGAGACTCAGCGACGAAAGCGTGGCTGTAAGGGCTTCATCGTTACCAACCCCAATTGCTGCGCGGCCCCATTGGTGCTGGCTTTGAAACCGCTCTGGGATCGCTTTGGTATCACAACTCTCAGCGTGGTGACCATGCAGGCTCTCTCCGGTGCTGGCTATCCCGGCGTTCCCTCCCTGGACATTCTGGATAACGTCATCCCCTATATCGGTGGCGAGGAGGGGAAGGTGGAGACTGAGCCGCTCAAGATTCTGGGGCAGTTGGAGGGGGAGGCCATAAAGGAAGCAGAGATGACCATCAGCGCCCAGTGTCACCGTGTGGCTACGCGAGAGGGGCACCTGGAAGCCGTCTCGCTGAAGCTGGGACGAGAGGCGAGTTGTGAGGAAGTAGTGGAAGCGCTGCGTGATTTTCTAGGGCCTCTCCATGACATGGGCCTACCCAGCGCGCCGGAGCGCCCCATCGTGGTGCGGGAGGAGAACGATCGCCCTCAGCCCCGCCTCGACCGCGATGAGGGCGGAGGGATGAGCGTGGTGGTTGGGCGGGTGCGGGAATGTCCGGTGCTGGATTACAAGTTCGTCCTCCTGGGCCACAACACTATCCGTGGGGCCGCCGGGGCCGCCGTCCTTAACGCCGAGCTGTTGAAAGTGAAAGGATACTTGGAGGAATTGGAGTGATCGAACGGACATCCCTATACGATTTCTTGGGTGATCTGGTAGTCTACCGCAATCTGGAGCCAGCCGACGAGCGCCTGCGCCCCCCCCAACAAGTTGGGGGCTCCATCCCTCGCAAGACTGATCCCGCTTATGCTCAAGCTATCATGCGCATCTTGAGTCAGGCTCAGACATTGCGCTCCGACAAGCGGCTGCAGCGGCTCATCTACATCGGCGATACGGCCATGAACGACGGCCAGGCCATCCGCAACCTGGGCCAGCATCTTCCCATCCACGGCTTCATCGGCCACGAGAGGATGGGAGAGAGTAGGAAGGTCGAGGTTGAGGATAGGCTAATGCTGGCCAACCGCTGGGAGGCGCTGGCCGATTTTATCCACTTCCTTGAGAGAGAAGGTTTTGCCTTCGACGAGGCGACGGTGGTTCTCCTTGACCTGGACAAGACGGCCTTCGGAGCGCGGGGGAGGAACTCACATGCCATTGACGCGGCGCGGGTAGAGGCGGTGCGCCGCACCGTGGAGGAGGTCTTGGGGGGCGATTTCGACGAAGGGGAGTTCCGGGCCGTCTACGACGAGCTTAATCAGTCCCAATATCATCCCTTCACTGCCGACAACCAGGACTACCTGGCCTACGTCTGCCTCATGGTCAGCGGCGGGGTTTATGACTTTACCCAGCTCCTGGCCGACCTCGATGCCGACCGCGTTTCCACCTTCGCCCAGTTCATCGAGATCTGCGCGGAGAGGGCCATTGACGACGAGCTGGCCCCGGTTCACCGGGAGGTCTACGCCAATTTCCGACGGGGCGATCCCACCCCCTTCAAGAGTTTTCGCTACCGGGAATACGAGGAGACGGTGAGGCGGATGGATCGCTTGCCCGACGAGGCGGGCGAGGAGAAGGTTCTGGCTGAGGAGATCGTGATCACCCGCGAGGTGGCCGACGTTTGTCGCTTCTTGAGGGGAAAGGGCGTCCTCCTCTTCGGCCTGACCGACAAACCCGACGAGTCCTCCATCCCCCGACCGGAGCTGGCTCAAAAGGGGTACCTGCCCCTGCACAGGGTCACGATGAAGGTGGTGGGGAATTCTATCTACAGGGACCTCGTTCACCTCACGTAGATGGGATTGGTGAAGACCCAGCCTCGCTTTCTGAGGAGGAAGGGGCGATAGGCTTCAACCCGGTAGACGCCCTTTTGGCTGGTCATCCACCGCAAGCTTTTCCCGCTTTTCCGTGCTACTACTCGTCCATCCCGCAGCAGCCGGATATCGGCGCGTCGAGGTGAGTGCACCTCCAGCGACACTTCCCCCTGCAGGGCAATCTCCTGGCCCATGATCGCGCGGGAAGTCGTGGAGGAGGACTTCCCGCACCCGGCATCACCGCTCTTGGCCGTGAAGCGGAAGCCGCGAGTATCGCCCAGGAGATCGTAGGCCACGAAGCAGCGCCCCTCTCTCAAGGCGTCGTAGACTACCCGCTGGTCGTGGGCCAACTGGCCGTTGAACGCCTCCTGGCTCAGAATGTGGTTATTGACGACTCGAAACAGGTAATCGTAGGGTTGAACCACCCTGCCGAGGGGACCCAGGCGATAGGTGTCGCCGTGGGCGTCGGAGCCGCCGATGGCCACTGTCTTCCTCTCTTGCAGAAGCTCATCCCATTTAGCCAGGGTATCGGGATGGGGGCCCCGCATGACCAGCCTGGGGAAATAGCAGAACAGGATGGCGGCTGCCTTGTTGGGCAAGTGGTTCTTGAACTCGGACATATAGTTCCACAACTCCAGGCCGGTGTAGCCGCTGACCTGCCAGTCGCGCCAGGAGAGGTTGGGTTCTTCGACAAAAGGAGGGGCGTCGTATTCTATGGGGTGGGCCAGGAAACCGAAGCCTCCCTGGGCGTTCACGGCGTTGATGACCGCCTGGGGATCCTGGGCGTAAGGGGCCACGTCCTCTTTGAGATTGAGGGCCAGGTAATGGCTGGACTCAGGCTGTCGCTGCTGGTCGTGGACCTCCTCGCCCATCAGGAGGAGGGTATTCTCGTACCAGCCGTCTAATCCCTTGGTCAGGACGTTGTGCTCGGTGGGGATGATGAAGTCCAGCCCGGCCCGGTTGGCGATGCGGACGACTTCCTCGATAGTAGCGACTCCATCGGAGTAAGTGGTGTGCAGGTGAATATGGCCGACGTATTCGTTGAGGTTCATGTTAGCTACATACATTCTATCACTCTGGCTTTGGTCACGCGAATAAGGTCCTCCGCCGCCATGCCCAGGTTGATTCCCCGGCACCCCGCGCTGACCAGCACTCGCTTGAGCCTGGTTGCTGCTCGGTCAATGTACACGTCGAAGCCCTGATTGAGGAGCGGCAGGGCCGAGATGCCTCCCACCTCCAGCCCGGTCAGTGATTCCGCCTCTTTGTGGCTCGCCATGCGCAGCTTCTTCTCTCCCACGGCTTTGGCCAGCCGTTTGAGGTCGAGCTCTCGGTGGCCGGCTATCATCACCAGCAGCGGTCTGCCCTGTTTGCGCACCACGACCAGGGTTTTGTAGACCTGACTGGCAGGCCCACCACCTGGGCTACTCCCTCGGCGGAGTGGGTCTCTGGCGGAAAGGTATAGGTCTCGTAGGTCACCCCGCGGGCCTCAAGCATCCGCATGGCGTTATTCTTGTCGGCCATGGCATCCAAACTCCATAATAAGCGTCCAGACTCGGCTTGGTCTGACTGCCCAGGAAGTATGCCACAGTCTGCCCAATTAGTCAACTCATCACCAGATACTATACCTCAACTGGAACCGCGACCGTCCACCAATGAGCGAGGAGCTTTCAACAGACACTTGACAGTTCAGAATCCTTGGTCGTGTCCCCGTACCGATAGAATGACCTGGCAATTCACACAGGTAGTAGCTCAGGGACATTTTTGAACACCACCTGTTGTGTGTTTGCACAACGATTTCATGCAGCTTCTAAACACTTTAAGGTAATTCATGGCATTTCAGGTTGACATTTCAGGGGAAATGTGGTATAATAGAATTGGCATAATTGATCGGTGCGTAACCCAAGAAGGAGGAGCTATCATGTCCATGAGAACCAGGCTTTTGAAGGCACAAGTGACGCAGCAGGTGTTCCGCGCCGCAGACCTGACTTTGGATTTAGCGAGCAGGGAAATCAAGAGCTGCAACGGCCATAATAAGCTTACTCCTAAAGAATGTGAACTGCTCGCGCTATTCATGAGCTATCCAGGGCGAGTGCTCAGCCGCAAGTTGTTGATGAAAGAGGTCTGGGAGACCGACTTCTTGGACGACACCAGGACTTTGGAGGTGCACATCTGTTGGCTGAGGAAGAAGATCGAGGAGGATCCTCGTCACCCTCAGAGGCTGCGTACGATCCGAGGCGTTGGTTATCGCTTTGGATAGTACGGCCTGGAGATGCTTGTGAGTGAAGCGGCGATTTGAACCGCGAATCGAGTTAAGGCCACGAAAGCTGCAAAGCGCTTTCGTGGCCTTCGCTTTTCCTATGCCCTACCCCAAATCACGGCCCGTAGTTCTTCATGATGAGAGGCAGATAGACATCGTGCGGGTGTACCTTCGTCGTGGCACTCCGCTCGGTCAAGCCGCCCAGGCCGTCGTTTATGGTTGCGGTATTGTGGATGACTCGCTCCTCTGTCACAGTGACGGCGAAGGCGACGGTGGACATGCTCTGGGGAGGCACCTCACCGTTCCAGATTATCCTGTCACTGGCCTCATCGTAGGCAACTGTGCCATTGCCAGCCCAGGCGGAGCCAGGCACGTACACGGTGCCCGCAGGGATGGAGTCGGTCAGGGTGGCCCTCGCCAGGCCCTCGCCAGCGTTCTTCACCCGCAGGGTATAGGTGAGGATGTCGCCTGTATCAGCCCTGGCCGCGCTGACCAGTTTCTCCGAGGCGGAGAGGTCGGGCCTTTTCAACGTCGTCGTGGCGGTGCGAGTGAAAGGCTGATGCAATCCGTCGCTGATGGTGGCCACGTTGGCGACGAGGGTATCATTGGGCAGCGATGGGGCCGTGGTCACGGCAAAGGTGAAGGCCCTCTCGTCCCCAGCGGGCACTGTGCCACTCCATTGGATCCTGTTGAGCACATCATCATAAATCGCTCCGCCGGTGACGCTGCCGGATACGTAGCTCGTGTGAGCAGGGACGGGGTCAGTGAAATCTGCTTCCGTGGCCTCACCATTGTTGCGCAGAACGATGGTGTAGGTCAACACGTCGCCGGGCACAGCCGAGGTCGCGTCTACCGTCTTGGTCGAGGCTGAGAAGTTCACTGTGTTCGCGGTGGTGGTCGCCGTCCTGGCATATGAAAACCCCATCCCATCGTTGATGGTGGCTGTGTTGGCGATAATCGTCTCCGGGGGGATGGAGTCATTGACCCTGGCCTGGAAGCTGATGGTGTGGGGAGGATTGGGCGGGGCAGGGGGCAGGTATTTGATGGCCAGACCGTCGGCGACCAAAGATGGTGGATAGTTCAGCCCCTCGCTGCCGTCCTCGTTCTCAATACCTACCAGCCAGGGTATGTCCCCGTGCAAGCTCTGGTACTGGGTCAGAATCTCCCCGCTGGGGTAGAGCACGATCTCGAAGGTGTGAGAGGTGTTCAGATCACAGCACAATTGGACGTCCACGTACTCGATGACAAAACGAGTGGGATCGCTGAGCAACTGGTAGTAGACGTGAGATACACCATCCATGATGTACCAGAATCCGCCAAAGGGCATGATGTCATTGTTGGGATAACTACGATCGGGCAGGGTGCCCACGGGGATGCCGCCGTAGCCCTGGCCGAGGCTCACGTAGCCGTTTGTGCCCAGGTACAGGGTATCGGAGTAGACGTTGCTGTAGAAGGGGAAGTCGAAACCGATGTCCAGGGGCCCTGCGAAGCCATTGTTCCTATCAGTCCAGGAGGTGACCTCAGTGCCCGTCTCGCTGATCTCTTCCCAGTGATAGACGGGCCCGCCCGGCGTTTCGCTGTCCAGCCAACTGTAAACCAAAGGCGTCTTCTCCGATACCGTGGGCGAGACCGTCCCCGTCCACTCTATCCGATTGAGGACAGGGTTGTAAACCGCCCCGCCAGTCGCGCTGTCGGGCACGTAGGTGACGTGAGCCGGGAGGGGATCAGACAGGCTGGCGCCCACCGCGTCTGCTGAGCCTGTGTTGCTCAACACGATAGTGTAGGTCAATACTTCCCCCGACAAAGCCGCTGTTTTATCAACCTCTTTGGTGGACGTCTCCAAATTGGCCGCCCGCACCTTGGTGGCCGTCCTCTTGGTGAAGGATGTGCCACTGCCGTAGCGAGGTTTTCCGCCGTTGATAGTCGCGACGTTGGCGATGGTCGTCTCCCCAAGCAGGGGATCATCCAGCGTCACCTGGAAAGTGAAAGTGATGGACGTGCCCGCCGCCACCGTGCCGCTCCACTCGATTTGATCGTCCTCCGCACGGTAGCCGGCCCCTCCGCTGATGCTACCCAATACGTAGGTGGTATGAGCCGGGATGGGATCGGCCAGGCTCACCCCCGCGAAGTCGGTGTCGCCCAGATTATGGAGGGCGATGGTGTAGGTCAGAACCTCGCCCGGCGTGGCCGTCACCTTGTCCACCTTCTTGAGCGAGGGGCAGAGGGAGTTCTCCAGAGCCAGCGCCTCGTTGGTCGGGATGGCCTCGCCGTATATGTCGAGGCCACCCACCACGTAAATCCCCCCTCCCACCGCCGCCGTGCCCGTGCCGATGCGGCCTTTGTTCAGAGACGAGACCAGCACCCAGGTGTCAGTGGCGGGGTCATAGCGCTCGACGTACCCCAGCGCGCTCCAGTACGAGCCGCCGCCGACGGCGTAGATGTGGCCCCCGGTGGCCACCAGCCCCAGCGATTGTCTCCCCCTTAGGAGCGGGGCTTTGGTGGCCCAGGTGTCGCTCGCCGGATCGTACTCCTCGAAGGTGCGGAGGTCGGGCCAGCCGCCGGCGACGTAGATTTTGCTTGTAAGCGAACTTGTAAGCGAAGCGGCAGCGGCCAACGTTGTGGCCGCCGCGTAAGATCGAGACCCGCCGGGCATGGGGGACTTTTGCGTCCAGGTGCCAGCAGCGGGATCGTATTCGTAGGTGGTGTCCAAATAACCCGAGTCGCTGTCTCCGCCGAAGACGTAGAGCTTGCCTCCCGCAGCCGCCACCGCCGCCCCCGCCAGGCCCACGGGCAAAGGCGCTGCCGACGACCAGCTATCCGAAGCGGGGTCATAGACCTCTACCGCCGAGAGTAAACCGCTATTGGTCATTCCCCCCACCACGTAAATCCGACCATTGAGAACAGCAGCGCCAACGTTGGCCGCCCCCGTCGGCTTGGGCGCTTTGGGGCTCCAGAAATCGGCCGCCGGATCGTACACCTCGTTGACGGTGGAGGCTCCGGTCCAGTCCCAGCCACCGATGGCGTAGAGTTCGCAGCCCACCGTCGCTGCTGCCAAACGATAGCGGGAAGTCGGCAGCCAGCTTTTGTAGTCCCAGGCGGGGAAGGCCCTGGTCGTCAGAGTGGCCGTGCTAAAGATGCCGGCCAACTTCGTTGGCACGTCGTCAGCCATTGTTGCCTGAGCTGTGACCGTGTCCACCTCTCCTGTCGCCGCCGAATCGGGGATATCCACTTGCACCAGCAGGTCCAGCCAGCCGCAGGGCGATATCACCGCCGTTCTGGTTATGGGATTCTTGGTCTGCGGATCCAGGATGGCCGTTGGCCAGGCATTATCCGAGAGGGAGATATCGTAGGCGCTGGCTACTTGACCATCGTTCGCCACCCTGGTGGAGTATTGGATGCTGGTTCCCGGCTCTCCCACTTTATATTGGGCTTTCGGCCTGAGGCTGGTCTCCCTCAGGGGACGCGAGGCGATCAGCCATTGAATGGCCTTATCGAGCACGGTGGCATAGTCTGGACGGGGGCCAGCGCCCTCGTAGCCGAAGGAGAGATAGACCGCTCTGTACGGATTTGGCCCGCAGATATCGGTTTTGAGGCCCCCGCTGCCATCGCCCTCATAGCTGATAATGGCGGTCGCATAACCATCCGCTGGCGTCACCTCATCGGAGGTCGAGGCGTTTCCCCTCTTGTAGGCGTAAACGTCTTCGAGCAAGAGGTTCACCCCTGCGAAGATATCGTCATCCAGCCCTTCCAAATCGTCAATGCCAGTCTTGTCTCGTACGTAGTCGGCGTACAAGTAGTTATGATAGAAGAGGGGTGCAAGGGCCTGGCCAGGCCACTTGCCATCCCAATAGCCAACGTCCTGGCCGGAGATGAGAAGCCGGCCGCCATTGTCCAGGTAGACAATCAGCTCCTCGTCGGCATTGATGTAGCCTGGCGAGCTCCAGGGACTGGCCCAGATGACCACGTCGTAGGGGGCAAGCTCGGCGGCAGTGGGAAGATAGTCGGTGTCGGTGATGGGCCGCGTGTCATAAAGATAACCCTCGTAGTCCAAGGCCCACTGGTAGTAGTTGGCCACACTGTCCTCGAGCCAAGCGTCGGCGTCAACTAACAATATGGAGGGAGCGGTCTCCAGGGCGAAGTCCTGGCTGGTCACCGCGCCCTCGGCGATGCTCACCTCCGCCCGCTGGATCTGATGGCCCCTCATGCTGGCCTCCACAGTGTAGCTGCCCACGGGTAGAGCCAGGCTGTAGAACCCGTTACCGAAGGCAGCGTCCGCCACAGCCGAGACCGAGGTGTCTAACGCCCGGATGATGGCCGACAGCGGCTCGCCCGTATCCATCTCGGTCACCCATCCCGCCAGGGTGCCCGTGGGGTATGGCGGCAGGACGAGATCTTGCACCGACATGAAGCCGGTGACGACCTCCACTGCCTTCACCGTCTCGGAGTAGTAGCCAAATGCGCTGGCGGTGACGTCGTAGAGGCCGCCGGGGACGCTCACTTCGTAGACCCCTGCATCATCGGCGGTAACGATGAAGGCCAACTCCGTTGGCACGCCACCGGCCTGACTGACACCGCTGACCGTAGCTTTGGCGATGGAGGCACCGTCGCCAGCATTGGTCACTGCACCGTAGAGCTTGCCCGCGCTCAGAGCCCAGCGCACCGCTTCGTAAGCATCAATCTGCCCCCAGCCGTAGGTGTTATCGGGGCCCACGTCGCCAAAATCAGTGGCGGTGTATTTCATGAAGTTCTCCAGCTCGTCCACGGTTAGAGTGGGATTGGCCGAGAGCAAGAGGGCCGCCAGGCCGGCAGCGTGGGGGGCAGCCATGGAGGTACCATTCCAGCTCCCCTCGTAGCCTCCGCCGGGGACGCTGGAGCGGATGTCCACGCCGGGGGCGCTGACCTCTGGTTTTAGCTCCTCCCAGAAGGAGGGGCCTCGGCTACTGAAGGAGGCAATGGAGTTATCGAAGCCGGTGGCGCCTACAGCAAAAGATTCTGGAAAGCCAGCCGGCGTTGCGACAGAGCCATCGCTCAGCTCTCCACTGTTTCCAGCGCTGAAAACAGGGAAAATGCCCGCCGCCCGCAGAGCCTGCACATCGGGCAGGAAAGTGAGATCGGCCACGTTGGGAAGGCCAGGTCCCCAAGAGCTGTTGACCACGTCGGGGGCTTGGCTGGGATCAGGATTGTTGCCGCTAATATCCGTGGGAGCCAGTAGCCACTGGAAGCCGGCGTGGATCCAGGTGTCATAACCAACACCATCATCATTCAGAATCTTGACCGCTATCCACTGAGCATCGGGGGCCATGCCGATGTGGTAATCGCCGTTGGAATCAGAGCCGACTATGGTGCCCATGGTGTGGGTGCCATGACCACCCCCGTCAGCGGGGACATAGGGATAAGTGCCCGTGGCATCATACCAATCGTAGTTGTGGTCGCCATCTGAGCCCCGGTACTTGCTCTGAAGGGCGGGGTGAGTCCAGTCCACGCCGGTGTCCATATTGGCCACCACCACTCCCGCGCCAGCGATGTCGAAGTCGCTCCAGACCTGATCGGCTCGTACCCGGGCGATGTTCCATTCCACCACCCCACCCACCTCCCCCCCAGAGTTGGGGGGTGGCGAGGGGGGGCGAGGGAGTTCGCGCCTATGATTGGCGCGGATGGCATCCACCTCGGGCCGGGCGGCCAGGGCGAGAAGCGTCTCCAGATCGCCGGTCACGGCCAGCCCGTTGAAGATCCAGTATGAGGTGTAACCCGTCACCTGGCCGGCTGATTTCTGTTGTTCCAAATAGGCGACGATGTCCGCCTGGGCTCGCTGCGCCGTCGCCTGCAGCGCCGAGACCACCGCCTGACGACGAGCGAGCTTGGTGGCCATCAATTGGGCGGGACCCAAGTCGGCCTGCTCCTTGAGGTAGACGAGGTAGGTGATCTTCTTGTCTTTTGCTACCTCGCCCTCGTCCGGCCCTTCGGTAGCTCTTCGACGGGGATCAGGACGTGGTTCAGAACCTTCCGCCAGCTCCTTGAGCACCAGGGGCTCGATCTTGGTGCGCACTGCTGGGGCCAGATCTGCCGAGCCCCCCGGCTCTAGCGGAGGAGGGGCAGCTCTGGTCAGGATGAGTAGAAAAGAGAACGGCAGCAGTATGAGGAGTAAGTTCAAGGCCAGTTTGAGCGAATTTCGTCTACGCATTTTTGGTATTCCCCCTTTTGATGAGAATGAGATTGTGGACTCAGGTTTGATATTCTAGCTTGATGCAGCGTTATTGTCAAACCGATTTGGTAACTGCGCCAAGACATCGTTACCAGGTAAATGGCCCTGACCAGATCACCCTCTTCCCACCCATCCTTTTAGATAAGATCAGCACTGACCTCCTCCCCGCCTGCGACCCAGAGGGTGGTAACGATCTATTGACTTATTACAGTTTGACATTGATTCTTTTCAGTGTATAATACATAGAGCAGTAGTTACGCGGTTTACTCTATGAGCATTGGGGGGTATAATCATGCTACACGACAATAGCCTCATTGAGGAGACCAAATGCCATGACGTCCAGACTATACCCCTCCACGCGGTTCATATA
>SDBT01008314.1_pt1 | contig 16963 bp, 29 predicted proteins | sample 2277101 | NCBI WGS metagenome assembly SDBT01 (sample SAMN10404973, study PRJNA504765) | marine sediment metagenome | isolation source: marine sediment core GS10_PC15, 103 cmbsf | place: Arctic Ocean: Southern Knipovich Ridge | collected 2010
GGCATCAAGTCGGGTAAGTTCGGTGTTGGCTCCACGTTCAGTTTTCATCGAACTAAAACCATGACCACAGGGGAAGGTGGCATGCTCCTGTTGGATGATGATGATCTTTATGAACGATGTATGTTCTTGAGAGATCATGGCCGTGATCCCGAAAGAATGTACTGGAATCTTGAAGCTACATATAAATACATGCCATTCAATCTGCAAGCCGCACTCGGATATGCACAATTCCAAAGGCTGGATGAACTGGTCAAGAAGAAGCAAGATCAATTCAATTTCTATAAGGGCGAGTTGTCTGATATACCCGATTTACAATTCAATGCTACCCCGGTCGATGGCGTGAATAGTTATTGGATAACAGGACTAGTATTCGGACGGAGCTACAAGATCAAAAAAGAAGATGCGATAAATCAACTAGAAGTATTGGGTGTCCCTGTTCGGCCATTTTTCTATCCACTGTCAAGCATGCCGGCATTCAATCAAGGGGATTACTACAGCACTAAAAACGTACACGCATACCAAATTTCTAGCAGAGGCATCAATCTTCCTGGTGCTGCAAATATGACATTAGAAGAACAGAAGTTTGTATGCGATGGCATACGCAAGATATTGGGAAAATGAAAAAGCAAGCTATCCACCTTTGTGTTTACAACAAGAATGTTGGCGACAACGCACTGAACCTCGCCATCGATTCGATGCTTGAGCCGCATTTTCACTTGAAGCATATGGGTCTTCTGGGAAACAAGTTTGGTGTGCATGAGGTACGCGAGCTTCGAGCAACGGATGTAGTGATCTTCGGTGGTGGTGGTCTCATTCACTCGTACAGTCCCAGCAACACATGGAAGCGTACTGGTACGATGTGGAACATTCGATTGCAAGACTTGGCCTCTATCCCCAATCCGATTGTACTGTACGGTGTTGGCTTCAACCACTTTTACGGCGAACCAGGCCCTACGCAGCAGATGAAACTTTTTTTCGATACTCTCATTGACAAGGGTGCATTGATCTCCTTGCGAAACGATGGCTCCAAGAAACGATTGGTGCAACACTTCCCACATCTAGCCTCACACCTACAAACAATTCCAGACCCAGGATTCTTCTTTCGACCCAAACCCGCACGTTGGAGAAGACCTCATGCGATCCTTCAGATTGCGGCCGATAGGCCGCAATATCGGTTCAAAAACAAACCTCGAAATCTGTTCCGCTTCATTCGCAAGATTCGACCGCTGATTAAGCATGAGCTTGTTGTGGTTCCACACACCGCAGATGATGCCAAGCTATATCAGACCAAGCACTTCAACGTAGGTGACCATATGGCGTACCCCTTCAAACCAGAAGTGGATGCGACTAAAAAAATTATCGGTCTCTACGCCGGTGCCGAGTTCTCTATCTCGATGCGGGGACACAGCCAGATATGTAGTATCGGAAACAACACACCTACCTTCACAATTTCCACACACCCCAAGACACACGGCCTTATGGAGGAATGTGGCCTCCAAGAATACTGTTACGATTACGGCAGCGAGAATCAAGACCAAGGTTATCATAAGTTCGAGCACTTCCTTTCGCATTTGGATGAATACCGAACAAGATTGAAGAAGCTCAATTCTGAGTTCGACGCCTGTATTGCGAACTTCAATCAGCAGGTGATCCGATGAAGAAGTGCTTTGCCGTCGTAATGGATAAGAAGGTGATTGTTGGATTCAAAGCACTGATGAACAGTATCCGAGCACATACAAAAGATTTCAATGAGCCTGTGGTGTGTATCAATCTCAATCTTGAGGATGAGGATATGGAAGAATGCCGAAGCATTTATTCCAACATATCTTTTGTTCAACCAATTCGAGATAAGTATCACAAGCTACCTAAACATGCTCCGGCACTCAAAAATGCTTTCTTCAAGTTAGAGCTTTTCCGCATGGGTAAGGATTACGACCGTATTCTGTATGTGGATACAGACATAATTTTTGTGAAGTCTATTCGCCCGCTGCTAGATATGCCGTTAGGCACAGAACTTACCCTCTGTTACCACTTCAGATACAAGGAGTACAACACAGGCGTCATGCTTTTGCCAAGGCTATCAGAAAAGCCCTACGACTTTATGATGGATGCCTTGAAGACAATGAGAAGGGCCTGGCTGGGGGACCAGTCGGTGATAAATAAGGTAATCAACAAAAAGCTGATTTCTGTTACTCAATTGAATCGTAAGTGGAATACCACAAAGAGACAGATTGTAGACGGCCGCATCAAAAATTATTGTGGCATCCATTTTGTCGGCCGCAAGCCGTTTAATGGCGGAGAAGGCGGCAGATATAAGGCACTTGAAGATTTATGGTGGGAATACACCAAATGAAACTAGTAATCATCGCTACCGCTCGTTACAGCATCAACGCTTGTGATTTCGACTTGCTCTACCGCAATTCGCAGCACGAGATCGTCAAGGTGCTCTGGCATCATGATCTCAAGAAAAAGAAATGGCTGAAAACCGGTAAACCATGTCCAGGCAATCGCAATGGCTATTCTACGAAGCTCTTAGATCACCCTAATGATATGTGGGTGGAGTATCGTGATCTGTTGGACAATCTAGCTAAGCTCGATTTCGACTACATCTGCTTAGGCAATGGTGGGGCACTTGGCCCCTGGCTGGCCGAGCGGCTAAATTGCAAGTTTCTATACTCAGAATATGGCTGGATGCCTTGGAAGGAATGTTTCTACATCGATGACCAAGGTGTAGGTGCCAGGTCGTCCCTTACCAATATGACCGAGACACCAGACGATCAAGATCACGCCGAAGAAATTCAACAAATCAAAAAGACGTTCGACAAAGGCAAGCCTGTACCGTTCAAGAATTTCGTGTACGTACCTCTCCAAGTAGATACGCCAACCTCTGATGGCAAAAAAGACTTCAAGTTCAACTTCACCCGCTTCGGCTCAAACCGAGAGTTTCTATTCAAAGTACGAGAAGTGGTATCGACCTATACGACTATCCTCGTCAAGAATCACCCGGCCGCAAAGCAACGTACCAAGGTGCTGCCTACTATGGTGGACATCACAGATATGAACCTAAACAGGTACGAGCTATACAACAAGATGGAGGCAATGGTTTGCATCAACTCCACCAGTGCCCTAGAGTGTTTGTTGTTTGACAAGAGGCTATTCGCTTATGGTAGAGACATCTTCTCTAACAAACGTATAGCACATGAGAACGTTGACTCTCGCCAGATGTTTACACGCCTACTTGAGCAACCACATGACCCATCTAAGGGTAAGAAGTTCATCAATATGCTGCTAGATCGGCAGGTGTATCGCCACAAGTGCAGCGATGAAGATTACGTCGAATCGCACCATTGGTGTGAGAGTCTTTAGGCTACTGATCGCCTTGCTGTGCCAATGAAAGAACCTCCGGACCTGGGTCCATGAGTGGCACGACTTAGAATAGACATTGCTCGATCTAACTTGTTGCCCATCTTAATGATTTCAGCAAAATAGTCATCGACCTTTCTTTTCAACTCATCTTTTCCAGGCCCAGGAGTTGCTTGAGCCCAACGCATAACAAGTTCTTCGAGTTCTGATTCCCAATCTCCCTCTGCGATGTCATTATCAAACCTTCGGGACATAGGGTCGAAGCCGGGCATTTCATCGGATTCTTTACCACCCCAGCGGGCAGTACGAGCTTCAAGCCATTGGTAGAAATTGGTAAACATGTCAAGCCTATTTATGCTGCCTTTGTGACTTTCTCTCCGGGATATTCCATATCGATATTTTTTTGCCTCGACCGCATGATTTGCGATATATCTGAATCCCGAGTAGCCTTTGGCACCTTCACCATTTCACTGTCAGCACTGTATCCAGCGACATAATCCCACCAATCACGCTCATATTTACCGAGGTCTATTGCATCCTCTGGCACTTCAGGCATATCTGGCTTCTTGGAATTAGGAACTGATCGCTCACGACCTGGCTCACCATCTTGTTTCGGGGCATCAGTAAGTTTTGCCCCGTCCCAATAGAGATAATTTTGCTTATCGGGAGTCACACCAAACCAAGGCAAGCCCCTACCTTGCGAAGCCATAAGCCAACGCTTGATACCTCTGCTTTTTGCATCGTCCCAATCCTCAAACCGCATATCGAGATACGCAATCCTGCCTATCGGCTTAGGAAGCGTGTGTGCGGTAAGTTCGTTGAGTTGTAGCCATTCACGGAACTGCATATAGTAGATATGCCAAGTGCCCTAAAAACCGATGCGGCAGCCCCTTCGGCACCGGCCAGAAGAAGGAACTTTCACAGCCGTCTTAGGCGGATTGAGCTTGATCTTAGGAGCTTCCTGTATGAAGTGCAGATAGGCCTTGTAGGTTCGCTGCACTTCCGGTTCTATCGCTCGAATTGGCTGGTCATGACTACCTGATCCAAACTCCGTTAGCATTGATACAGCACCCTTCCAGTAGTACCAGTCGATAGCATAGCCCGAGGGGCTATTCGAGATACGACTAGGGCTGTAGTTAGCCAAATCCGCCATCTCGCCAGCTAACCTACGGAAGTTATCGGCGTCATCACCCCTGGCAATACTCGGCCAGAAGAAATCTCGACCGGTCGTATGGCCGTCGATCGCGCCGACGAACTTGTGCTTCAAGAAGAAGTCCTGCATCACCTTGATAGGTGTGGCCTGGTTATCTGCCCTGCTACCTGGATACGGCCAACGCCGATTCGGGTCGTCGCCTTCGACATAGCGGCTACGAAGGTAAGTATCAGGCGAGAACACTGGAACGAAGTAGATGTCTCGGTTCTCTACGAGCCATGTCACCTGCTCGTCTCGCTTGTAATCATGGAGCATCTTGCCCATGATCCCGAGGGTGCTAGCCGTTGCTAGTCTCTCGTTACCATGAATACAAGCGTGGATCAACAGCTTGGGCTTCCCTGGCGTTCCGATCCGCAGGTAGTAAACATCCTTGCCACTCTGAACTTTGCCACTGACGCCAACCTCGGTGATCTCAGGGGCTTCCTGGTGCCATTCCTTGAGCCGCTCTACAACCTCTTGATACGACAGGTACTTAGTAGGAACCTGATGCGTAATGTCGTACGGACCATATACAACAGGCTCTGGCTCTGTGACTACCGGCGGCGTTGGCGGGGCCGGAACTACCTTGGGTTTGGTGTACTTGTGAGATAAGCACAATGTGCCAGCAAAAACTATTACGAACAGAATTCTATTGAAGTTTGACATGCCCTATCTAGGCAGAGCCAACCAAATTGCTATGGCTTCACCTAGATATTGCATGCAAAAATTTTCGGAATGGTTAGAGCTAAAGGAGATCGCTGTCAAAGATTCTCCGATCCACGGCAAAGGTGTGTTCGCCGACCAGCCATACCGTGCCGACGACATCATCGGCACAGCGCTGGATAAGAGCCATAAGATAGGCGGAAAGACTTATTACAGTCGTCTCCCACTTGGCCGTTTCACCAATTGGTCGGATACAGACGAACGGAACATATACATCAAAAAGAACGATGATGATGGTTGGGATATGTATGCCAAGAAAGACATCCCAATCGGCACAGAACTGCTTGCGAGTAGAGAGTACGTCAAGGAATACAAGCAGCTTGGAGACTTTGCGTGGGAAAATTGAAAAAGCCCTCCTTCCCGAACATTGGGAAGGAGGGCGGTGTGATGTCAGGGCAAGATTTGCAACCGACTCAGCTAAGTGACGTGTCCTGGCCTCGACACCGGCCACATTAGCCTTGAGAGCCGCCAACCTCAGCCCTCGGGACTACCCGATAGATAACGGGGCATGTTGGCAATGGTATCTTGCGATGGGCTTATCCGTGGGTTACACGCCTGACGTTTGAGTTAGTATGGATTCAATCTCTTCCCGCATCCACTTGTTCTTTACCTGTGTCAAGTCCTTCTTCAATTCCTGGATCACTGCTTGTAGCACATCTGGGGGGAGTCCCTTTGTAGCGTGGCAGGCACCTTTGTCTTGGCATTTCCGTTCATGCTCGATAACCAACTGAATCAATTCATCATTGGTTAGAACGTCGAATTCATCTAATCCCCAAACTTTTGTTGCCCCGAGATAACCGTGCGACATCGTACAATAACAATAAAGGGCGATGTCAGCATGGTCATAATTTTCGATTTTGGCAACACGGCCAAAAGAGCCTTTCTCTCATGTGAATGGCTCTGTCCCTCCCTCACATTCATCGTGTCGTAAAACCCAATCACCGACACTTACAGTAGTCATGAGTTGGCTGTGGGTTATTGTTCGCCCTCGTCCTCGTCATCGACGGGAGGGAGAGGCCCAGCGAACCACTCCGGTATAGCGGATAGCTTGTCAAAAAACCACACAGCGAAACCATAAAGTTTCTCGGCCACCCAATCTATTAGTCGCTCTAGTCCTTCAAGCATCTCAAAATCTCCGTATCGACCGCCTTACCCTCGCCAGTTCTGCTTGATAGCCCTTGATCTTGGCATCGATTGCGGGAGGGCAAGAAACGGTCTGAGAGTAGGGTACATACTTCTTACCCAAGAACGCCGCCGCTCCTCTTTTTCCAAGATAGCGCTGCTGACCTGGGATACCGAGCCTGTCCCATTTATTTTGGAAGACAAGAGATTGGTGGTGCCGGCAATCCTCCCTGGCCTTGGCTAACGAACGCAGTATGTCCTTCTCTCGCATTTCCAGTTCGTTGAGCCTATAGTCAGGCGTTGCTTTCCAATCGGCGACCGAGGCGTATTTCACACCTCGAATAGTGATGCCCCTCTCTGGCTTGGGCGGCAAGATGCCTCTCCTGATAAGGTCAGCTTCCCGCATCTGGAGTGCATGTCTCGCCTCGGCCACATTGAGCCGATGGTGCTCTCTTGCGATCCAGTTGGGGAACGTCTTATCGCGTTGCTTTCTGAATTTGTACAAATCCTGCCGCATCCATCGTTGCTTGATGCGTTGATCTTTGTTGTCCAGGGCACGTCCATAAGCCTCCTGCCTCAGGTTGTAGTAGTAGCCCAATCGCTCCAAGCCTTCACCCGTGTCTCTGTTGTATTGTCCCAATCCCTTGAGGTACTCAGCCCATTCCTCGCCTGGGGTCTTGAACTGATCCGTCGTGACGGAGCGAGAATGATAATATTCAAACTTCTCGCCTTGATCGACAACCACCTCACCGGAGTGACCGCCATCGCCATCCCCGCTCGCATTGCCGCCTTGGAAGTTAGACGGCTTATCCGAGCCAACCTTTACGTTGACATTTGTGTTGTTGGGCGAATTGTTCGAGAGTGAACTTCGGTTCCTGTTCGACGCACTGCTGCGACTGTTCGAGTTGCTGTTGGCGGTGTTCCGGTTCGAGCTTCTGTTGCGCACGTTGGTCGAATTGCGATTGCTCAGGCTGTTCCGATTGCTCAGCGAGTTCCGGTTGGCGTTCCGGTTGGAGTTGTTGTTGTTGTTGACGCTCTGGTTCGTATTCTGGTTGTTGTTCTCGTTGGAACCTCCGTTGCTACCCCCACCACCACCTCCGTTGTTTCCGTTGTCCTTGTGATGTCCGTTGCCCTGCCCTTGATGATTCTCGTGACCCTGCCCTTGATTGTTTTGATGCCCATCATCGTCGCCGAAGGCAACAGATGTGGGAGCGCACAAACAGAAGCAGACCAACAGAGATAGGAAATGCCTACTCATGGTAACGTCCTCGGCAGTTAGAAGTGAAGAGAGAAGTGAAGAGAGAAGTGAACTCTACTTGTCGAAATCTTCATCCGTCCCCGAGAACGCCTTCCTGGCGATGGCATCCATGACTTTTGCTAGGGCTGTCTGGATCGCTTCACCGATCCTGATGATGATGTCATCGAAGATTGTCCAGAAAGCTGACCAGGGCCATACGGTAATCCAGGCGGTGATTCTGGACTTGTGCTCCCAGGCTATGGGAACAATGCGAACCTTTTTCTTTCGGCCAAGTTGGACCCACCATTTTTTCCGATCATACCGGCCGTCGTGTTCGGTTGTGTCAAGCAGGTGTTTCTCCCAATCGCCTCGCATATTAGCAGGGATTGCTGTTCCACCTTGGTCTATGCTTCGCAACCAAGCCACTTTCAAGTCTTCGTAGTCATGTCTCCGACCGGTGACAAACAGTACCCACTTGATGAGGCTGAATACAGCACCTATCAAGAAGTAGCCGCCGAAAATGGCTAATGCCATCCAAGGATTGGCCACAATCCAGGCAAGAACATTCACACCCCCAAAGACCCACATCGCCGCGAAAGTCGCCAGGAAAAGCGCTCCCATGCCCCAATATCGCTCACGCTCAAGAGCGTAGATGACATAGATCGAGGCGATGCCGATCCACACCCACCACAAGAGAGTGAAAGGCACAAAGACCAACATGTACCAAGCGGGATCAGCGGCAACGGCGGCAGTGGTGAGCATGGTGTCCATTTGCAAGTTCCTTATGCGAAGAATCGTGATCGGCCGCCTTCATCGATCTCCCAATGAATGCCGAAGTGTGATTCCAGGTCTGAAACCATATCGGACCGGGCCTTACGTAGCGCCGGTATAACGTAACGAGCGTAAGCGTTATCCTTTTGCTTGTACTCACCAATGGTTTGTGTGACGTTTTTGATGGCTCGACAAAGGCTTTCGTGATCGATCAGATACTCTGCACCCGAAACCTTAATCTGTTTGGCTCGGGTTTCGATAACCGTACCAGTACCACGTCGCCTCTCGACTAACGATGTGTGAACGACCTCGCCTTCAAGGATTTCTTGTCGTTGAACAGGTCGAAGGCCAGTCGGGTTTTTTTTATCAGTGGGAATCAGGTCTCGCTTCATGGCTACCTCTGTTTATCACGTACTGGGAGGCCGCAATATATCAACATTGCAGCTTTAGGGATAAAAAACTGGCTGAGACAGGAGTCGAACCTGCATGAGGGTTGCAATCTCACCAAGCAAACGGGCTTGGCGCGTATACCAGTTCCGCCACTCAGCCGGGTGTATTGGCTTATTTGCCGTGGGGATATCGCTTGCCGTATTTGATGGAGACCATAAGGAATGAGCCTTCGCCAATGGTTACGAGGCTTCCAGCCTCGGGGCCATTGGCGATCTCCTTCAGTGCTTCAATATGCACTTTGGCCTCGGTTTCGTGAAGTTCAACAAGGCGACCCTTCAATGTTATTATATCGCCCAAGTAAGCCGGTTTCTTGAACAAAACTGACTCAACTTTTGCCGTCACGAAACCATCGCAATCGCTTTGGTAAGAAATCCGCTTGGACAGAGTGCCCGCGCAGGTATCCATCTCGGCCAGTAACTTCCCTCCATAAAGGGTGCCGAACGATGGATTCAAGTCTTGCGGAAAGACTATGAAGGTATGCGTGAAATCGTATTTTTCATTCATAAAGCGGAAGTGACAGGACTCGAACCTGCAACAGTTTAACCTGCAATCGGCTTCCAACCGACTCCCTAGCCATTCGGATCACTTCCCTAACTTTTTCTTTCTTTCTTCCTGCTTCTTTATGTGTTGTTCCCTTTTCCAATTCTCAACCCATTGTGCCGAAATCTTTTCTCCACTCTTTATATTAGCGACAAAGGCTTGATTGGTAAGAAACAAAGAGCCAGTCATGTTGGGTGGAATATCTGCAAAGATCACTTCGGCCAATTCCACTGCCTTTTCAGGAGGTAGATCAAGGATTTCATATACTGGCTCTAGTGTCTCTCGCTTGCCCTTTACCCTAGTCACCTTCACACGCTTGTCGCCAACCCAGAATTTGATTCTCATTGCTTCTATCTCCTCGGCGGATCGGTGACACGAACAAACCAAAGTGGGCCATTGCCGCCACTTACCGTTGCATTTATGCTGTACTTCTTGAATGCCATTCATTTCACTTCCCCCCTCACTTGCATTAGGAGTTTACCTAAGTGATTTTCACCTTTCTTCCTACAAACACCCCAAAAGGTATCACCCCACCAATTGCCTTCGACCAATTCCCGATCCCCTGTTGCCAAAAGCCTCTTTCTCAATTCTGGTATGGCAAACTTCTGGCGAAGTAAGAATAACATAACTTCCAATCTCGCATCATCCCAACTCTCTCGGATAGTAATGCTACCACCTTTATCTTTAGGTCTTGCCCTTTTCTTAGCAGCGTTTGGCGAGATACTTATAAATGGGACACGCTCTTCTGTATCAAACGTCTTAGCAGCTTGGTAAGCATTTTCTACAGATGGATATTGCACATCATCCAAAACGACTGGCGCAGGCCAGAAGTTCGAGAGGAATCTGTAATCATCACGAAAGCTAGTGATTGGTTCAGTCATGTCTTTTTATTTCCAATAGTCATGTGAAACGACTTCTTGAATCCATCCGGCGGAATAGTATACTGACTCGTTACTGGCAGCCCTAATTCCTCTCTTATATCCTCTAGTAGCGAACAGTAAACCTCAAGCCAGTAGTATACTTTGCCATAATACACTTGGGTTTTATAGAAAAACAGAAGAGGAAGGCCATCATACTTACCCCAATGTTTGAGACGAACAGGGGTTTCCTTCCCCGCCCGTACCACTGTGATGTGCGCCGGCCACCGAGAGCGATACACGGTCATCCACTTTGGAATCAAACTCCTATAGTAATCTGCAATCTCTTGATCGACTTCGACAACCAACCGGTAGTTCTCCTGGTATCGAAGGATGCCGGTTGATTCATACATGGTCATAACATGCTCGGCGAGGGGCTGTGAGGCACCTGGGATACATCTTCATTCGTTAGCGGCTCACGTGAATATTCGTAACTCGTGCAACCCACAAGCGGGCTGCCTTGTTCAAACTTCTTTGTTCCATCTTCGGCCGTTTTCAGTGTGGCCCAACCGATGTAAGATAACATGAATGGCTCCGTCTCAAACGTTGCCACTAGCTTCTGCGGTTTGTTGGCTTTGATGCCGTATAAGTATACCATGTTCCTCCAAGCGGAAGCGGAGAGACTCGAACTCCCAACGGTGTTACCCGCACCTACTTTCGAGGCAGGCTCTTCATCCAGCCAGATCGCTTCCTTTTATCAATGGTGTATCTATGCATATAGCACACTCTGATTCTAACTTTTGTACATCAAAAATTTTACCAATGGCCTTGTGCATTTTTTGATGCTTCTTCCGCTCCAAAAGAGCACATAGCACTATGCCTTTGCCAATAGCATCTAGTTTGGCAAATTCTGGCATTATTTCCACTAGTTCGTCAAATTCTTGCATCGTTTCTACTCTTGTTCCTGTTCGTTCCTTTACTATTTCTCCATCTTCATCTACTGTTTCTCCATCTTTATCAACAACGTAGCCGCCGATCCAACACACCCCATGATCTAGGGCATCACTTCCATCAAAACTATCTAAAAATGCCCTAGCTGCTTCTATGGTTTCAAATTCCATCTCTTCATAACCGTAAACAGGACCGCCATCTTCATCATGGGTATCTATCCCGTACATAGCTGCTCCCTTTCATTCTCTGCGAGTAACTTCTTCATTTCGATATGTTCAGCGGCACGACGCCGCAACTCCTGCACCCACCAGTTGGTTTTCACTTTCGCCATCCAGAGGTTGTGGTTGTCCTTCTTCTTTGGATTGATCCCCTTGGCAACTACTCCCTCTCTTACAGGATACTTGCCTTCTTGTACATCTCGAATGAATTGTTTGTTGAAATTCCCTTTGTATACAACCTCTGCAATGGGTAGATGTCCAAAGTGTTTGATGAAAGGTGACGGCGGTAACATGCCTTTTTTATGAATGTTCACGTCAATTAGGCGAAGCTCCATCGTATCGCCTTCTTCCAGAAACCCCGCAAAGCTCTTCCAACCAAACCACTCAAAGAACGCTACGGCCTTCTTGGTGTCCCTGAATACTTTGTTATCCCGAAACACCTTCTCCAATCCCTCGTGAAACTCCTTACCGAACTCACCGATCACAGGACCGTATTCCTCGTCGGCAGCATCGAACAACCTGCGACGACTGCCGAACTTGTGCCACCCATTCTTCTTAGACCACTCCACTCTAACATTACGGCCATCATACTTATGAAAAGCTGTGCAGAAAAGCTGTGGTGCTTTAGACGGGCCAGGGATTGAACGGTAGTCTTTCATTATATTTTCTCAAGAATCACATTGCGGTACGTTAGCGATACTCGACGCCCCCGCTGCCTTCCATTTTCAGTTTTCCTGGCCCTAATACCGTGTTTCCAATCATGCCTTGCTGCACCAGAGAATATGAGACAACTGCCGAGTTTCAACTCTACATGCACAGTTCTCTTTGTCGCAGTTTCTATCATGTCCATCGTGTAAACATCTCCGAGGCTGATCGTTGCAATCCTGTCTTTGAAGCATGGTTCACAATCTACATGAGGAGTAATCCCTTGACCTGGTTCGTATTCGTTGACGATCATTTGATCTGGCATCTCTACGACTAAACCGGCATCCATAAGCTGCTTGGCAACAGTCAACGCAAACCGTGGTAATGGCCCAACAACCATCGACGGATCGATGTGACGAGATTTGTAATCATATTGATACCCATAATGTTGCACTCTACGCTTCAGGTCTGTTTGCCAGGGAAGCAGGCTAATCTCTTCGAGTATGTAATCTTGTTGCTGCGCATCGAGGATCATTGGGTGGTAATGTAAACCCGGTATGTCCAAGTAATTTCGCACTATTTGATTGTGGATTTTCATTTTTGATTCGCAGCAAAACGGAGCGTTGCAACCCGATCACGACATCTCTTGGCCCGATGTAAAAAGTGTTTCCTTTTAGCCGCACTCCCTGCAACCGCAGCTAACCTGGAATTCTTGTCCATCAAAGCCGTTTTGACTTGAATGAGATTGGCGATTCGTTTCTCGGTCATTTTCTTTGTAGGTTTCATTTTTTCTTCCTTTTCTTCTTACCAGGTGGTTTCTTGAAACTCCAAGCATTGAATCCCTTGATGTCCCGCATGTCCTCGTCAGAAACCGGAGGAACTTCCTTAATTGGTGCAGCCAAAGTGCTGCCCAAATACATGCTGATCTCTTGGTACGTTATTTGAGGATCGAACTGGCGGTAGAACTCTACCTCTTTTAGCGATGCGTTGTAGGCGATGTTCCAAGGTCCTTGCCACTCAACATAGGAAACGAACAACGGACTTCTGTTCTCGATGAACAGGTGTTCGAAAGCCTCTTGTTTCTCGGCACATTTATCAAAGAACTCCTTGATGATTTTGCGACTTTGATGCGGCCACCAGTATTTGCATTGACGATTGCGACTGTAATACTCATCTATCTGCTTCTTCTTGTAATTCGCCTTAACGAATTGATCCACCGCTTCAAGATGGGAACAAAGAACTGGATCATCAAATGGCTTTCGTACCGATAGGATGGGATAAATCTTCCCGCAGAAACCGACGATGTATTGATCGAAGTAGATCGTTCTACCATGATTATTGATCGCCTTACAAACTGGAAGCGGGAACTTCTCTTCTTTGTAGGTTTCGTTTAAGGATGCTATCATTCTGCATCCCCTCCCCAGGGGTGCGTAGCGATCCTGTCTCTCGTACACATGCACCTTCGGCTGTCTCAAATAAATGAAACTCTGATCCTGGCCGTACATCTGGCCACAATCGTAGTAATCGTGAAACTTTGAGATGATCCTCATGTTAGTATCCTCTCTCCTTCGGGTGCTTCCACGAGAACAAATCCACACTCACATGCAACTGCACATGAATCTGGAATTGGTCGCCAACTGTGTTCGCCACAGACCGGACAATCCGGCCAACATTTTTCATTTCCTATGATGATCGTCCCTGGTTTGATGGTTTTCTTTTTGATCTTCTTTCTGGCCTGCTTATTTCTCTTATTGGCCCTCTCGAATGCCTTGCGGTTGAACCCCTTGTGGCTCTTTTCAACATATTCGTCCAACGTGCGGTTGAACTTACCGATAAAAGACCAAACCGCCTTATCAACCGCCCTTCTAATTGTTTTGAACATGGCCTATGACTCGAAAACGTGAAAGACGCCGATCAAAAACCCACAAACTCCGGCTACTGCTATGAAGTAGTATTCCAATCCTGGGAAATGGCTACCAGCTATTGATCCGATTCCCGCACCCCCAATAGTCAGTACGGTGATGAGAGCGAGCCTGGAAATGAATCTTTTCACAGCTTACTCCTGAACATCGGCCATGCGTCGTAGTATTCGTAAACCTTTTTCTTCTCTTCATGTGTGCGGTACCGGAGCACCACATAAAAAGAGAGGCAGAAATGGACGATACAAAGGAGTGGAATCGCAATGATTCGGACTGGCGTAAACGAATACCACAAAACCTTACGCCAACCAGTAACAGGAATCGGGTTCCCGTCGTCGTCGAATACAGGGTCGCCTTTGTCGTCGAGTTCGTAGTCTGAGATTCTCATGGCTATGCCTCGTTGGTGGGTAACTGATGTTCATTCTTCAATCAACTCCTTGCCCAAACACACTCTGTCTTGGTTAGTTGTTCTGCTTCTTCTTCCGAAATTGGATGTTCACATGGTAAAGCGTAGAAATGCGAATGGCCCTGCTGATGTATTGTTTCTTTGCGTCCGCTCCGAGGTGCCCAATTTGCATCGTAGCCATCAGGACACACAACGAATTTATTCGCCTCTGTTTCCATTCGACAACTTTCAACCACTGCATTACAATGCTTACAATTCATTTGATCGTTCATTTTGTTCCCCTTAGATGAATAACCACACTAGCAGGCCAACGGCGATCAAGATGGTCGCAATTCCACCTGCTAGTGTCCAGCCAATAAACTGTCCAATGCCGCCATGACCCGCCGTGTCTCTTTCTTTCGGTAAATATCCGAAGCTCAACAACCTAACCGTGCCAAACACGATAAATGTGAGGGGAAAACCGATGAAACAGACAATAGTGAGTAATGGGTTCATTCTTCGATCAACTCCAACTCGTCTGCAAATGCACACCAATCGGTTCGGTCATACCACTCGGTAGGTTCGTATCCTAAGACTGATGATACATTTTCGGGTATGATGCCGCACTTGAATGATTCGGTTAGTTCGAGGAAGTAGAGGGTCTTGTCATGTTCCTCTATTTTTGTTATGTGACCTTCCCTAGGTTGACCTTCCTCCCCGACGATATCGTCGGGGAGGAAGGGATAATCTTCCCTATTGAAACCGGAGTTATCCGCAACGATGCGTATTTTGTCGCCGACTTTCATTCATCTTCGGCTTTTTGCAAAGCCTGAATTTCTCGTTTGAGTTTCCCAACCTCCTGTTTCATTTCGGAAATTCCATTTAGAACTCTTACCATGCACGATCTCTCGGGTTCATTCAAATTAGTTATCATTCTCTGCAGTTCGTTTATATCGTTGGCGTGTACCATATCAATTCCTTATTTCAATGTTATCTGGTGGCGCTTCCACCACCTTATAATAGCAATCATCAAGCGGAAGCCGTGGGACTCGAACCCACAACGGGTATTAACCGCACAAATTTTCAAGATTTGCTCCTCATCCAGCCGGATGACTTCCTTCGTTGAGAGCTAGGGTTGATTCCATTCCATTCCTTTCAACCGAGGCTCCCTGATATGTCGTTAACAGCTAGGACCGGGATCGAACCGGCACCGGAGTGATCCCCGGACTACTTTTCCAAAGTAGCGCAACAACCCAGTATTTGCCTCCTAACTAAAAAACCGCCGATGGGCTGCTGCGTTTCCGCCCTGACCCGGTGCGGCGGCTAGGACATCCTTGTTAAGGGACTGCCCTAAGTAGCAAAGGTGGGGATCGAACCACACGACGCGCCGATCCGAAGACCGACCGCTCTACCTTCTGAGCTACAATTACTACTCATACCTACTGTACTATCGGAAGTTTTGGTAGTAAACTTCAATCATAGTGCCCTTAGCAGGAGTCGAACCTGCACCCCATTTCTGGGACGACAACCTCAATGTCGCGTGTCTGCCTATTTCACCATAAGGGCATAATCGCTAAAGTCGGCTCGGTGAGACTCGAACTCACACGCCCTTTCGGACACGGCGTTCTAAGCGCCGGATGTCTACCAATTCCATCACGAGCCGATTATTTATAGTGCCCTCAGCAGGACTCGAACCTGCACGGGATTTCTCCCAGAACGTTCTGAGCGTTCCTCGTATACCAATTTCGACATGAGGGCAATGTAGTAGTCAAGATGGGACTCGAACCCATATGCCTTTCGGCACAGCATTTTGAGTGCTGCGTGTATACCAATTCCACCACTTGACCATTTATGATTGAGGCGAGACTGTTACTCGGCTGTATAGATGCCCGCAGTATCGCTACAGGTTCTAATTCCCAATCAAGTAGCCCCGGCCGGGATCGAACCGGCAAGTCCTAAGACAGGAGGGTTTAAGCCTCCAGCGTTTTCCGATTTCGCCACAGGGCCAAAAAGTGGGCCGAGCAGGATTTGAACCTGCACAGTCGTAGACGGGAGATTTACAGTCTCTTAGGCTCACCAATGCCCAGCCGACCCATGTTGTGTTAAATTGCCAAAGATCAAAGCGGAAGCGACAGGACTCGAACCTGCAACGGATATTTCACCGCAACTGGATAGCAACCAGCTTCCTCACCAATTCGGATCGCTTCCGTAAGTGGCCCTGGCGGGTTTCGAAGCCGCACACATGTCACGAAGTTCTCGCCTTCGCCGCTTTGCCTATTTGCGTACAGGGCCATTATTTCATATTCCATTGTTTTACTTTATCTTGATGCCACCCAGCATGCACCTCTCGATGGCAATTACTACAGAGTAAAACACATTTCTTTACCTCTTCTAAAAGTGTACTCCACTTTGCTAACATACCGTTTGCTGATAGGCCAAAGCCTTTGTATGTTTTTTCACCTTCCTCTTTATGATGAAAATCTAGTGCCTTTTGACATCGCTGGTAGCCACAAATAATACATTTGCCACCACATAACTCTATCAATTTCTGCTTTCTTTCTTTCCGAGCTTTGCTCTGCCATTTAGCATA
>SDBT01008315.1_pt1 | contig 16962 bp, 15 predicted proteins | sample 2277101 | NCBI WGS metagenome assembly SDBT01 (sample SAMN10404973, study PRJNA504765) | marine sediment metagenome | isolation source: marine sediment core GS10_PC15, 103 cmbsf | place: Arctic Ocean: Southern Knipovich Ridge | collected 2010
GTATCCACTTCGGACACAGGGCAAGCAGATGGAACCCGAAGATGAAGCCGTATATCTTCGGAAAGCGAAACCTGATCCACATCATCAACGTTAAAGAGACCCTCAAGGGCCTGCTTCTTGCAAAGAAGTTCATCGCCCAGACGGTATCTTCCGGATCTGACATTCTGATCATCGGGACCAAGCGCCAGGCGCGCAAGGCCGTCGAAGAACAGGCCGATCGCGTCGGAATGCACTGGGTCACCGACCGCTGGCTTGGCGGAACGCTGACCAACTTCCACGAGATTCGCAAGCGTATCACCAGGCTTGAAGAGCTCGAGAAAATGGAAGCCGACGGACTGCTCGATGCGTATTCCAAGAAACAGGGCGCCACGCTCCGTCGCGAAATGCGAAAGATCGACCGCAACCTCCGCGGCATCCGCAAGATGACCCGCCTTCCTGGCGCGATGTTCGTAATCGACCAGAAGCGAGAGATCATCGCCATCAAGGAAGCCCGCAAGCTTGGCATCCCCGTGGTCTGCCTGCTCGATACCGAGTGCGACCCGGACATGGTCGACATTGCGATTCCCGGAAACGACGACGCGATGCGCGCCATCAAGCTTATCACCAAGGAAATCTGCGACTCGGTCGAGATGGGCGTAAAGGGGCGCGTTCAACCCCAAACGGATGAACAGACGGACCAGGCACCTCGCCGCCGCAGCAACCGGGCAACCACCGCCCGCGCCGAGACGGCTGCCCCAGAAGCACCGGCAGCAGAAGCCCCAGCAGCACCCGCAGATGCACCGGCCGCACCAGCAGCACCCGCAGATGTGCCGGTCGCAGATGCAGCATCCGCACCAGAAGCAGACAAAGCCTGAAAACGTAATCACACGCCCCGGCAGGTCATGTAGGCCACCGGGGCTCACTATAGACACCAGCTACTTACGAGATATTCCGGAGCAAACAATGGCTGAAATTACCGCAGCAATGGTCAAGGCCCTCAGGGAAAAGACAAGTCAGGGTATGATGGAATGCAAGAAGGCTCTCATTGAGACTTCCGGCGACATCGACGCCGCACGCGATATCCTTCGCAAGAGGGGCGCAGCACTAGCCGAGAAAAAAGCCGAACGAAGCACTTCAGAAGGCCGCGTCGCCATCAAGATATCCGACGACGGCACATCGGCAGTGATGGTCGAAGTCGCCTGCGAGACCGACTTCTGTGCGCGTAACGACGTCTTCAAGGCCATGGTCGCCGACATAGTCGACCTCGCCATGAACGCCGACGCCGGAGACGTAGCGGTCAGCGACGCTATCGACGCAGCCATTCAGGCCGCACTGGCAAAGATCGGCGAGAACATGAGCTACGGACGCGGAGTGAAGATCACGGCCCCGAAGATCGCCAGCTACCTGCACCACAATTCCAAAGTCGGCGTCCTGATCGGTATCGACGGCGAACTTGACGAAGAGTCCATGACCGGACTGTGCATGCACATAGCGTTCGCCGATCCGGTGGGTATCACCGTCGACGATATCCCTTCCGACGTCGTTGAGAAGGAACGGGCATTCGCGCTCGAACAGGCCGAAGAAGCCGGCAAGCCCAAAGAGATCGCCGAAATGATGGTCGAGGGCAAAATGCGGAAGTTCATGGCCGGTAAAGCTCTGCTCGAACAGGCATACGTTCGCGACGAAAAGAAGCAGATCAAGGAAGTCCTCGGCGATGCAAAGGTCACGGCTTTTGCAAGATTCGCCGTTGGCGGTTAATCGACTGGCCTGAAACCTAAAGTTGCGGTGCAACTTCGTGCCGACAAGAACTTTAGACGAGCCACGACGTATCGATAGCTGCTCAGAGAATGTGCGAGGCATTTCAATGGCCGATGCGTTGAAGTACAATAGAGTGCTGCTGAAGATCTCCGGCGAGGGGCTTTGCGCCCCGGGCGGGTTCGGTGTCGACGGTGATGCAGTAACCGCCGTCGTCGAAGAGATCGCCCCCCTGCTCGACATGGGCGTGCAGATCGGGCTGGTCATCGGCGGGGGCAATTTCATCCGCGGACGCGACCTGGCGGGCAACCCGCACATTCAGCCGGTAACGGCCGACTATATGGGAATGCTTGCCACGCTTATCAACGCACTTGCGATGCAGGATTCGCTGGAATCCCACGGCGTCGGAGCACGCGTACTGAGCGCCATTCCCGTCACGCAGGTCTGCGAACCGTTCAGCCGCCGGGCGGCAATCAACTATCTCGAAGCTGGCAAGATCGTCATACTGGCGGCAGGAACGGGCAGTCCGTTCTTCACTACCGACATGTGCGCCGCGCTGCGGGCAAACGAGATTGACGCCGAGGTGCTCTTCAAGGCCACCAAGGTCGACGGCGTGTTCGATAACGATCCGGTCACGCATCCCGATGCCGTAAAGTACGATCGCCTGACCTATCAGAAGGTGCTCGCCGACAAGCTCGGAGTGATGGACCTCACTGCCATCTCGATGTGCATGACAACCGATGTCCCGATCGTAGTGTTCAAACTGACCGAGCCTGGCAACCTGCTGCGGGCTCTCAGGGGCGAAGCTATCGGAACACTGATATCCGACGAATAAGCAACAGACGCCCAATACCCAAACGCTCCGCGTGAAGATTTGGAACCTGGGATTTGGGTTTTACTGTTTGTTTCCCTTCGGGGAACCTTCGGTTTGTGATTTGATGCCTTGTTTTTGGGAGCTTTAGCTATGGCTATGGACGAAATACTGCTGGACGTCGAAGAGAAAATGGAACATGCCGCAGCGTATCTCGGAATCGAGTTCCGCGGCATCCGCACCGGGCGGGCATCGGCAGGCCTGGTCGACCACATCAAGGTCGATTACTACGGTTCGCCGACCGACCTGCGACAGCTTGCGACGATTTCCACGCCCGATGCGACAATGATCGTTATTAAGCCCTTCGACCCATCCAGCCTCAAGGACATCGAGCGGGCGATCATGGCAAGCGAGCTTGGAATCACTCCGTCGGCGGATGGAAAGGTGATCCGCCTTTCGGTACCCTCGCTTTCGACCGAGCGCCGAGAGAAACTCGTAGGTCAGATCAAGAAAATGGCCGAGGCGGCAAAGGTGGCCATCCGCAACGCACGACGCGACGGGAATAAGGACGCCGACAAGCAGGAGAAAGCCTCGGAGTTGACCGAAGACGAAACAAAAAAGGGTAAGGACGGTATCCAGAATCTTACCAAGAAGTACGAAAGCAAAATCGACGCGAGTCTCAAAGCCAAAACCGTAGAAATCGAGGAAATCTAGAGCAAGAAGCTCAAAGCTGAAAACCCGCTTACGGTTTAGCGAAAAGTGGAAATAGAAAACTCACCCTCTCGGCGCGGCGATCTACAGACTATATAATATTGAGATGTGCGGGGGAGTAGCTCAATTGGCAGAGCAACGCCCTTTTAAGGCGTAGGTTCTGGGTTCGAGTCCCAGCTCCCTCATTTATTTGCGAAAAGCCCCTGAGTTCTCAGGGGCCTTTTCATGCGCGATATCAACACCGAGGGCTAACTCACAGCCCCCTCCCCCCGCTTACCAACAATCGCATTAAATAGCGCGGTGGGTCGGGAAACCCGCTGCGATGGAGCACAAGTCAGGTCCATCAGAATTGCGGTTACAGGGTACTAGATTATCTCAATCATAAGATCCGGTATGTCAAAGACCTCTCCGTCGCGGAGCGGCCATTTCCATCGCTCGCCGGTAACACTGTCTTTGTAGCTGACGGACTTGATCTCCTGGCTGCTCAGCGGGCTGTCGTATGCCCATATGCCGAACGGTTCATTGCCGTTGTCCCAGTCAACATTCATCATGCTGACCGAACCAATGCTGGCGGCAGAGAAATTGCTGTTGCTCACAAAGCGCGGTATCGCTGCGCCCTTGGGCAGTTTGAGGCCCTTGACCTTCACGGACTTGATATACGCATTCAGATTCGCGAAATCGCCTCGCACTTCAGCGTGCCGCAACACACTGCCGTATATCCCGGCCAGCACATCGGTATTCTCGATAGCGCCAAGCATAATCGTGCCGATGCCGCCTTGAGTTCTGATTGTGCTACCGCTCAGCGTACCGGCTACCTGGAGCTTGCCCAGCGAGAGGCCCTTTCTGGGGTCGACGCCGGTGAATGTCATGTCCGCACCGAGATCGCCGATGATTCCCGCCCTGCGATCGCCCTTGATGGCGATTTTGGAGGCCCAGGGTGATGCCAATGACCCGCCCACCCAGTCGAAGGCGGTAAAGCTCTTCAGATACGAGCCAAGCGTGATGTCCGTATCGGCATAAATCCGACTTACCTTGACGGTGACGCCTTTGAGGGCGCCGGCGCCGGGGAGCACAACGTCCGCACCGTTCTTGAAATCGCGGACCTGTATCGAGCCCACATATCCCTGCCCCGCGCCCGATCCGGTGGCTTCGATGCCCGCGCCCACTATGTCAGTGGTCTTACCCAGTATTTTCCCCAGCGAGCCGTCCTCTATCAGAATCTGACCAACGCTCGTCTCCCCCTTGGTCGCAATCGTCAGCGACGACTTGTAATCGGTCCCACTCAGTACGATTCTACTCACATCCCGCGGACCTACGTCGTCGAAGAATACCTCGGCCGAGCCGTTGCCCCGCAAAGATATCGTAACCAAATCGCCGTCTTGGTCCTGGAACGATCCTCTATTTGAAGCATCGATAGTAATCGAGACTTCAGTGAGCAAACCGCTTTGGATCAGTCTACCGTTAACGATGTATCCGCTGACTGCAAATGTCGGAACCTGTGCGGGACTGGTGTAAGCTAAGAATGACCACGTTCCGCTGGCGTTCTCATCCAGCGTTATCCGAGCCAGCGTGAGAGTACCGATATCGTCCATGGCCATAGTGTAATAAGTAACGCCGATCTCATCGGTATTGAATGCAAAGTCACCGATAAAGGTCGGTCGAGGACCATCTGCTGTATCCCCTGAACTGACGAACGTGTCATACTCAAGTTCGGGATATTGGGCAAACCAAGCCGAAGTAGGCGATCCGTCTCCACCAAAGGGAGACTGGAATATGCTTCCGGGCTGATCGGGCGTAACAGTGAGTTCCGCGGACAGCCAATCGAATTGCGTTTCTATAACGATATCCTGGGTGACATATCCCGTCAGGACTGCCGAATTGTCCACCGGTGTTATCAGCGATGCACTCAGCAGCAACCTAGGTTCCAACTGCTCGAATGAAACGGGCGAGAGCGGTTGAGCTTGCGTGTGTTGGGGTTCGTTGTGAACTAGCGGGTTATTTCCAAGTCTCATAATAATCCTCTATCTGCATATTTGTCTGCGGCTGGGTCGGCATCACTCTGGTTCACTGGATGAGCGAGCTATTCCAAGTCTCATAATAATCCCATCTGCATAGTTGCCTGAGGCCGAGTCGGGGACACTCTGGTTCACTGGATGAGCGAGCTATTCAAGAGCGATTCCTCCAAGACGTCATTATACCAGAAAACCGCCTGCGCAACGGATTTTCTACCGCTATTCCGGCCAAGAGAACAACCACTGCCGCCCCATTTGGCGGCATGTTATCACAGTCAGCGTCTGGGGCGGATTCAGGACCGGGCGAAATGGAATCAGGCTTCATCTGTTAAGCATATCTTTGTACAAGCCCATTAGTTATATAGCTCAACATCTTCCATCTGAGAATTGGGCCGTTGAGAGAGCGGTCGGGCATTTGGTGTACGGCTGTCTGTATTGGCCCATATGGCCTTTCGCAATTGTCCCGGTTCACACGCTGGGACTCTTGTCCGTGCGAAGGTTTTTCGTGCGTCTCGCGTTGGAGCGTCAGATCCTACTCATCCGAAACATTGCGATTGAACGAAAACTTGACATCCACCCTTGCCGTCTGTCCGTCTATCTCCAGCACCGGATAGGCAAGGAAATTGATCGGACCCGACGCCGGACCGGGCGTCACTAACAGGTTGCGGCCGCGGCTGAGTTCAAAACGATTGGCAGGATGGTGGCCGAAATAATAAGTCGACAGCGCCGAGTACTTATCGGCCTCACTGATATCGACGGGCCACCACTTGCCATCTGCGTAAAATTCGACCCAGCAATGATAGCCGTCTATACCACCCTCGTCCCGCGCCGACGGGATTGCCGCACCGACGGCGAAGCGAGCGGGAATTCCAACGGCCCTGGCAAGCGCGATGAAGTAAGAGTGAAAATCGGTACAGTTTCCCGTGCGAGCATTACAGGCATACACCGCGTCGCCCTTTCCCCATCCGTCTCCATATTTCATGTATCGCATGCGGTCCATAACATGATCGTAAAGTGCCCGGGCGCGCACGAGGTCGCTCTTTTTACCCTCGACCACCTTCGCTGCTATGCCGATAAATGTCTCACCAAGCGGAACCAGACGCTCCGGGAGCAGATAATCCTCGAAATCCGACTCGGACGCCTTGTAAGCCGCCTTCTCCTTACGCTTTACTCGATAGCGAATATCGATTGCCTTCTTGCTGTCGGCCTGATCGAGTTCCAGAAACAGCACCTTGTTACCGTGTTCCGACTCATCCAGAATCCGGCGGGTGCCTGGGGTAGTGATGGACTTGACTTCGACAATCTGGAAAGCGTCGCTGGTCGGGTAAGGCAACCACATCCGGGCCGGGGCGGATATCTCCGGGAGCGTCACCCGGTAGAGGAACTCGAACTCATCGCTATCGGTGACTACCCCCAACTCGCGATGCGATGCATTCTCAACCGAAACCCGAACCCATGTGTCATCGAGCTTCTGCTGCCATGCGTAGAAAGGCTGACCGTTAAGCTTGTGCGCTGTCGTTTCAGTAACAACCATCCGACCTGGATCGCCGGAAAGGAAGAAATCGACGTCGTACACGTCGCCCTCGGTGTCCACAAGATCCACGCAGGCAAAATGACGCCGCACGCCCAGATTCGCCAGGTATTCAGTGTGGACACGAACCAGCTTGAGCGCGAGCTGCTTGTCATCCAGGCGAAGCTTGAAGTATCCTCCCCCGTCGAGGCTCTCTTGCTCGATATGCTTCTCGATTCCGGCCTGTATGTCCTCCGTCACCACTATGGGCGCAGGGACGGAGAGGTTCTGCTCGTCGGGGCGCTTCTCGTCGCAGCCGGTAAGTGCGGCTACCAATACAACAGCCAGCCCTACTGCCGGTCGCCAATTCCTGGATAATCTTTCTATGTCGTTCATACCGCAATCAAGCATGAATTACTTCGGATGCTCGCCAGTGGGATGTTCAGCGGCTGCCTTATCGCCAGTGGGATGCTCAGCGGCTGCCTTATCGCCGGTGGGATGTTCAGCGGCTGCGTTATCACCGGTGGGATGCTCGGTGGCTGGCTTTTCCTCGGGAGCGTCCTTATCTCCTTCTGCACAGCCGATCAGAATCAACGGAAACAATGCAATGACCACAATACCGAGCAATGCTTTCCATGCGTGTTTGATGCTCTTCATTTTTCAGGCCTTTCTTTAAGGGATCATTCGTGTTCAATGGCTGAGGATACACATCCCACTTTGCTAATTCTAGGTCTGTTAAAGGATTTGTGACGTTTTTTTACGCTGAAATTTCGTGTTTGAACCGCCTCCAGGTTCTGCGGACACCCCAGGCGGGCAAGAGAATAACCATGTCAGTTCGGATGCGGAAACACACCGATAATGCGAAAGGCCTCCAGATGCCGGATCGGCGCAAGAAAAAACACCCATTCACCTGGGTGCTTAGTCTCAAAACTGCAAATTTGTCTCGATGTTTCTTCACATATTTGCCGATTACAATAGCATAGTGAACGTGATGGCGGGCTCGAGCGTCAGGACATGCAGTCACCTGGTCGGGCCTGTCTTTTTATTATAGCCTGCTTTTTCAATCCGTGTTGTTCCAATCAGGGATTGATCACATTTTTTATCGCCCCGACTGCCCTCTCCACCCCGTTTTCAATCAGCGCTACGTGAATTTCTTCACTCTTCTCGAAGGCTTCCATGGCCCCTTGTCGATCATTCCTTGCCTCGCAGATAACACCGAGATTGTAATGCGCGTCCGCCTCGGGCATCAACTGTTCGAACAAGGACAGTGCTTCGTCGTAGCGTCCCGTCATGCCGATCGCAACAGCGAGATTAGCCCGATACCTGGCATCGCTCGGTCTTTCGCCGGCGGCGCCAGCAAACATCGTCTCTGCATCGGAATATTCATCTTTCAGCAGATAGCAAAGCCCCAGGTTATTCATCAACACTGCGTCCCGTGGGGCATGAGTCCTGGCGGCCTTGAGCGTATCGACAGCCATCTGAACCTGCCCCTGCCTCATATACAATTCAGCCAATTCGCAGTAGGCAGGTACGAAATCAGGTTGCTCCCTGATTATTCGGACAAGAATATACCTGCACTGCTGCTCCTTGCCTTGGGTGGCGAATATCTTCGCCATCGAGTACAACGTCCTTGGCGTAGGGGCGCGATTGGCGCCCTTCTGGAATACATCGTCGGCCTGGCCGGAGTAGGATATCTTAGGTTGCTTCTTACTGCATCCGCTCAATATCCACCCAACGGTCACGACGAGAAGGATCACCAGAACGAATCTGTTCAGCAACTTGTCCGCTCTTATCATACGTATCATTCGTCGGTCTCCGTCGAAGATTCGAAGTCACCATAACTGGAAGCAGCTTTGCTGTGGAGCTGGTATTCATGAGTCATCATGAATGTGACCTCATGCGACGCGAGTCCCTCGCCACCGGGCAGTCCGTCGGCAACATTGATCTTCTGCGTTTTGACACCGGATTTGGACATCTGATTCAACACGGTCCTGACTCGTGACTCATACAACTCCAGTGACACATCGCCCTTGCGAACGTTCAACCTGCCTGGGTGCTTGGAATAATGCGCAGCCAGTACAGTCAGGTCGCGATTGCCCAACTCGTTCAATTCATCTGAATTACGGATGAAGTGATATGGTAGTATGGTGTGCTGACGTATGATCGCGTTTTCGATCGCAACGTCGTTGTACGATTTCACCAACCATGCCTCTGTTTCGTGGTTGCCGTACTCCTGATCAAAGTTTCCCGATTCGCATCCGACTGCCAACATCAGTATTGTGACGACGATAATCGCTGAAGGTCTCATTTAAATCTCCTTTAATTACATGCAAGGTGTTTCGCTATTTTCCGATCAACTCGGAGAACTGTATGGTCGCCGGACCCATTATCACTATCAACATCGCCGGAAAGATCAGGAGTATCATTGGAAAAAGGAGTTTCACTGCCGCCTTTTCGGAGTTTTCCTGGGCGATGGTACTTCGCTCTTCTCGCATTGACGATGCGAACGTCTTGAGGGCGTCGGAAATACTGGTTCCGAATCTTTCGGATTGGACCAGAACCGCAACCAGCGAACTCAACTCTTCGGCTCCGGTACGCTCGGCCATGTGACGCATTGCCTCGACGCGTGAAGCGCCAAGGTGCATTTCCAGGTTGGTCAGCGCCATCTCGTCGGCCAGTGTCGAACTGACTCGTCTAATCTCGTCGGCTACCATGTTCCAACCCATATCCAGCCCCATTCCGGACGAAACGCATATTTCCAGCAGATCAACCGCTTCGGGCAGGTGATGGCGTATCTCCATTTGCCGCCGCTGGCGCCGCAGGGCGACCACGATATTGGGCAGGAAGAACATAAACGACGCCCCGCACAGAACGATCGCGATCTTGGCAGGGAGATTCTTCAGCGGCAGGAACATAACCAGCACAAGCAGGAACAACATCCCGCTAAGAAGCAGTATCATCTTTGCGCCCATGTATATCATCGGTGCTGAGGTGTTGTGTAAGCCAGCACTTGCAAGATCTTGTCGAAGCACCTGCGAATGACTGCCCGATGATGCGATAGACCCGACCCGTTCGGCGATGCTCGCCAGGCGGCTCCTTACCGCACTTGGGGCGTCCTCAGGCGCAAAGGCGTCGTATTCCAGGCGTGCCTGCAGGCGTTTCTTGGCCGCGGCGCGACTGGTCATGAAGGCAGAGCCCATCAGGACAACTGCTAGGAACGCGAGGACCGGAATCAGTATTTCATATATGTCATAGTCCATTGTTATCTCACCGATAAATCAGTACTGGATGTCGGCCATCTTGTTCATAATCCAGGCGCCAAGCAACAGACCACCACCGCCCATCGCCAGCATTATTCTGCCTTTGTCGGTAGTGTACAAGGGTTCCATGTAGCCAGCACTCATCATATTCAGTACGGCAAACATTATGACCGGCAGCGCAAGGAGGACTCTCTTGGAGAACTGGGTCTGTGCGGTCAATACCTTCACGCGGCGACTCAGGCGTATCCTGTCGCGTATCACGTCGGCAAGACGCTCCATCATGTCGGCAAGGTTTCCACCGCTCCGCAACTGCATCATCACCGATGTTGAGAACATTTTCATATCAGAACTATCGGACCTGGCGGCAGTGTACCGTAAAGCCGATTCGAGACTCACCCCCAGCGACTGCTGCTGGCATATGTCCTCAAACAGGTTCCCGACCGGCGCTTCGATTTCTTCGCTGATCAGCTTGAATGCACCTGTCAGCGGATGACCCGCGTGAAGCGACCTCGACGCCAGTCCGATCGCCTCGACGAACTGCCTTTCAAACAGGGCCTCACGTTTGCTTATTCGCTGCTTGGTATAAATCCAAAACACCAGCAGGATACTGGCCGAAACCATAACCGACCCGACCCAGTTGCTTGTCACCGCCAAGGTGGCCGTCCCCGTAAGAAGCACGAAACCGGCCAGTCCCATCAGGATTGTTTTAGTCGGAGACCGCCATCCGGCGTTTCTGAACGTCTTGTCCAGGCGATCCTTGAAGCTCAGTCGCTGTATCTCATTCGATACAGTCGTCGTCACTTCCTCACCGTCGTGCCAAAGCCTCAGTACCCTCGTTCCGTCAGGGTGCTCATCGGGCAACCCCAGGCGATGCTCGAGCTTTCTGGCATGCTTGGAACGCCGATACATCCAGATCATCATTCCAATGATCCAGACCGCCAGCACGGTCCCGAAGGTCGCCAGGGCAGCGGTCAGTGTAATGACGTTCGTCAGAACAGTCATGTTCGTCTATCCTTTCGGACTAGCAACACTCTAGGAAAGCGCGCGGCGGCGGAACATATCCGGCGGGAAGGTATAGCCTTCGGCCTGGAGTCTATCCAACAGCCGCGGACGGACACCGCATGCCTGGAACTCACCGGATGCATGTCCGTCAGGACCGACGGACGTCTGCTTGAACAGGAACAGATCGTGCAGGCAGATGGTATTGCCTTCCATACCGGTGATTTCCGCAATCTGCAGAATCTTTCGCCGTCCTCCGGTTACCCTTCCCAGGTGAACCAGGACGTCCAGTGCGGATTCCGCCTGTTCGCGAATGACATTTATTGGATAGTTCAGACCGGCCATCGAAACCATGTTCTCGACGCGTCTCAGCGCATCGCGTGTATTGTTGGCATGGACCGTGGTCATCGACCCTTCGTGGCCTGTGTTCATGGCCTGGAGCATATCCAGCGCTTCTGCGCCTCTGATCTCGCCGATGATAATCCTGTCCGGTCTCATGCGCAACGTGTTGCGAAGCAGGTCTCGCTGAGTGATCGTGCCCTTGCCCTCGATGTTGGGCGGACGCGTCTCGAGGCGCACCACGTGTTCTCGCTGGAGTTGAAGCTCGGCGGTATCCTCGATGGTCACAACGCGTTCGGTAGAGGGAATCCATTTCGATAAGACGTTTAGAAGCGTCGTCTTGCCCGAACCGGTTCCACCGCTAACGAGAATATTCATCCTGCAATGCACGCACGCCTCGAGGAAGGTCACCATCTCGTCAGTCCATGAACCCAGTTCAATCAGCTTGTCCTTATTGATCGGAATCGTTCCGAATCGCCGGATACTCAGTGAAGGACCGTCCAGCGCCAGCGGAGGAATGATCGCATTGACTCGCGATCCGTCGGCCAATCTTGCATCGAGCATCGGCGAAGCCTCGTCGATACGCCGCCCGACGCGAGAACCTATCCTCTGAATAACCTGCATCAGATGATCGTCATCCCGGAAACTGGCATACCCAGGCTCGAGCACGCCAAATCGCTCGATATAGATATTATTCGGACCGTTGACCAGAATATCACTGACGTCCGGATCGCGAAGAAATTCCTCAAGCGGGCCCAGACCAAATACTTCGTCCATCACCTCGTGCAGCAACTGGGCCTTCTCGGGCGCTGAAAGCGGACAACTCAATTCGGTGAGAATCCTGTCCGCCCTGCGAGAACATTCCTTGTGCAACTGCTCGATCGGCATGCGACGCGCTTCGTTCAGGTCCATCGTCTCCAGAAGTCTGCGATGCACCGAAGCCTTGAGTTGTTCGTTGTTGTCGTTGCCATTACCGTTGCCGTTGCCGGCTGTCGAATTGTCTGTCCTGTCCATGCTGTCACGATTCATAGTGCACCTCTGGCAAGCCCTACGGCTTGGCAATACTGTTTATTCTGGCTGCTATACGTCGCAGATCCTTTCGCAACAGGCTGCGCGGCGATGCCTCGGCCAGAGGCTGTCCGTAATTGATACACCTGATCGCACTCTTGAAGTCATTGGCCGCCTGCTCGATCGTAAGATTGCCAAGTGCCTGGCGAACCTCATCCATGGTGAGCATGGTTCCTCGCTTGCGATAGCGGTTTGCCAAAGGAAGTATGGAACTCGTAGCCACGCCCCTGGACTGCAGGCTGGAAATAATCGCTCGCACCAGTCGCACATCCTTGACGGTAAGTTGGAAGCAGATGATCGTCACGACGCTCTCTTTTGCCAGGCACTCGGCCGCCTGCCTCGATACCCTTGGAGCGTCGATGACCGTGTAATCGTATGCGTGCTTGCATGCGTCGACGGCTTCGGCGAGGTGCTCTTCCTGCAACGAAACGGGATTGTTAAAATCGACGCTTGCCGGAGAAATCAGAACGTGCAATCCCTCTGAGTACGCCAGCGCGCTGGAACTGATCAGCGCCGGGTCGATAGAACCGTCATGCGTCAGGACGTCGGCTATTCCGTATTTACCCTGGATACCCAGATCGGTCGCCACCGAACCGTACGCACAATCCAGATCGACTAGTAACGCGGCCTTATCGTTGGAGATATGCAATTCGTTTGCCAGATTGATAGCCACCGTGGTAGATCCGCATCCGCCACCGGCCGAAAGCACGGTGACCACATTGCCCTTGCGATCGTCCTGGCTTGCGCCATCGACGATAAGGCGTCGCAGGATGCTCACCAGATTGTCGGGGATCGATTCCTTCAGTAGGAAGTACCGGGCTCCGATTTCCATTGCTTCGATGACGAGATCGTTTCTGATCCCGTCGCCCAGAAGAATAAACCGCGTTTCGGGAAACTGCGGGATCACCGGAGCCAGCGCCTTGATCATGTCAACAGGATTGGAAGAGACGTCCACCAGGACTGCCGGAACGTGATTGTGCTCCAGATACCGCACCAGGTGCGGCAAGTCGGAATAGACGCCTCTCAACTGGATTCCCGCCGATGTTTCCAACGCCGCCGATACGACCTTGGCCGTATCGGATTCAGTACTGAGTAATGCTATGCCTACGCTTGCAACCATTATCTATAACCTATCGAACTTCTAATCGTCTTGTTTACGCCTTCGTACTCATTCGCCGCGGTTGGTCCTAGGCTGATTCGCCAGCCATCTCCTCAGCGTCAGGCAACTTTGCCGGCGATGTTGCGTCGGTCGTGATCTCCTCGAAAATGGGGGTGCTTTCGCTCTTTGACGAAGCTGCCTCGGCGGCCTCGCTCGTCGCCTCCACACCCGTCTCCGGAGGATCGGCCGTAGCTTCGTTCTTATCTACCGGAGCGTCAGAATCAGCACCGGATGAATCCGCTGCAATTTCGGAGTTGGCGTCAGGCGATTTGTCTGCGGTCTTGTCGTCCTTGGCTGCTTCGGCCGTCGGGGCCGGCGATTTGTCTGCTGCCTTGTCGTCCTTGGCCGCTTCGGTCGTCGGGGCCGGCGATTTGTCTGCTGCCTTGTCGTCCTTGGCCGCTTCGGCCGTCGGGGCCGGCGATTCGATCGCGGGCATTGGCTCAGCGGGGATCGCCTTGATCTGGGCGGTGCTGCGGGCAGGCGGAGTCTCGTAGGTAACCCAGGCGCCAGGACCCTTCAGGCGGTCAAGCCCGCGTCGCTTGAGCCAGTCCTGATGCGCCGGCGAAAGTTTGCCTGCCGTCTCGCCCTCGATGCGTCCCAGTGAGTAGAGTTCCCAATCCGTCGGAGCCGTGTGCGTATCGCCGGGTACCGGAAGATCGCCGGCGACATTCATGGGCTCGACCAGCGATGCGGTAACCAGAATCACCAGATCAGTTTCCTGGGAGGTGTATCTCACCGATCTGAAGAGCGATCCTATGATCGGAATATCGCCCAATCCTGGAATTCTTGAATTGCGTGCGTCGTTAACTCGTCGCAGCAGCCCCGCCATTGCGAAGGTCTGTCCGCTTTTCATTTCGAGCGTGGTCTCGGCCTTGCGCTGGATCACCGACGGGATAAGGAATCCACCGCTGGTGACGGCGTTCAACTCGGAAGTCTCGCTCACTTCAGGGGCCAGGTGCAGGCGTATGGTACCGTCGCCCAGAACCGTGGGGCGGAACTGCAGAAGCACGCCAAACTGTTTCCATTCGATGGTGACCGTTGACCCTTGGCCGACGGATGTACCCTGCACGACGGGGATGGGGAACTCACCACCGACCAGGAACTTAGCCTCCTGCCCGCTAAGGGCGACCAGCGTAGGCTCGGCCAGCACGCGCAGGTACTGGTTCTCGGCAAGTGCCTGAATGAAGTACTCCAGGCTGAGTTCGGGGAATCCGCCAAACAGCGTTACAGCCGCGCTATTGGCCGCATCAGCGGTAAAGATCATAGGCGTGCGTGAAAGGCTCGCAGACGTGCCTTCCGCAACGCCAATGGCGAACGGGTTGAGCGGTCCGCCCTGGGCTGAGCCCACCGTCTGTCCGACGAAGTAATCGTTGTTCGTATGGAACCAGTTAATCCCAAGCTGTCTCAGAGCGGTCCTGCTTACCTCGGCGATGCGCACCTTGAGCATCACCTGCTGAACGCCGGCAATCGACGTCATGTCCACATACACCAGATCGCTGGCTTCCTTGGACGCTTCCATGAACCTGCGGAGTTGCGCAGCATGCTCGGCCCGGCCTAGAGTGCCCGAAATAACGATCACGTCCTGTGCCTGAGTAACGTTAAGCTTGGAGTACGGGAACAGCTTGGTCAGCTCGTCCTTCATCCGACGGAAATCGACGCTGACGTCAATCCGCGCTTCCCATGTTTTTTCGTCCTTCGACCAGAGAATCAGGTCCGTCGAGCCGATGGCCTTGCTCTGGACCAAAATCCGGTCTGGCGTCAGCATCTGGACATCGGCAATCTCAGGGTCCGTTACCGACATGCGAGCGACCGGCCAGGGCGCATTGATGACCCTGGACTGGCGCACGTAGAGGGATATGGTCTCGGTCGTCTCAACCTGCGCCCCCACTGCCGGGCTGACCATAATCAACAAAGCCGCAATCGTCGTTGCAGCCACCAGAAGTCTCGCCATCCATGTTCTCTGTGATGTTTCCATTGCGTGCTTCTCCTGCACAAGATCTGGTTGTAATCGACACTCGCCTCTGTGGCGGGTGAACGTTTGACTTGTAATCACTTCGCGGTGGTCTCGCTATCCGGCATCGGTAGAAACTGAGTCTGTGTATCTTCGCCGCGAATTATAACTGTTTCCCAGCGTGGCTCGTCGGGGTTCACCCGTGTGGGAGTCCCTGCCGAGCTGTGGGTTACGGTGGCAGCGTCTTTCGGATTCCGCATCGCCAGCGAGATCGTTCCGCGCTCAGTGGCCAGCCTCAACGATTCGGCCTGAGTGCTGTTGAGCAGCAGCGTCACGATGCGTCCCCTGCCACCTGACGATCCACCCTTGGAACTGGCTTTGCCCCCGCCGATACTCAGGACGGGGATTCCCTGCAGCAGTGTCTTTGAGGTGAGTTCTCCCCTGCCCGCCTCGCCGTTCGAGGCCTGGAAAATCGCAAGCACGTCAACAACGGCGCCACGGTACAGCAATCCGGCCAGACCGTCATGGTTCGTTAATTCAATGCTCACGGCACGTTGGCCGCGACCGAGGGCGGAGGCCAGTTTAACCCCCTCGGCGTCACCGACAAGATAGTTGTCGTTCAACGCCTGGCCCTTGAAGATCGGGACTACGAGAATCTTGCCAATCGCCAGACTCTTGGCCGCAAGGCTTCCGGCGGGCACTTTATCCAGCGTGACTTCTTCGGTAACCAGATCGTCGTCTGTAACCAACGAACTGGCCTGTAAATCCCTGGCCGCCAGCACCACGGTCCTGATGGGTGCAGCGGCGATGTCGCGAGAACCGGTAGTCAGTGCAGCAACCAGTAGCGCCGCGCACAGGGCGGCAGCCAGACCGGCGATGATCAGGACAACGACCGTCCACTTCATGTCAGATTCCTTTCCAACTCCTACGGGCCTTCCTTTGCCATGCTTACCGAAGCCTTAAGATTTGTCGGCAACGCAAGAAGCCAGCCGTTTATCGTCCCAATGCCCGTTATCTGAACATTATCATATGGAACCGATATCTCAACACTAATTTCTTCACCCGTATCAACTCCCTCGATACTCGCAGGGGTGATCGTCACCGAATAACCGCTATCGCTCAGCCCGTACTGCTGCATCATACCATCGGCTGCCGTCACGACCTCATCCGTCGTTATATCAGGCCGGACAGCCATTCTCGCACAATGCCTGGCTGCGTTGGTCATCTGTTGAGCGTTAAGAAACAGCCAGCCGTATTCGATAAGGGCGAATGTCAGAAAGACAAGCAACGGAAACACAATCGCCGCCTCTACTGTCGAAACGCCACGTCGTCTGATTTGGTTCTTCACATTTGCCATAGCAGCGTACCTCCCGCCGCGATGCTTATGCCAGCAAAAATTGAAACGCCA
>SDBT01008316.1_pt1 | contig 16962 bp, 10 predicted proteins | sample 2277101 | NCBI WGS metagenome assembly SDBT01 (sample SAMN10404973, study PRJNA504765) | marine sediment metagenome | isolation source: marine sediment core GS10_PC15, 103 cmbsf | place: Arctic Ocean: Southern Knipovich Ridge | collected 2010
TAGCTGTCCAAGCTGACGTTTTAACTGCCGAAGGATGCAAGAAGTTGGTCGATGCGACGCTCAACCAATTTGGCCAGATCGCCGGTGACATAGACAGGTACAGCCTCTACAATGGACTTTCAGGATACTCAATAGCATCTCAGTCCTACTGCTCAGCCATCAACACAGTATATACCAACACCGATTATGCAAGCGTGAAGGGGATTGACCTTGCACTGCAATTGCGCAACCGGGTTGGACTGGGTGGAGCATTAGGCTATTCCCTGGCCGTCGCCAAAGGCAATAATTCAGATCCTTTAGGGGGTTATTTCTCAGCATATACCATGGAAGAAATACCGCACCAGGAGTATTATCTTGACTTTGATCAGCGCCACGATATTTCACTCAATATTAATTGGACTACTCCACCGGCGTCGGGATTGGGTGGCATATTTGGTAACATGGTAACCAGCCTGTTGGTTACCGCCGGTAGCGGGCTCCCCTATACACCCTACGTTGTTCCGACTGTGCGGGTACCGGTGAACTCGGCCCGCAAGCCGTGGACTTTCAGCGCCGACCTGCGCCTGAGAAAGAGGCTACGACTGGGCGGCATCAACCTGGAGGGGCTGCTGGAAGTCATCAACCTGACCGATTACCAGAATGTGCTGTGGGTCTATTCGCGCACCGGCAAACCGTTCGATCCGGGTTTTGTGGGCGTGGGTTCCTCCCCGGATGCCAATCACGATCCGTCCAATATTGGTCCACCCAGACAGATCAAGGTGGGGTGCAATGTCAACTGGTAAATTTACCCGGGTCCTGATTCTGGCAGTGTGGCTGAGCCCCTTGCCGGGGGCGCCCGATTGCCGGCCCTGCCACGACCGGCCGCCTCCCCTGCCCCTGGGCAAAACCATGGGCCTGAATGAGATGGCGGTGGGGGTGTTGGACAAGGGGCAGGTCCAGGTCAACACCGGCAACTTCGGTATGTTGGCGGATTTCCATACCTGGTTCACCAATGCGGCGCACTGGCCCCGGCAGGCTCGCGACGACCGGCAGTATGCCTTCGGTCTCGGATTATTGGTGGGCATAGATCCAGGTAATGTTATCGAGACAGCCACCCAGGGGGGGGCCTTCAAGGATTGGCTGCCCCTGGACGACGCTGCCGGACACGAGTATTCCGGGGAAGTGACCGCTGTTTCCGATGAAACCCCCTTTTTAGCATCCAGCGATTTTCACAAAACCTGGCCGCTGGGGTATTATGACCAGGACGGCGACTGGGTCAGCACCGCGGGCAGCGGCCAACGGTACTGGCCGGGGCCGTTTCGCATCGACGTGAGCCATCCCGGCTATCCCGACACGCTGGTGGAGAAGGAGGGCGAATTTACCTCCGACCGGGATATATACTGTGTCTATGACGACGCCGAGAACCCCCTGGTGCCTGGGGGCGTGGGGATTGAGGTGGAGCAGTCGTCCTACAGTTTCGGCCGGCCCTACGCCGAGGACATGCTCTTCTGGGACATGAATATCCACAATGTTTCCGGCGCCGACCTGAAAGGTATTTATGTGGGGCTGCTGGCAAAGTTCCGCCCGGATTACGACAACCACGACTATCTCAACTTTATCGATAGTGATGACGATGGCCGGCGGGACCTGGTATACGTCTACGACGTGAACAATCAGCGCAACCGTACCTGGGCCGAAACTGACGATCCCATGGCAATGGTAGGTGTCAGGGTATTCGACACGCCCTATGATCTGGGCATCACAGATTTTCATCATTTCTCTCACGATTACCGGCTGGAGACCGACTCCCTGGTCTGGGCGGTTATGAGCAGTACGGCCGACAGCCCGGCCCTGCGCGATTCCACCGGTAATATTGCCCGGATGTTTTTCCACGGGGCCGATTCGCGCCTCGATTATACCGGGGAAGATTCGCTGGATGCTTATTACACACCCTGGAAGGAAGAGGACTCGGGAGAAACCTTCGGCGGCCAGGCGGTGGACTACATCGTCTCCTGCGGGCCGTTCGACCTGCCGGCGGGCGCATCAGTGCCGTTTTCGCTGGCCTTGATCATGGGGGACGCCGGCGAAACTCCCTTCGCTCCTGACACCTCCGACCTGATGGAGAACGTGCGGGTGGCAAATAATATGTACAGTCTCCGGTTCCAGGGATCGGGCCCCCCGGCGCCACCGGAGGTTTTCGCGGTCGCCGGGGACCGCTCTGTCACACTATACTGGACTGCCGAACCGTCAGAGAGTTCCAGGGATGTGCTTACAGAGGAAACGGATTTTGAGGGCTATAAGATATTCAGGAGTACCACCAACGGATTGAGTTGGGGGGATGAAATCACAAATGCCACCGGCGATCTGGCGGGTTACAACCCAATTGCCATCTTTGATCTGGTGGATGATGTGTCGGGGGAGGACCCCGCCTATCCGCAAATACTGGGAACCAACAGCGGGTTGGTGTACTCCTTCACCGATGAAAACCTGATCAACGGGTTGGAGTACTGGTATTGCGTTACCGCTTATGACCGGGGCACCCAGGATCCCGATGCCCCCGAGCAGTCTTATATGTATCCCCTGGGTGCTTCGATATTCGAGTCACATACTGTCTCGGTGATCCCGGGTCCCAAGGCGGTGGACTTGCAACCGGAAGATAATCTGCTACCCATCGGCGGGATCTGTGGTGGAACTGTGCGGGTGGTGATCACTGATACTTCCGCGGTCACCGGACATGGGTACAAAATCACTTTCGCCGAGAACGCGGTCCCTAACATCGATAATGGCGACACCACCTGGAGCATCGGTTTCGCTCTGGTAGACACTACTTCTATGGACACCTTGATGCTCCATCAACCGGTACCGGTTTCAGCGGGGGAATATCCGCCGGAGGTAGACGGATTCCAACTGTTAATCCAGAATGTGGAATTCGGTGTAGAATCGATGGGCTGGACCAAAGTTGCGGGCGATACTTGCACCTTCGACTGGCGTTATAAGAGTATCGCCCCTGGTGCTGGAGCACAGCTAGTACAGGAGGCAGTTTACACAACCGATGACTGGCGCATCACCGTGGATTATACCCCCACCGGCGGGACAGAGGCCTTCTGGTATGATGCTTTCTCCGGAACGATGCAAGAAGACAAACAGCACCTCCCCATCACTGTAGAGGCAATTACCGATCCTGAATATCCCATTGATGTTTCGGAGCATACCTGGTTGAATGAATTTGCCATTCCCGCTCCTGAAAGTTTCCGCCAGGATTACTATAGCCCACTGGGTTGGGATCTTGTGCCAGGTGGTCCGGGATATCTCCCAGCCAGCCGGGGTTGGTATGAGAAGCACGTTGATTTCCTGGAGTTCGTAAAGATCGATCTCGATCCAGCCACTGGGGACACGTTGCTCAATTTTATCCGGCTATTCACCAATAACAAACCTGACACGTCCTTCAATGTCTCCAATGAACTGGAAGTGATCACTGCCGTGGCCCCGTCTGACGGGGACGAATTCACCATCCTCACATCCAAGCCGTTCCGGAATGCGATTTCCTATACCTTCGGGACCCCGGTTCCCCACAAGAGTCGAGTAATCGAGGACCCGCTGTCGAACATACGGGTGGTTCCCGATCCCTATGTAGTCACCAATATTTGGGAGACCAGTGAGTTCGGCAAGAAGCTGCAATTCAACCACCTGCCCAGTGAGTGCACCATCAGGATCTTTACGCTGGCCGGGGAGCATGTGGCTACGGTTCCGCATCCCGCCGCCGGGTCGGAGGGGAGAGGCTTTGTTTTCTGGGATATGCGCAACAAGCATGATCAGTTCATTGCGCCCGGCGTCTATCTCTATGCGGTGACCACAAATGACGGGCATAAGAAGCTGGGACGCTTCCTGGTGATTAAATGAGGCGTTTGGTTAGCATAATACTTCTGTTGTGCACCGGCCTTTGGGGCCAGTTCACCAAGGAAGGCACCGCCGCCGCCCAGTTCCTGAAAATCGGGGTGGGCGCCCGGGCGCTGGGGATGGGGGGAGCCTTCGTGGCGCTGACCGATGACGGCTCGGCTCATTACTGGAACCCGGCCGGATTGGCTGCGGCCGAAGGTATCGGAGTGATGTTGATGCACAACGCCTGGCTGATGGATATCAACCATGATTACTTGAGTGTGACCGTGCCGGCGGGCAATCTGGGAGTGCTGGGCCTGTCCGTGACTGTTCTTTCCATGGGTGAGCAGGAGATCACCACAATCGAGCAACCGGACGGCACGGGCGCCTTTTACAATATGCAAGACCTGGCAGTGGGCCTGAGCTTTGCCCGGCAGATTACCGACCGGTTGCGCTACGGTATGACTGCCAAGTATATTCACCTCCAGGCCTGGAATGAGAGTGCCCGGACCCTGGCAGTCGACCTGGGCTCGGTTATGAATACCGGTTTCAATGGAATTAAAATCGGCATGGCGTTGTCGAACTTCGGTGGCAATATTCGGTTTGAAGGCCGAGACCTACTGACTTCCACGCGATATTTGGATGACTTGGGGGTTGACTATTCGCCGGACGCCAATCTGGCTACCGAGGGCTGGCCCCTACCACTGGGTATCCGGATCGGAATAGCCGGCAATATTGTGGGCTCAGGCGAGGCCTTTATCAATAATCCGCAGCACCGGCTAACAATGGCTGTTGATGCGATCCATCCTAACGATGCCCCGGAGCATCTCAATATCGGCCTGGAATACGCACTCTGGGAAGGACTTTACATTCGCACCGGTTATAGGGCTTACTACGACTTGGATGAAATGACTTTCGGAGCCGGTCTGCGGCTGCCGATACCTTTTGCGAAACGGACTCGTTTCGACTATGCGAGAATGCCGATGGGCCTGTTCGGCCGGGTGGAACGCTTCTCGCTGGACCTTCAATTCTAGCCCGTCTGGAACCTTGCGCCGACACTGAAGCAGTTTGGATTAAAATTCTCTAGCTGGAGGTATATATGTTTCGAGTGAATTCCTTTAACTATATATTTATTATGTTGTTGGCTTACCTGACTTTTGGTTGCGGTGGCAAGCAGGCCGACCAGGCACGCATCGCGGGCCAGGAGCCGGCGGTTGAGCTGGTGCCAAACCTGGGTAACGCTGCCGAGTCCTACTTTTCCCCGGACGGTAAAAGTCTGATCTGTAATGCCAAGCGGGAGGGGGATGAGAGCTTCCAGACCTATACGGTTTCATTGGACGGGCAAAATATCCGGCGGATCAACGACACAGGTCATGACGCCTGCTCCTTCTATTTCCCATCGGGCGACCGGCTCATATTCACTTCCACCCGGGACAACCTGGATCTGCCGCCGGGTGACTGGTCCGACCCGCTGGACTATCCCACCGGGGCCGAGCTGTACACCTGTAATTTGGATGGCTCAAACATAGTACGCTTAACTGACAACAAATACTACGAGGCGGAAGTGTCCCTTTCACCCGATGGTGAGTGGGTACTGTTCGGCCGTCAGATCGATGGTCAGATGGAGCTGTATCGTATGCGGCCCGATGGTAGCGATGAGTTCCAGATTACCCATACCCCGGAATGGCAGGAGGGGGGCTCTTTTTACATGCCCGACAGCAAGACCATCTTATACCGGGCCTGGAAACGCTCCGATGAAGGCCAACGGGGGATGCCAATGACCATCTTTACCATCAAGCACGACGGTACAGGACTGCGCCAGGTAACCGATGATGAGGGCACTAACTGGGCCCCCTATCCCGCACCGGACGGCCGGCATTTCGTCTTCGTTAAAGTGTTGCCGCCCCACAACTACGAGATTTTTCTGATGGACCTGGGGACCAGCGAACAAACACGATTGACATATAGCGATGCCTTTGACGGATTCCCGTCAATGTCGCCGGACGGCCGGACCATGTCGTTCTCCTCCAGCCGGGACGCTGCCCCTGGTGAGCGCAAACTGATGCTTTATACCATGGATATCAGCGCATTCCTGAAATAAACGGTGTAGAGGCTTGGTACAATCAATATACGTAGGAGGAAGCATGAAGTTTACCAGCCTGACAGTTGCATTGCTGGTGATAATTGGTTGCAGCCCCTCCGGGGATTCGGCCCGTTCAGATACGCAGATCAGCCCCCCGGTGCTGCAGTTGCATCCACCACAGACAAGTCATTTTCAGATGGAGAACGGTCTCCAGGTACTGGCTATCCATAATCCGGCCTCCCCAATGGTGGGACTGAACCTGGCCATTAAAGTGGGTTCGGCCTATGAGGATTACAGCACTTCCGGTATGTCCCACATGCTGGAACACCTGTTATTCAACGGTACAGAGCGGCGGACCCAAGAGGAGTTATACGAGGAAACCGATTATTACGGCGCTTACAGCAACGCCCACACCGATCGGTTCTACACCAATTTCATGTTGTTGTTACCGGCGGAGTTCATCGCGGAAGGAATGGACATTCAGGCGGATATGATCTTTAACTCGATTCTCCCGGCCCAGAAGTTCACTAAAGAACGTGGGATTGTGATGGAGGAAATCAGGCAGGGCCGTGATCGGGAATCCTACCAAGTCAATAAATTCTTCGATCTAATGAACTACGGGGAGACCGGGATCGGGCTGCCCACCCTGGGCACGATCAGCACCATCGAGCACCTGTCCCGGGATGAAACTTACCGGTTCTACCGGACTCACTACATACCCAACAACATGGTGCTGTCTGTGATTGGCAACTTTGATACCGAGAAACTCAAGCGTCTGATCGAAAGCCAATATGGCGGTTTCCCCCCGCAACCGGTGGAGCAGTATCAGCCTGCCGAGTATCACTTCCAACCCGGGGCGATGAACCAGACCCGGGGCCGAGCCTCCCGTGTGAGTGGACAGGTGGTCTTGGAGGCGCCACCATTCGGTGCACCCGGGGAGTGGAGTTATGAACTGTTGGCCTCGTTACTGGCCGAGAGCCTACGGGAGGCCCTAACGGATTTCAATCTTTCGGTCAACTATAACCCCAATCCATTCAACGGCCGGCTATTGGTGGGATTCACCGCCGAACCTGACGCAGACGTGGAGGCAATGCTGGCCACGATTGTGGACAAGTTGATCGAAGCGGATGATAACCTGGGACGATTAATCACCCCCGCAAAACTGGCCTTGCTGACCAAGAAACGTCAAGTTGAGGATTATTCCCTGCTGGACCAGCCGCACTACTACGGCATGATGCGGGCAGCCGACCTGGTGCTGGGCGGGGCCAGCTACCCGTTGGACAAGATCAGTGCCCTGGCCCGGATCACCGCGGACAAGGTCATCGCCGACGTAAAGGGGTTCTCCACCCAACCGCACCACTTCAACCTCTTTTTGCCGGAGACTGAAGGCGACACCGCCAGAGTGACCGCCGGACAGACTCTGGAGCGCACCGTGCTCCCTTCCGGGGTAGTGCTGGTAACCAGCACCAGCAGCGGCTCGCGGATATTCGGCATGCACATCCTGATCAAGAACCGCCACGCACTGGAAGACAGCCTGGAGGGCGGCGCGGAGATACTCCATTCGTTGTTGGACTCGGGCACCGACCGCTACTCCAAAGAGGAGCTCCAGGATGAGCTTAAAGCCATCGGGGCCACGCTCAAGACCGTGGACATGGGCTTTATCCCTTACGACGATTATTATAACCTACCAGATTACGGTTACGTCCGTTTCGAGTGTCTTTCCGGGGACGCACCCCAGGGCATCGAGCTGGTGGCCCACATGCTGGACCGGACTGTGCTCGACCAGGAAAAACTGGATAAAGCCCTGGTCGCCGCTCGCCGCCGTGTGAGCATGCAGCAAAGCACAGCCAGCCATACTGCTTCACTGGAATTCAAGCGGCTGCTGCTGGGGGCGGGGCACCCGTCGGTACGCAGCGTGAGCGGATCGCCGCAGAGCCTGGGAAAAATCACATTATCGAACCTGAAGCAGCTGCAGCAGGCTTACTTTAAGCCGGAGAATTACATCATCAGCATTTCTTCGGAGATTCCCCACGCTGAGTTGGTGGAGATTTTTAATAACCTGTGGCGGGAACCGGCCGAGCCGGCCCTCCGGCTCAAGCCGGAATTTCCCCCGGCCACCGATGTCCAGGAAAAGTTGGTGGAGCTAGACAAGGAACAGGCCCAGATCAGGTTGGGCTACCGCTTCCGGCTGGATCCGGCCGACCGGGAAGCCTTCGACCTGATGACGCGGCTGCTTTCCTACCGCATGATGTTCGACCTGCGGGAAACCCAGGGATTGGCCTATACCCTCAGCTTGCGCCCGGCCAGCGACGGTGAAACAGCTTGGTTGACGGCGTCTATGGGCACCGGGGTGGACAATATCGAACGCGCCGTCAGCGGTATCAAGTCTTACATGGATGCCGGCCGGCTGGACGATCTGACCGACAGGGAGCTCCAGAAAACGGTGAACGCCGCCAAAGGCCGCTACATGATGCGCAATCTGTCCCGCCTGGGGCAAGCCTACTACCTGGGTTACCACGAGTATTACGATGAGGATTATCGCCTGGCCCTGGAGCGACGCTCGGCCGGGGAGGATGTGACGGTGAGGGATGTCAAACGGGTGGCCCGGAGCTATCTCGCGCTGCCTGATAACCACGTGCTGGTGATAGTCAAATAAGGAGCATTTAATGAAGCGTGCAATTCTTCCAGTGCTGCTCTTGTCGTTCCTGGCGGCGGAGACCAGGATTATCTCTCATAACCTCACATTGCAGCTCGATCCACAGGAACATCGCCTGGAGGCCCGGGACAGCTTGCGGGTCATCTACACCAACGGGCTGGAGTTCAAGTTGGGCCAGGCCTTTGCCATCAGCAGCTTGACTGTTGACGGTAAACCCGGCAAGTTCAAGCTCGTGTCCGGGACCGCGGCCGAACAAGGGGAGTTGAACACCTACCGGATACCCCGCTGGCTGAAAAGAAGCGGCGACGTCATCATCGAGATCGCCTATTCCGGGACCAAAGTGCAGGACACGGGGGCTTCCTCATTCAGCCGGGAAAAGGTTGCCATGGAGATCACCGGGACCATCTCCGAGGAAGGCATTTTCCTGGCGCCCTCCAGTGGATTTTACCCGCTAGCCGACGAGAGCCTGGTGGAATTCGAGAGCGAGATTCACTTGCCCGCCGGGTGGAATGCAGTCACTGAGGGAGACCGGCTGGAGCCCGAGCTGACCGACCAAGGGCACGTACTGCGCTATCGTACGGCCCACCCGGTGGACGGCGTGCACGTGACCGCGGCCCGGTGGGACGTGCGGCACCGAGAGGTGGACGGCGTAGACTTCTATACTTTCTTTTTCCCGGAAGACTCAGCCCTGGCGGGACAGTACCTTGAGATGAGTATCGACTACGTGGCCATGTATAACCAGCTGCTCTCGCCCTACCCCTTCAGCAAGTTCGCCGTGGTGGAGAACTTCTTTCCCACCGGTTACGGCATGCCTTCCTACACCGTGCTGGGCCGGTCGGTGGTCCGGCTGCCCTTTATCGTCTACACCTCCCTGGGCCATGAAGTGCTACATAACTGGTGGGGTAATTCGGTCTATGTCGGCGAGGGGGGCAACTGGTGCGAGGGGCTGACCACCTATCAGGCCGACTACCGTTACAAGCTGCGGCAGGGTGAGGCTGCCGCCCGCCAATACCGAAAAGATATCCTGAAGGACTACACCGTTTACACAGCGGCGGGGGGCGATTTTCCCCCGGCGGAATTCACTCGGCGCTCGGACATGTCCACCCGGGCCGTAGGCTACGGCAAGGTGGCTATGATCTTCCATATGTTGGAGCAGCACGTGGGGGAAGAGGCCTTCCTGGCGGCTTTGAGGCGGGTGATTGAGCGGCGTCAGTGGGACCGGGCCGGCTGGGACGATTTTTTCCAGGCCCTGACCGAGACCGGTGGAGAGGATCTTAAAGCCTTCCAGGCCGCCTGGATACGAAAGGCGGGCGCTCCGTTACTGGAGCTGGAGGCGGCCGACACCTGCTTCTACTTACGGCAACAGGAGAGTATCAAGCCGCTGTGGGTACCGGTGCGGATCACCAAACCCGGCGGTGACGTCGAGGAAATAAACGTGCGCCTGACCGGAGCTGAAACCTGCCTGCCGTATAAACCCGGTTCCGATGTGGTTGAGTTAGCGGTGGACCCCGACTATCATGTTATGCGCCGTCTGCATGAAACGGAAATGGACGCCACGATTCGAAACACACTGAATGAGAAGGAATTCGTTTTCATCGCACCGGATACCGCCGGCCAATGGCGCGAGCTGGCGGCAGACTTCCACCAGGCGCTCTCCGGCGAGGGGGACCCGGCAGTAATACTACTGGGTGAGCCGGTGGGTGATAAGGCGGTCATCTACCTGGGGACGCTACCGGAAACCGGGGGGCCGCAACAGAGGGATGCTAAGCTGTTGATCGGTGGCGAGGCAGTCGCTAAGGAGGATAATGGTGTGGTCTGGGCCTTCAAGCAGGCCAACGGCCGGCCCGGCCTGGTACTGTTTTCCACCGCGATCGATCAATTGACCCCTCTGCCGCGAAAAATACCGCACTACGGGAAGTACGGCTACCTGGTGTTCAGTAGTGGTCAAAATGTAATTAAGGGCAACCATGAGGCGCCGGTTTCAGTACTGACCTGGCAAAAGAATCCTTGATATAGGCACGTAGCTTTCGTCCAGGCCAGCAGGCCGGAAATGTAATGCCGACGAATACCATTCTTGGAGCAAGGGCGTTTAGGAGAGACAGGCTTCTCCCCGCAGAATGCGGGGTTTCGTCCCTCTTGCAGCCGTAGCGGTGGAGGGACTCGAACCCCCGACACGCGGATTATGATTCCGCTGCTCTAACCAGCTGAGCTACACCGCCACCGTAAATTTACTTTATCGGGATCGGGGCGGGCAATGGGATGATCCCGGCTTGGTCAGCGGTTGTAGCGCATACGCGTGCCATGGTTGAGCGACATGACAATCTCTTGCGGTGTCAGTTCCTTTGGGAAAAGAACGCCGGAGATATTCGCACCTCTAATACTGGCCCCTTCCAGCCGGCAACGGTTCAGATTTAGGCCGGCCAGGTTGGCCTGCCGGAAATAACTGTTCTCGAAGCTGATCCCCTTAGTATCCAACCCCCTCAAATCCAGTCCCCGGAAGTCTAATCCTGATAAATCGTAGTCGCCGTCCTTCGACCGGCGGGTATTGAACTCGTCGATCCGCTCCTCCCTCAGAAGATTATACAGCTCGTCGTCGACTATCTTGGGGGTTTCAGGGGTTGTGATCATCCCTTTTCGCATGGTCGTTCCTTTCCCCGCTTTTTATACATTGCTGGCACAATATACTTCTCCTCTAGAAGAACTGTTAGAATAGCGAACCGTCCAGCCGGTTGCAACGTTAATTATGGTGCTGCTGCTGGTTGTTCCCGGTACCGGATTTGTTCATGAGGTGCAGGTGGAACTACCTGCCACCTATGAGCAGCGATCAAGAATAAGTTGCGTGACCATACGTACCCCCACTCCTGATCCTCCGCCCGGTATATATGGTTGGTCCTTATCCTGCCAGGCGCTGCCGGCGATATCCAAGTGCACCCAAGGGGTCTTTCCCACGAATTCCTTGAGAAAAGCGCCCCCGGCGATAGTGCCGGCCAGGCGGGCCTGCCCCAGGTTCTTCACGTCCGCCACTTTGGACTTGATGTCTTCGGAATATTCCTCCCACAGAGGCAGCTCCCAGACCCGTTCGCCGGTGGCCGCCGACGCCCGCTGCACCTCGGCCAGCAGGTCGTCGTTGTTGCCCATGATACCGCTGGCCCGGTGGCCCAGGGCAATGAGCACGGCGCCGGTGAGGGTGGCAAAATCGAGGATAGCGGTCGGTTTGTGCTTGTCAACAACATAGGCCAGGGCGTCGGCCAGTATCAGGCGACCTTCGGCGTCGGTGTTGAGAATCTCGATGGTCTTGCCGTTATAGGCGGTAACAATATCGCCGGGACGCTGGGCCGACCCGCCGGACATGTTCTCGGTGCTGGGAATAGCCGCCACAACGTTGATGGCCGGTTGCAGCTCAGCCAGCGCCCGCATGATCCCCAGCACGGTGGCCGCCCCGGACATATCGAATTTCATCTCGTCCATCTTGGCCGCCGGTTTGATGGAGATGCCACCCGAGTCGAAGGTGAGCCCCTTGCCTACCAGCGCTACCGGGGCAACGCCTTTCGGCCCGCCCTTATACTCCATAATGATGAACTTCGGTGGCTGATTGGATCCCAGGGCCACCCCGGCCAGAGCGCCCAGGCCCAATTTTGTGAACTGCTCGCGGTCAAATACCCGGCAGCTCATCCGCGGCGACCGGGCAATCTCCTCAGCGTCCTCGGCTAGACGGGTAGGGGTGATAATGTTGGCGGGATGGTTCTGCAGGTCCCGGGCATAGCAGGCCGCAGCGGCTGTGATATTGCCTCGAATCAGGCTGTCGCTTTCAGCCGGGCCGTACAGCACCAGCGATTCCAAGGCCTTATCATCCTTTTCCATCTTTTTATAGCCCTGGAAGCGGTACGAGCCCAGAATCAGCCCTTCCACCATAGCCTGGGTAAGCTCCTCCGCAGGCAAGTCGGCTTCGAAGCCTATCAGGGCGCAACCGGCCTGATTATGTTTGAGGGCCAATCCCACCGCGCTACCGGCCGCCTGCCGGGCCACTTCGGTGGTGAATTTACCGGTTTCACCGAGACCGACCAGGGCCACCCGCGCCAGGGGGCCGTCGTTGAACAGCACCAGGGAATCGTCCTTTTTCCCCTTGAAATCACCACGCTTGATCACCTTGCCCAGCAGGCCGTCCAGCGCGCTGTCCACCGCCCGCTGCCCGGCTTGTAGACCTTTGTCCTGGAAAACCCCCAGGGCCAGGAAATCGATGGGCCGAGAAAAATCCGGCTCGGCAATATGGCTGACCTTATTCACGAAAGACATACTATTCTCCCTATATATTAATATTGATCGTTCCCCGGGCTGGTTCGGTCGGCTGCTACAACTTACAATCGACCATACCTGAAAAGACCAGCACACCACCGGTGTTAAATAACCGGTACTCCAAACTTATTTTAAAATCAGATCGCCGCTCAACGTGGGCCTGCCCGTACAGGCGGCCGCTGAGCCGGCCGTCATCTCCGGCCAACTCCGACAGATCGAACGACCGGGTCAGCGTACCATCAATAGCGGGCAACGCCGCTAGCAGCAACTCCCGGATGAAACCTTTCACGTTATCATGAGCTCCTTTTTGGGCGGTGCCTAAATCGATTTCGCCCTCGGCGACTCCGGGACTGGGCCGGGTGATAAATATCTCATGGGGCTCCTGTGGCATCAAGCTGGTTTCGGTTCAAATTATAATTGCCCGCTAATTTATTGCCGGGCGGAAGTCGCCGGAGTGATTTCTTGCACATCGCGGCCCGGCCGGCCTTCAACGGCATCCCGGATGGCACAATGGGGCTACTCGGGCAAGTGGATCACCAGTAGCCGCGGCTCGGTCATGGCCCGCATGGCATAGCGCACACCCTCGCGCCCTTCGCCCGAAGCCTTGACCCCGCCGTAGGGCATGTGGTCGATGCGCCAGGTGGGGGCCGCGTTGACCATCACACCGCCCACTTCCAGGGTCCGGTAAGCCTGATGGATCAGACCCACGTCCCGGGTAAACACGCCGGCCTGCAGGCCGTACTCCGAATCGTTCACCCTTTCCAGGGCTTCTGCGAAGTCATCGTAGGGCGTGAGGGTGACCACCGGCCCGAACACTTCCCGGCAGTTGACCTTCATCTCCGGCCGGGTATCGGCCAGCACCGTGGGCCACAGCAGGTTACCGCGGCGGCGGTTACCCGTGAGCACCCTGGCGCCTTGAGAAAGGGCTTCGCTGACCCACTCCTCGATGCGCCGGGCATCATGGTCTGAGATCACCGGTCCCACGTCGGTATCGGAGTCCAGGGGATCACCTACCGCCAGCTGTTCCGCGGCCGCCACCAGCCGGTCGGCGAAGTCACCATAAATATCCTGTTGGACGAATATGCGTTGGGTTGAGATGCAGCTCTGGCCGGCCAGGGCGAAGGCGCCCAGGCACAAATCCGCTACGGCGGCGTCCAGGTCGGCGTCGCTGTGGACAATAGCCCCGGCATTGCCGGCCAGCTCCAGGGAGACGTGTTTCCTGGCCGCCCGGGCCTTGAGGCCCCAGCCTACCTCCCCGCTACCGGTGAAGGACAGTCCCCCCACCCGCTGGTCATCCACCAGTACATCGGCCGCTTCGGGACTGCCCGGCAATACGCTCAGGGCGCCGGGGGGCAGGTCGGTTTCGTCAAACGCCCGAGCCCACATCAAGGCCGACAGGGGGGTTTGCGAGGCTGGTTTAATGATGATGGCGTTGCGACTGGCCAGGGCCGGGATGATCTTATGGGCTACCAGGTGCAGGGGGAAGTTGAACGGTGTAATCCCGGCGATCACCCCCCGGGGAAAACGCTCCACCAGGGCAAAGCGCCCCTCGCCCCACGGCCGCCGGTCCAGGGGGAGCGTCTCGCCTCCCAGGCGCTTGCACTCCTCCACGCCGTCCTCGACGATGTGCAATGCCCGTTGGACCTCCACCCGACCGCTTTTGAGGGGCTTGCCGGCTTCCTCCGCCAGAATCCGGGCGGCCTCCTCGACATGCTCGGCCAGGTAGGCCTTCATCTGTTCCAGGGCGACGGCGATCCGGTGGGCGGGCAGCGACTTTAACTCCTTAGCCGCTTCCACTGCCCCATCGATAGCCTGCCGGTAGTGCTCCGGCCCCGCCCGATGGACTTCAGCCACGGTGTGACCGTCAAACGGTGAAATCACCGGCTGGACCTCGGAGCCGGCGATCCATTCACCGGCCAGATAAAGCTGGTTCATGCTACTATATGTACTGCTGGTTAGCGTCCGCCATTTTCACCAGCCCCGGAGCCGGGGTAAAGCGCGGTCCATGCTTTTTAGCCAGTTGCTGCAACTGCTCCACTATCGCCGGTAGGCCTACCTGATCCATGGCCCAGAACGGCCCCCCCCTGAAGGGCGGATAGCCGAACCCGTATATCGCGCCGATGTCGCCTTCGGCCGGGCTCTCGATCAACCCCTCGTCCAGGGCATAGGCGGCTTCGTTTAGTAGCGCACCGATCAGCCGCTGCATAGTCTCCTGGAAGGAGATATCCCTACGCTGGGGGTTGGACAGCAGGCCATAAATGGACTTATCCACTCCCCGCCGTTTACCCTTGTCGTACAGGTAGAACCCCCTACCGTTTTTGCGGCCCAGACGCTCGTCGTCTAGGAAGCGCCGGTTATGGTCGGTCATCTCCAAACGCTTACCGATAAGGCCCACCATCACTCCCGCAACTTTCCCGGCCACATCCAGCCCCACCTCATCCAGCAGGGCGCAGGGACCGATCGGCATACCCATACGGCGGGCGTGGCGGTCCAGCTGGTCCACCGGGATGCCATCCTCCAGCAGGTGAAAGGTTTCATTCAGGTAAGGGGTCAAAATACGGTTCACGTAGAAACCGGGCGAGTCCTGCACCACGATCATCGTCTTGCCCAGCCGCCGCCCCAACTTTACGGTTGTGGCCAGGGTCTGCGCGTTGGTAGCCTTTGAGGTGATCACCTCCACCAGGGGCATCTTCTCCACCGGCGAGAAAAAGTGCATACCGATGATGCGCTCGGGGCGCTTTGCACCGGCCGCCACCTGGGCAATGGGTAGCGACGAGGTATTGGTGGCGATCACCGTCTCCGGCAGCACCACTGCCTCCAGTTCGGCGATCAGGCGGCGCTTGAGCTCCAGGTCCTCGAACGCCGCCTCGATCACCATCTCAACGCGGCCGAAGCCTGAATAATCGGTGGTGGGGCTGTAATGGGTCAGGATCAGGCCGGCCTCGCGCCTGGTGAGAATGCGCCTTTTTACCCGGCCGTGGAAATACTTTTGAATATGGCCTCGGGCCCGCCCCAAGGCCTGGTAATCGATATCCTTGTGGCGCACGGTCAGCCCCTTGTCCAGGGCCACGGTGGCGATACCGGCCCCCATCAGGCCGGCCCCCAACACCCCCAGATGGCTGACCGCCACAGGTTCGGCGGGTAGTTTCTGTCGCCCCGACCCGGCGAAAAAGACGTGCGTCAAGGCCTTGTGCTCCGGCGTGGCCGTGAGCCGGCCGAAGCCCTCGGCTTCCTGCTCCAACGCCACCGGCAGCTTGCGGCCCAGGCTGCGTCGCACCACCTTCAGGATTTCCAGCGGCGCCGGGTAATGGCCACCGGTCTGCTTGAGCACCTGTTTGCGGGCCACCCGGTAGACTACCGGTTTCAGGGGACCATCCAGCAGGCGGGCGATCAGCGGCTTCTTGCGTTTAACGGTTACCGCCTGTCCCGCAGCCAGTTGCAGGACCCGCTCCTTGGCGACCTCCAACAGCGCCGGGGCACTGACGATCTCGTCCGCCAGGCCGATCTTGTGGGCCTTGTAGGGGTAGACGTTCTTACCGGTCAGCATCATGTCCAGGGCGGCCTGCAACCCCACTAACCGGGGGAGCAGCGTGCAGCCACTGGCGCCCGGCAGCAGACCCAGCTTCACCTCCGGGAGACCAAGGGCGGTCTTGGGATGGTCGGTAACCAGTCGGCTGGTGCAGTTCAGGGCCAGCTCCAGCCCGGCCCCCAAACAGGTGCCGTTGATGGCAGCTACCGTGGGAAAGGGCAAGGCCGCAATCAGGCCGAAAATGCGTTGGCCGTGGCCGCTGGCCTCGGCGCCGTCCGCCGCCGTCTTGAAACCGAGGAAATCCTTGATATCGGCGCCAACAATGAAGTTGTCCGGCTTACCGCTGATGATCACCAATCCCACGGGCCGGTTATCAGGTGCGGCCAACCGGTCAAACAGATCATCCAGCTCCTGGATATAAGCGAATGACAGCACGTTCAGCGGCTTGCCGGGGTGGTCGATCGTCAGCACCCCGATGTTCCGGTCGTCCACTTTGTAGCTGATCATTTGCGCCCCTTATAAGATATAAGCTGTATAACTCAACCC
>SDBT01008317.1_pt1 | contig 16962 bp, 16 predicted proteins | sample 2277101 | NCBI WGS metagenome assembly SDBT01 (sample SAMN10404973, study PRJNA504765) | marine sediment metagenome | isolation source: marine sediment core GS10_PC15, 103 cmbsf | place: Arctic Ocean: Southern Knipovich Ridge | collected 2010
TTTATTGCATCAAGGGCAATTCTCGCCTTTAATTCCTTGCTATGTTTTTTTCTGCCCATTCTGTGCCTCCTTTTTCTTGGAAACACACCTTAACACACTGTCTCATTTTTGGGGTCCACTATAAATCATCCAGCGACAAACTACCACATAGCACTTGATATTATTGCCACCTATCTCCATAAAACAGTAATAGAGGCAGGATATATTGAATTTAAAAATGGAAATTAGACTGTTAACAAATTCATTTTGTATTATTAAATCTAAAATTTTGAAAGAACACATTGATTTACCTTAATAATACAAAATGAATCCTTTATCTTTTCTGCTTAACCATACTAAATTTCTTGTAACCCAACATCAAACGCAAACACAGAAGTCACCTTAACTCTGTTGTCTGTTATGTTTTTGTTCTTTAATTCCTGACGGATTTTATCCTCAACAAATCTGTTTGTTGCAACACAGATTATTTCATCAAATCCTGCTTTTAAGGCTCTTTGTATATTGCCAATTGCATTAGACTTGCCTGTTTCTATTTCAACTGCAATTTTCTTGTCATGATTTATAACAATGAGATCTGGCCTGCCAGTAATATGATATTGCTCAACCAGCACCTCAAGATTATTGCTCCTGTAAAATTCACATATCTTGTGCTTCCAGAATTTATGAATTATGCTTTCTCTTGATAGCTTAACATCATAGTCTAAATCCCTTAATAGCATTTTGCCTTTCTGTGTCAGATCAAAAAGTGTAATCCAGCCTTTGCCAGTAATTATTTTTTTTGGCTGAATACATCCTTGTGAAATGAGGAGATTCTTGAATTTGTTTCCGTATTTTGGATTCAGTTTTAATCTTTTATATCTTTGAGTAATACCAGACATAGGGTTGTGAAAAATATCAATAAGAAGCTTATGATGCGGGGCTTTGTTGTTTTGGGGGTGTTTACCTTTTTCTTCCCCTTTATATTTATACCACGGTAAATACCAGGCCTGGTGTGGCTTGTTTCCGTTGTGGAGCCCTGGTAAATAGCTGGGGGTATTTACTTTAAGCCAGTCATCAGTTATCATGCCCTTTTTTACTGGCACAAGAGGTGTTTTGACATGACAGGGCTCAATCCTGTTTTTTATTTTTATTATGCACTCACCCACTTTTAAAATATTTAGATATGATTCCTCATTATATTTTAAAAACAGGGATTTTCTTGCTGTTCTTATGTCATCTTCATGCTGCAAACCAAAATAAATCTGGGTATGGCAGTTTCCAAGCAGATAAATCGGCAGCAAAGATGGGTGTTGAGTTATACTTACTAGTCCCTGCCCAAAAGCCCTTATCTCACGATAAATATTTTCATGACTGGTTGGCTCTTTATACATTGTTGTTTGACTAAAAAGATTGTGAACTTCTTCAAGAAAAAGCACATGTCTTAGCTTTTCTGTTTCTCCCTGACTTAGTCGATAAAGATGAATCCATCTTAAAATTAATTCTGAAAAAAATATCCGTAAGGGTTTAGGCATTTCAAGGTCAAGCTCAAGAATTACAGGTTTATCAAGAAGGTGTTCAAGTTTAACAGGATTTCTCGCATTAAAAGATTTTGAAGCACTTCCAATAGTAAAGCTCTGGAGAATTCTTAATGCCGTTTGTTTCCATTTTAATTCACGAGCATATGCTTTCATATTTTTAATCTCATTTATGCCGTCAAAAAAATTAGGATAAAAATCATCAGTTAATCCTTTGAATAATTTTCGATATATCCTGTTAAAGTAATAAGCAGTTCCAGGACCTGAAAGGTGTGATTTTTCTAATGCCTCTGCAATAGTGCTTATCCATAATTCACTGTTTGCACCTGGGGGTGCTCTAAAAGGATTCCACAGAAAAGGCAAAGTATCTCTTCCAATTGTGTAGACTTGTATTTGTTTTAATTCAGGAAATTTGTCCTGCAAGCTCAATAAATTCCGCCAGCTTCTTTTCCAATCTATTACTAAAAAAGGAACCTTGGCTTTTAATAGTTGCAGGGCAAGAAGATATGCAAGGTTGGTTTTACCTTCGCCAGTAACTGCAAATATTCCTATCTGCTTTATAAAATCTTCAGGTTCTAAATATAAAGGATGAAGTTTTTTGTGATTATAAACAACATCACCAACCAGGAATGTTCCAGTAGAATCATCTTTAGAAGGGGGTTCGAGCAGTATTTCCTGTTTTGAAAGAGCCTCCCTTTTAAGAAGTTTCTCTGCGATAATCTCTATATCCAAAGCCAGATCTTTTCTGCCTTTATCATCCTCTGCCAAATACATGTACCATAATTTGTCTGCCTTATCGCCGATTACAGGTTTAAGTTTTTTGCATAATTCTTCAACATCCTTTGCTGGTTTCATTTTTTATATATTCAGTTAAATCATGTGAAAGCATATCCCGCTTTTTGATTAAATCCCAGTAATCCTTCAACGAACCCATCAAATACTTTTTCAAAAACATCAAATCACGCCAGCATTCAAGATATTCTTTTCTTTTTTCTTTTTCTAGCTCAAGAACATTGTTTTCTAATTGCATTTTCATCTTGTTTACTTCCTTGGATAAATCAAATGAGTATTGAGTTTTCAGGTTTTTCAGCTGCATGAGATTTGTATGTAATTTGCAGATTTCACCATTTGCCTTGCTAAGCAGGTGAGAATCAAGACTTTCACGCAGCTCAATCTCGTCAAGCAGGGCTTTTACTGTCGCTTTTAGTGTTTTACTTTTATCAGAAAATAATTTTTCCAGTAAGCCTTTTTCTTTCTCAGGTTGTATTTTGAAAACAATATCTTCAAGACTATTCTTTAAATCAGTATGATAAAAGGGTTTTAATTTTAATACTGAGTTTTCCAAATAGCCCGGGACTGCATTTGAATATTTTGTTTGGGATAAATTATTGTATTCCATTTGTCATTTTATAGTGCAGAGGGTTTTAAGGATTGTATAAGGATTGGGGAGAAGTCATAAAAAGATTGGTAACGAGGCAACACAAATATTCATCTGAGAATCTTTTCTTAATTTGGTCTCATATTCATAATATCTTCTTCTTTCTTAGAGGCTATATTAACACAACTTTGACAGACCCGATCAAAATACAACCTTTTTCTGTTTATAGTTCCGTTAATTTTTCATAATAAAAATCACTATGTCAAGTTCCAGACTATGCCGCGTAAATGTATTCTGCTTCTTAGAATTGTATTTTATTTTCAATTAAATAGATATTTTTTGAAAATTGTACTCGGCATAGTTGCCATACTTTTGCTGTTCAAATCTTAAGATAATCAAGCAGCAAATACGGATTGTTATTGACAATAATTTCATTGTCTAATCCAATCTCATCCCAAACAGCCTTTATATTCTCATCGCATCCGATTTTTTCTGCCAGATGAGCGTCGCTTCCAAGTATTACGGGCATTTGGTGTTCTTTAGATAGAGCAATTAGAAGAGAATATTTTTCAATTAGTTCTGGAAGCTGGTATTTTCTGGAAAATAAATTGTCATTTATTTCCAGCAAAGTTCCGGTATCATGAGCTGCTTCAACAACTATTTCTATGTTAATTGGAAATTCAGGTCTATAGGGATGAGCAATTATTTTTATTAAAGGATTTTTCATTGCATTTATTGTGCTTTCGGTATTGACATAATGATCTGATCCGTTGTAAGGGGTTTCTTTATGTAACCCAGCCATTACAACTCTTTGTTGGCGTAAAAGACATTCATCAAGGTCAATATTTCCATTTTTACTCAATATATTTGCTTCTATTCCCAAAAAAACCTCTATACCTATCAAGTTAGTTAATTGGTCAGAAATCCAAAAATATCCTTCTTGTGGTGCACCTTTCATTAAAGGGCCATGCTCAGCTATTCCGATATGAGTCAGCCCTCTTTCTTTTGCCGCATTTACTATCTCATATACAGTATTCAATGAATGTCCACTGGCAATACTATGGATATGAAGATCTATTTTTAACATATCACTTCTCTCTCATTATTTCCTTTAATCATAAACTTCCTATGACACACTTTCGTATACCGGCCAACAACATTTCTTTCCAAAAATTACAATATCTGTTAATTCAAGATATCGGTTTTTCTGTTTACACCATATTCCCAAATTCTTTTCTAGCACAAAAAACGCAAATAAATTTAAAAAATCGGATCATTAAAGTAGAATGCTATTCTGGGTACCAGGCTGATGAAAGACCAATAAGCTTCCTATTGTAGGTCATTGGAATCGTGGCCTATTTATTTGGTTTACTGAATTTTGCGTATTGTTTTAAATAAGTTTTCGTATTTAGGTTTTAATGTTTTCCAGCTCCAATTCTCTGCTATTTGATTGCTAATCTTAGAATATTTTTTAATATCCTTTCCAGCAATCTGATCTATTTTATCAGCTATTTTTGATGGCTCAAGGTCGGCTACTTTAATGTTCTTTTTAATTCTGTAGGAAGTAAAACCTTCCGTTGTAATTAATAATTCAGGTGGTAGAAAATCCTTTTGAGGTTCCATGTCTGTCATTATTACAGCCATTCCCAAGCTCATAGCTTCATTTAAAGGTAAACTTTGACCCGCGTATCTACGAGGGCTAATGTAAACGTCCGCATCTTCCCAAATTTCCCAATAATTATCGGGGTTTTTTACATCTACTCTCACCCTTGAATCATTGCACGCTTTATGATCGATTGGTACTTGAGATTTGATTATTATTTCTATGTCTTGATTGTTTATCAAGGTCAGGGCGGATAGCAATGCCTTTGTTCCGTTCCGGTCATTTTTGGCCTTCATATTCCCAGCGATATGAATAAATTTATTAGCGTTTTTGCGCAGTTTAAATGGTAATAATTCCCGATTGACAGGGAAAGGAAGATATTGTTTAGGATTTGGTATATCGTTAAAATGGTATAAACTGGGCGCGATGAACAAATCAGGATTATGATTTTCAAGCCATTCGTAATTTACTCTTAAAACAGTTTTTACCCCCATTTCTTGGGCTTTGTCGAATGTATTCTGATTGTAAGGTGTTTCTATGCAAAATAAAACATCTAAGCAATCTAAAAATGCACTTATTTCGTAATCGCCAGGAAATCCTTCAACGACAATGGGTTTATCAAATCTCTCTAAATGCAGTTTATATAAATTTTTATATTCTCTGATATTTTCTAAATTTACAATCAAAGTTTTAGCGTTTGGAAAATGTCTGCAAAATTCCCAGGTTTCAACGCCTAATCCAGTATTGTCAGCTCTTCCGATTATTCCAATATGAGTCATACCTTTTTCTTGCGCCGCATTTACAATCTCATATACAGTATTCAATGAATGCCCGCTGCAATACTATGAATATAAATATCTATCCTTAACATATCACTTCTCCCTCATTATTTCCTTTAACCAGGGAAACGGCTTTTCTTTATGTTGATAAAAAATATCCTCAAAAATTAATGATAGAGCTAAACCACACCATTGACCATATTGTTCACGGAACCAGTTCACAAGAAATTTTTCATCGCATAAATCTTTGTCAAAAATATATTTGGAAAGAATTTTTCTTTCCCAAAGTGGAATGTGTTTTAAATATTCAGTTTTGCCAATTATATAAAACACAGTTTGTTTTCCAACTCCATATATTTTTAACAATTCCTTTTCTAATTTTTCTGTTGATAATTTTCTCAGTTCTGGTTCATCGATTTTATTTTGCGCAAAATGTTCTGTGATACGCAAAATATTTTTTGCCCGATAACCAACTTTCAATGCTCGCAGCTCTTCATCAGTTGCCTTTAATTCTTCTGGTCGCCACATTGCATACAATTCAATGCAGTCAAAACATAAAAGAGTTCCATATTTTTCAAGCATATTTTGACACATACTGATTGTCCTTTGAACTGTTGCGTTTTGCAGAAAAACAGAAACAATCAGATTTTCATACAGTGAATATATGCTAACCTTTAGTTTGCCCTGATTTCTTTTTATTACATTTTTAAGAAACATATCGCGGGCATATTTCTTGTAAAATTCAGAACGATCTTTATCTAACGCTACTCTAGACTTGATTTCCTCCTCTACTTTTATCAACGTTTTTTCATCCAATTTATATTCAGAATAAATATCTAAACATAATTGTTTGCCACACATATAATACTTTAATCCAAGCATTATAAAGCCAAGGTTTAATGGTAGATAATAACAGGATTTGTCTTTATCATACAGTTCAAGCTTGGATGGAAAGCGCGAAGGTGAATAAAAAGTTTCTTCAAACAGAAATAGACTATCGACATCAAACTTCAACGTTATTTCAAATTTTAAATTCTTTTTTTTCATAATAATTGTTCCTTACCACTATCTTTTATAATTTGATATTTAATATTACCGGAATAACTGCTAACTTGCAAATGTAAGAAAGTTTTGTCATGAAATTCTGCTTTGCAGAAAGTTCCACCTTCTCTGCCAATGTGATTAGCCCTTGCTAATAGAGGTTGTAAAACAAATAAATCTCGATTTTCGCGTAAATTATGTTTATAAACTGCCCAATCCCATCCTGGTATCGGTTTTCCATTTTTATCAACAAATCCATGACTATAGTCAAACCAAAAAGGCTTAAAATATTTTAGCCATTGTTCACGAGCTAATACTACACCACAACTGTTAAATTGTTTAGTTTTCACTATTGCTTCAGGTATATTTTTGCTAACATGATTTATACCTCCACATGCCCCATATAATAAATTTAAACACACAATTTGATAATGGCTTTGCTCTGAATACCAATCAGCCAATTTTGTAATGTCAGGACTGATTATAAGATCTTCCTCTAAATAAATATTTATTCTTGAGCCAGCATTAAAAACCATTTTTTGCGATAAATATGTATTTATATCCACTCCCATCCTTTTTTGATTGATGTTTATATGACAACTTACTTTTCCATTTAGAGTATGTTGTATTAATTTAACTATCTTTTTAATATTTTCTGACGGATCAATACTAAAAAATATTTGCCACCCCTTCAAATCATTCTGAAGTAAGCTTTCCAACATTTCTTGAAAATAATTGATTCTTTTATAAACCGCGACAGAAATAGTTTTCATCTATTATCTTCATCCATGTTTTTCGCGCAATTCTATCGCAAGAAGAGTTGGAATCCACAAAATTCGCCACGCTTATTGCGAAACTTACTTTTTATAGCCCAGTCGTATTTAACACAAAGGTTCTCCAAATCACAGTCTTGCCAATATTCATATTCAAGAAACAGGCATCCACCTTTATGAAGAAATTGTTTTGCCTGGGAAAGAATAGCTCTATGAAAAAACATCCCTTCTTCGCTTCCATCAACTGCTAATATCGGCGAAAAATTCAAAATAAAACGTGGCAGAGACTGTATCTTGTCGGTTCTCACATACGGTGGATTGCAGATAATTATATTAAATTTCCGTCCTACTACAGGCCCAAACAGATCGCCTATCATGAATTGGATACCTGCCTTATTAATCGAAGCATTCAGTCTGGCTATCTCTAAGGCTGATATAGAAATATCGGTTGCTGTTACTTCAGCATCAGTATTAATAGCTATCACTATAGCGATAACTCCTGAACCAGTGCATAAATCGAGAACTTTAATTCTAAACTGCTTTATTAAATCGATATAACCAACAGCTTTCTCTGTCAGTATTAATGTTTCTGGGCCCGGATGCAGTACGTGCTCGTTGATCTTTATTTCAAGCCCGCATACACATGTGTAACCAATAATATAAGGTACTGGAATGTTGTGTTTCAAACCTTTTAACAATAAATCCAATTCTCTTTTGGGATTGTCGGCTTTGTTTAAGTGATGTAAAGCTATCTCCATTTCTCTATCAATGTCTTCGAATTCACCATTTATCAGTACGTTGTGTAAACTATCACGACAATTCTCCATTTATAACCTCATTAAAAACTTCCTTAAATCTATTTGCAACAGAATCAAGTGAGAATGAACTTATTTCGTCGTTAAAATTGGGCGATGACGCTATGCACTTCATAAAGGCTTTAGTAACTAAATCGAGAATATTATTTGGATCAAAGTAAATTACTTCCTGAATGTTTATCTCGCGATAAACAGGAATGTCGGAGCAAAATATTTTCGGGCATCCACAGAATTTCGCCTCGATGAGCGGCAAACCGAAACCTTCGTAAATTGAGGCTGATATAAAAGCGTAGGAATTCTTATATAGAAAAAACAAATCTTTATCACTTATGTAGTCCAGCATAATAATATCGCCTGAGTTGTTTCTCTCTAAATAATTTTCCAATTCTCTATACCATCCTTTCCTTCCAATTATAACAAGCTTGTAATCACTAAATCCTGATCCACGCTTTTCAAACGCCTTGACTATAATCAAAGTATTCTTTGTAGGAATATAGCGCCCGACTGCAAGAAAAAACTTGTTTTTTGGAAGAAATGGAAAATTCCATTCTAAACAATTCCGACCTTTAAGTCTTCGCAAGCTTTCTGGTATGAAGTTGTAAACGACGAATATGCGCCCCTCCAGTCCAGGGAAGAGTTTTAGTATATCCTTTCTTGATGATTCAGAAACTGTTACGACATAAAATAGTTCGCAATTTATATGCTCACTAAACAATCTTATGTGCTCATATAGAGCTTCTTTCTGCATCATATCAGGATAGATATACCTTCCAGGGTCGTGCAATACGTAAATTACGGGTTTTCCTGACGGCAAGATAGGAGGAGGAACAAAAGTCGAATAGACTATATCAAATTCATGATTATCATAAACTTCTTTCCATATTCTAATAGAATCATTTTTGATTTTAACTATTTTTAATTTTAGTTTATACTTCAATAGTTTTTCTGGAATATCATTTTGTACAACTAAATAAATTTCATCAAAAAGCTGTATTTTCTCAAGAAGTTCGAGCTGCAAAAAAAGATGCCTCTCGATCCCTGTTATGTATTTGAAACTGAAGAATGTAGCCTCTATAAGTAAATTCATTACTTAACCTCTCTCAAATTGAACGGTTTGCTGTGTGAGAATTCTTCTGCACAACATTTGGCTATGATTTCAGGTTCAACCACTTCTTTAGAACAATTGCCGGTCATCCTAACATAATCTCTATACATGTTCGTATTAACCCAGCCTACTTTAATAACCGATAATCCTATTTGCCTTTCGTTTAGTGAACATCTCAATATGTCGAGTAATTCCTCCTGCAATCTCTTTGTAGCATGATATAGGGAATTGACTAGAGGCGGATAGACTGAAGACACGACAACAACTTTTCTTAGAGCCCGGTCATCTAGGAAACAAAGCTTTTGCAGAATAGCGAATAATGAATTAACGTTTAAATTCATATGTGCCTGCAAATCATTTTCATTAAAATCAAACACATTTTTTCCGAAATGAGGTCTACCCGCCACATATAATAAGCCTTCAAAATTCGGTATTACAATTGCTCCTAAAGCATTACATGACGACAAATCTATTTTCTCTAGCAGGATTCCTGAATATTCATCCTTAATTTTAGCAGCAAGACTGTCATTACTATGATAAAAGCCGCAAATATTAAGCTGTTCATTTCCAATCTCGCTCAAGAAACTGTATCCGATCCCACCAGTAATCCCAAATATGGTAATAGATCTTATATACATTCAATCCTCCTACAATATTTTTTCCAGATACAAGCGATCTTCCCCCATCCCGTAATAATTCGATAATTTCTTTATTACAGAAAATCCCAATTTTTCCTGTAAAATTTTTATTACAGCTTCATGAAGAGGAGGAACTCTTACTCCTATTGACCTGGCGCCTTCCTTCTTAAGCTGTTGAAGCATTTTGCGGTGTGTAAAGGTGGCAACACCTTTTTCCTGATAATTCGGGTGTGTTGCGCAAGAAACAAGCTGAATATTACCAATATCATTCCAGTTTTTAATAGCTTGTATCACACAAATAGGCTCATCATGATTAAAAGTTGCGAAAATTTTTCCATAATCAACAAATATTCTGAAAAAATAAATGCTTTCCGCTTCCACACCGAAAGCTCTTTGACTCATCTTTAGCAATTGATCGCACTCTTTGTAGGAGGGGTTATCGATGACTCTGAAGTTCCATTCCATAGCTCAGCTCCTCCTTTCGGCAAATTTAAGCAAGGGGAGCTAAAAGACACATCATTGCTTGTTACAAGTAAGCGCCCCTCAATTTTAATTTAATCTATAACAGATTCATTAATCCGCAATGTGCCTTTTTGGCTGTCCAATTCCGCCACAGCGCCAATTGGTAGCGTTACTTTATTATCAGTATGACCAATATCCAGTCCGTAAAGGATAGGGAAATCGTAATTTTTGCAGATACGCATCACAATATCTTGCATAGTTTCAAATGCTGGAAATGACCTTTCTTCCACATCCAGTGGCCTGCCTATTATTAAAGCTGATATCTTTTCAAAAACACCAGACAACTTAAAATGCATCAGATTGTCGTCAAAACTGTGCAATTCCTCGAAGCAATCTTCCAAGAATAAAATAGCTTTGTTCCAATCTGGTTCATACGGTGTTCCTAAAAGGGAGCGAATAGATAGCAAATGTCCACCAAATAATCTACCCTTGACAGTTTCATATACTTTTCTTAAAACCTCCATTTCCTGATATGCATCAACTTCGCCAATAATCTCTCCATTTATAATCGTCTTTATCATGTGTTTTTCTGTAAACGGAGTAATTCCTGCTTCGCCGAAAAGGTATCCTGTTGGGCCATGGAAAGTAATTATATCAGATTTTGCTGTTATCGCATTGGCAATAACCGAGGGGTTGCTTAAAGCCATGAATACTTTAGGATGACTGCGTATTTTGTTATAATCCAACAATGGAAGCAGGTGGTTGGCAGTATAGCCTCCGCCGTTTATAAAAACAGCTTTAACGCTGTCATCCAGGAACAGCTCCATCAGGTCGTTAGCCCTGTCTTCAGGGCTGCCAGCCATAAAACCGAAAGCGTCAGAAGCGTGTTTGCCAACGCGCACTTCAAAACCCAGATTTTGCAAATAAGCAACAGATTTTTCAATAACCTCTTTTGAAACAGGATGAGAGGTGGTAACCAAGCCGACTAAATCGCCTTTTTTGAGTTTTTTTGGTTTAATCATGAATATTCCTCCTTGTTGTTACTTTTAATACTTCTACTGTAATGTAAACATTTGAACCAAGTAAACGCCTCTGCGATTGGTAATGACTAATATCTCTAACTACTGCAAACTCAAACGTTTTTTTAATAACTAAGATAGCATAAACTTCTTGTTTTATTTTTATTTACTCCTACTAAGTTTAATTGGTAATGTGTGCTTTTAGCAATTTTTAGCTATTAGTATTAGAATAGCTTTATCTATAAATATTTAACTAATCTTTTAGATAAAGAACCCAGAATCATTTATCGATTTTTACAGATACTCTGTTCTTGGTATTTTATAGTCTAAAGATTAAGGTTTCCAACATCGTTCATAAAATACAGCTTTTCTATAAGTATCAAGAACCTCGCTAATCGCCTTATCAATAATCTTTCTGTTTTCAACATCTTTTATAGCAAGTAAATCTACCAGGTTATCCTGTCTCAGCAGGCATCTTTGCAAGTATCCGTCAGATGTTAATCGTAAAGCCATGATTGCATCCTGGCACGGATAATTTTTACATTCGATGCATATGTCACTGTACCATGTTCCAGCCCTTGAATCTTTTACTAAGACGATCGCACCGTTCGCCATTTCAAATTTAGGCATTGGCGTGCCTAACCCGCCGGGCGGACTGATAACTGTTTCCCGCACTGCCTTTATTCTTAGTTCTTCGATGATTTCATTAAAGGGTTTATAGTAATTAGCGAGAAAGTGTGGTTCTTGAGAAATATTCATCAAATCCAAAAGTTTAAGAACGGACCTATACTTTCCTGCAAAGTTTACCATATCTGGTACTTCATGGTCGTTTACTCCTCTTATGACTACCATATTGAATTTCAATTTTAATCCAGCATTGTGACACTTCTCTATAGCCTGTAAGATGAGGTTAAGATTCTGTTTTCGAGTGATTTTGAAAAAAGTAAAGGGATCAAGGCTGTCTATACTGATATTAAAACATGAAACATTTGATTCCTTCAACTGATTCGCCAATTCTCCTGCTTTAGGCGATCTGGTAATCAACTGAATTTCTTCAATCCCTTTAATAGAATTAAGAAGCTTTATCATTTTAGGTATATCGCTTCTTAAAAGTGGTTCACCCCCAGTAATTTTTAAGTGTGATACGCCATACTTCACAAGTAGTTTTACTGAATCGTAGATTTGCCTTAAGCTCATTGCAATTTTATTTGTTTTCCTACAAGCCTCACCTGCGGGGCGGCAATAGAAGCAGTTGTGTTCGCATGCTTCAGTTACGCATATGCGCAGATGCGGTATTTTATTCTCCTTATTTTCCATCTATTTCTCTTAAGAAATTTTCTTGATTGGTTGTTATTTTAAACCAATAAATTTCGAGTGGAAGATTGTAATAACTAAACTTACAGCGAATTTCGGCTAGTTTGCGCAACATTCTATAAATGACGCGAGAAAACTTCCTTCTGGCAAGTATTTCCGTAAACCATTTTGGCGGATAAAGAAAATCACAGTAAAAATCACTGAATTGCCTTACTTTTACCTCCTCTCTTTTGGAGAGCCATGGGGTTTGAATAAGATAGTAATCATATATTGACCATTCTTCTATATTCTTCGGCGAGCAGTATCCATGTTTTTTTGCTTCCTCAAAAAGTGGAGTCTCTGGAAACGGCGCATAAAAATGAATCTTGATATCAAATTCACTCCAGATTTTTTTCATTTTTAGGACCATTCCCAAGGTTTTTTCTATATCATCGTCCACTTCAGGAATTCCCACAATAAAAGTGAAGGCAGTTGGAATGCAGTACTTTGCACAGATTTCCGACACAAACAGAATGTCATCTAGAGTGCATCCTTTCTTCATGCGATCAAGAGCTTTCTGAGATCCTGATTCAGCGCCTATCAATAATCTGCTTAATCCGGATTCTTTGATATTCACTATATATTCCTGTAGTCTGATTATTCCTTCAGGATGGGCCGAAGCTCCCCATTTTATTTTTCGATTAATGCCTAATAAGAGTTCAGAAAATTCTATGCTTCTCTTGGGGTTTGCAAAAAAATTTGAATCATAAAACTTTATACCATCTAACTGATATTCTTCCGTCAGTCGTAAAATCTCTTCGAATGTCCTTTTGGCAGTATAGGCTTTCCATCTGCAGCCATAACTTGATACTTCGCTACAATACCCGCATTTGTGGGGACAACCTTGGCTTGATGTATAATTAAGAACCCTTTTTCCTATATATCTGTCTTGCCTTACGTATTTCTCAACATCAAGCAAATACCACGGATATTCAGGAAAAACGTTTTTGTCGATAAGCACGGGCCTCGTGCTTTCCCCGTTTTTTGACATAAGACCTTCTATGCCTTCACATGACTTGCCGGTAATCAAGGCTCTGACAAGCTCCAGCATAGGTTTTTCTCCTTGACCACGAATTATATAATCAACCGAAGGTGAATTTAACAATGTTCGTGGCACAACTGTTGCCATTGGCCCTCCAAATATTACTGGGACATCCGGTTTTAAGCACTTAACAAACTTTGAAAAATTTATCCCTCTTTCTATTTGTTTTCCGCCAATCATGCAACTTATCCCTATACATATGCATCTTGAGATATTTTCCTTTACAATTCCTTTATCTACTTCATGCTCTTCTAAATTTCCGTCGAGTAATATTACTTTGAAATTATTGGCAACAAGCGGTGCTGCTACTGACAAAATAGATAAAGGTGCCCAGAAGCAAGGGTAGTACGGCCTATAATCTACTTTTGGCTGATATAAAATTACTGTACCTTTCATGATATGCCTGCTGGTAAAACTTATTAAATTTATTAGAAATAGGGCAAATTATAATCAATTTTTGATTAATTTTAGTTTTTAGAAATATTATGATATAAACAATTACTCGACAATATAACTTTTCTTATTTAACAAGTCCATAAAATCCCCCTCCAAAACCTCCCGCTTTTTAATTAAATCCCAGTAATCCTTCAACGAACCCATCAAATACTTTTTCAAAAACATCAAATCACGCCAGCATTCAAGATATTCTTTTCTTTTTTCTTTTTCCAGCTCAAGAACATTGGTTTCTAATTGCATTTTCATCTTGTTTACTTCCTTAGATAAATCAAATGAATATTGAGTTTTCAGGTTTTTCAACTGCATGAGATTTGTATGCAATTTGCAGATTTCACCATTTGCCTTGTTAAGCAGGTGAGAATCAAGACTTTCACGCAACTCAATCTCGTCAAGCAGGGCTTTTACAGTAGCTTTCAGTGTTTTACTTTTATCAGAAAATAATTTTTCCAGTAAGCCTTTTTCTTTCTCAGGTTGTATTTTGAAAACAATATCTTCAAGACTATTCTTTAAATCAGTATGGTAAAAGGGTTTTAATTTTAATACTGAGTTTTCCAAATAACCCGGGATTGCATTTGAATATCTTGTTTGGGATAAATTATTGTATTCCATTTGTCATTTTATAGTGAAGAGGGTTTTAAGCATTGTATAAGGATTGGGGATTTGCGTTAGGGGAAGTATGTAGAAAAAATTAAAAAGGATTTCATGTTGTAATATTCAACATGAGGAAAGGGAAATCTGAGAGAGTGGCAATATTTATTGATGGAAGTAATTTTTATCATGGTGTCAAAGATATCAAAAAAGACGGATTAAAAATAAGGTTGCAGGAGATCGTTAATGATTTAGTGGGAAGCAGAGAACTTGTTACTGCATTCTATTATAATGCTTTATTAGACAAAAAATACGATCCAGAAACTTATAAGATTCATAACAAATTTATTGACATTGTGAGAAAATTCCCAAAGTTTAAAGTAGTATTGTGTGATTCGAGAAAAATAACCGGAGAGGATGGAAGTGTTAGATATGATACAAAAGGAGATGATGTTTGTTTAACAACCGACCTGTTAATGGGAGCATTTGATAATCTTTATGATATTGCGATTATTGCAAGCGGTGATGCAGATTTTATTCCTGTAATTAAAATATTAAGAAGAAGGTTTAAGAAAAAAATAGGAAATGAATATTTTAGATTGAGTTCTTCTTATAAGTTGAGAAATGCATGCGATTTTTCTGTAAATCTTAAAAAAGTAATTATTAAATTAAATAAGAAAAGATAATAGAAAGCGGAAGCGTCAGTGCCATCATAAGATGACACCGCGCAAGTATTAATTATTACTGAGATTTTCAAGTTTATAAATTTTACGTTTTATATTTTCTGCACCCAAGCTGTTAACTTGTCGTCAGGTGTTAGATAAAATAGAAAAAATAATATTAACGAGTCCCTGTATTGCCCGAAGACCATACTGGGGAACATTAACAGCATTATAGAGGTTTTATCATTTATAAATATTATGTTTTTATTTTTTTAATCCACTCTCTGTCTTCATTTTTAATGAGTTTGGGTAATGCTGGATTTATAAGAGTTGTATAAGGATAGGGAAATAATTTTAATTGATAAAAAAAAGACGCCCTCGAAAGAAAGGCGTCTTTTGTATGATGTAAATTTTGATTGAATTTCTTTAATAAGAAGCAGTGGTTATGAAACAGGGGGCATTGTCATCGAATTTACCCTCTTGGCCATCACCATTAGTAAGAACTAAAGCCGAAGGATCAACTATTATCCAATTTCGTGTACCATCCGCATCACCATACTGCAAGTCTCCGTCTTTGAGTGCCAAGGTAACAGTGCCGTCGGGGTTAAAAGTGGCGTGTGGATACTCCCACCAGCCGTGTATTGTATCAAGCTTGTACCACTTGGCCCCAATAGGTGGGGGTTCAGAAAGATAGATGGTTACCTCAGCAGTATCATCAGGATTGATAACTTGCAGCTTGAAGCTGATAATGCCCAATGGCATATCAGCTGGTGGATTACCAATGTCATCTGGATCAATCGACATAATCGAATCAATAGAAGTAACGTTTGTGGAAATCTTGACCCCTATCTGTCCATCTCCAACCTCTGTATTTACACATGCGATATCATTTTGGTCTTTGTCAGGAATCCCGTTATTATCTAGATCTATTCCTTCATTAACTTCTTGATTATCAGGTATACCATTATTGTTCAAATCATTTGGATCAGTTCCTGTTTTAAAAGAAAAAGAATTTGACCATTCTGATTCATCATCATTGTCATAGAATCTAACTCGCCAATAGTATGTGGTGTCGCCATTTAAAACTAATTCCAGCACAGGTAAGCTAGTAAGATATTCAGTACTCGTTAAATCAAGAACAAGTTCAGAGAAGTTACTTGTTGTGCTGATCTGCCATTGAGTCTTGGCATGTGTATCCTCAGCATTTGGATCATCAAAATCTTCTGTCTGAAGCTCAGGTGTTAATTCAACATCAGTTTCACTATCAAAAGGGGAAAAAAGAATTGGTGGATAAGGTGAATAATTCTCTTCACCTGGTACTATTGGATCACTTCTGATAAGGTACTCATCTAAATTATTGATTTCATCCCCATCAAAATCATCACTAGGATTAACATCTTCTACAGACTCTATTTCATCATTAAGATCAGCATCGATAATTTGTTGTTCCCACCAGTCTGGAAGGTTATCTGGTTCAGAGTCATAGGTTTCATGCAATCCAGTGAAATCCTGATTTAACTTGTCGCTATCAAGAGGTGAATAAGAAATAGAATCTGGGAAGAAATAGTAATCTGTTAAATAAGGCATTACTGTGTAGCTTCCTTCTTCTAATGAGTTATTGTCAAGAGTTGTGTATGGAAAAATTAGGCGGCGATCCGTTTTTCTTCAACTCCATTGACAAAGTTTACTCCCCTGATTACTTCTGCTAACTTTTTGGGGTGATATAATTTTATC
>SDBT01008318.1_pt1 | contig 16962 bp, 19 predicted proteins | sample 2277101 | NCBI WGS metagenome assembly SDBT01 (sample SAMN10404973, study PRJNA504765) | marine sediment metagenome | isolation source: marine sediment core GS10_PC15, 103 cmbsf | place: Arctic Ocean: Southern Knipovich Ridge | collected 2010
TTTTGATCGTTTCATGGTTGTCACAATCAATCTACGTGGTAAATCCATTATTTAAACTTATCTACTGTCGTTTTAACTCGAATCGGGGTAATTTCATGGACTTTAGAAGTTACAAAGTACTGTCAATATAACAGAAAAGAACTTTATGATGATTAAAACACAAAAAAATATTTGTATTTAGGATTATGTCCATTAGAACCTACAAAGGTAAATATCTTAAGTAAAATAACGAATTTTAATAATAAACTGTGGAAAAATACTTATGTTAGAGATATACTAGCGGCTATCGCTTTCTATTATTAGGTAATTAGGAAACCACTTTGTTTTGATTTTTTATTATCTCAAAATACATAAGCAATTTTGGGGTTCGCTTTAGTTAGGCAATTTCTTATAATCCTTGTATAATTCTTTAGTGAAAAACTTCTTACTATTTGCTAAATCATCTAATATGCACTAGCCTAAAGTATTGCTGGGAGAAAACCTGATGTGGACACCTGAGCTAAAAAAAATTAGTCAAATTCAATTTGGAATTCTTTCGCCTGATGAGATAAGAAAGATGGCTGTTACTAAAATCATTACAGCTGATACCTATAATGAAGATGGTACGCCCATTGAAGGTGGTTTGATTGATCGTCGTCTTGGTACGATTGAACCTGGTCAGCGTTGCAAAACCTGTGGTAATCAGGTTGGAGACTGTCCTGGCCATTTTGGAATGATAGAGCTAGCAAGGCCAGTTGTTCACGTTGGATATGCTAAATCAATTATTTATAAATTATTACGGTCAACATGTAGGGCCTGTTCAAGAATTTTGTTAGATTCCATAACAATTTCAAAATACAATAAGTTATTTGAAAAAGCGGCATCTGAGGATGATCTTAAGACCGCTTCAGAATTGATTAAAGAAGCGGTTAAGGAAGCGAGAAAAAGATCTGAATGTTCCCATTGTGGTCAACCCCAATATAAGATAAAATATGAAAAACCAACTAGCTTTTACGAAGAGACTCCTGAAGGATCTGTTCGAATAACCCCATCTGAGATACAAAAGCGTTTTGAAGGGATTCCAACTCAAGATTTAGCTTTATTAGGAATTGATGCACACCATTCTCGCCCTGAATGGATGATATTGTCCGTACTACCGGTACCACCAGTTTCTGTTCGCGCGTCGATAACGCTAGAATCAGGTGTACGTAGTGAGGATGATCTCACACATAAACTAGTCGATATTATTAGAATTAATCAAAGATTAAGAGAGAATATTGAAGCAGGAGCGCCCCAATTAATAGTGGAAGATCTATGGGAACTTTTACAATATCATGTCACTACATTTATGGATAATGAGGTTGCTGGAATTCCGCCTGCAAGACATCGTTCAGGTCGAGCACTACGGACACTGACTCAACGGTTAAGAGGGAAAGAAGGGAGGTTCAGAGGGAATCTTTCCGGAAAAAGAGTGGATTTTTCTGCAAGAACGGTGATATCTCCTGATCCAAACATATCAATCAATGAAGTGGGAGTCCCTGAACAGATTGCTAAGATATTAACTGTTCCTGAACGTGTAACAGAATGGAATATCGAAGAAATGAAAGAACTGGTCATGAACGGGCCTAATACAGAGATGGATGAAAAAACCGGGGTTTCAAAAACGGGTTCAAATTATATTATTAGGCCCGATGGCAAAAGAATCGATTTAAGATTCGTAGGAGACTTAAATAACACTGCAGAAATGATTGATCAGGGTTTCATTGTTGAGAGGCATCTCCGAGATGGAGATATGGTACTTTTCAATCGTCAACCTTCCCTCCATCGTATGTCAATTATGGCTCATGAAGTTCGAGTTATGCCCTATAAGACCTTTAGATTACATCTATGTGTATGTACTCCTTATAATGCTGATTTTGATGGGGATGAGATGAATCTGCATGTACCCCAGAGTGAGGAAGCTCGTGCTGAAACTCGTGTTTTGATGCGGGTTCAGGAACAGATACTTTCACCACGATACGGAGGTCCAATAATTGGTGCTCTTCATGATTATGTATCTGCTGCGTTTTTACTTACTAGGAAGAAGACATTGATATCAAAAGAGGATGTATGGCAACTATTATTAGCAGGGAATTATGAAGGTGAACTCCCTCCCCCTGCGATTATGTATCCTGAAGAATTATGGACAGGAAAACAAGTTTTTAGCTTATTATTACCTCCTGATGTGAATGTAACAACAAAATCTAGAACTTGTCGAAAACATGAACTTTGTAAAGGAGAACTTTGCGATTATGATAGCTATGTTTACATTAGATCTGGAAATTTATTATCAGGAGTTATTGATCGAAGAGCAATTGGTGCAGATGAATCTGAAAGTGTTTTACATGTAGTTGTTAAAGATCACGGAAGTGATAGAGCTAGAGAATTTTTGGATTCATTAACACAGATGTTACTTGAATTTTTATCTCATGAAGGTTTCAGTTTAGGATATTCTAATGTTAACATACCAGAAGAAGGAAAAAGAAGGATAAAATCTCTAATTGATGAGAAAGAAAAAGCAGCAAATGAAATGATAGAGGCATATAGAAGAGGAGAATTGGAACCCTTACCGGGAAAATCACTTGAAGAAACATTAGAAATGAGAATTATGAGCGTTTTAGCTCAAGCTAGAGATAGCGCTGGAAGTATAGCTAACGATTATATGGGAATTTCAAACTCAGCCGTTGTTATGGCTTCAACAGGAGCTAAAGGTACTCAATTAAATATTGCTCAGATGGCTGCATGCGTTGGGCAACAATCTATCAGAGGAGAGAGAATATTACGAGGATATCGAAAAAGATCTTTACCACATTTCCAGAAAAATGATATAGGTCCAACTGCACGAGGGTTTGTTCGCGCTAACTATCGATCGGGATTAAATCCTACCGAATTTTTCTTTCACGCTCAGGGTGGGCGAGAAGGGCTAGTCGATACTGCAGTTAGAACCTCTACTAGTGGTTATCTTCAGAGGAGACTTGTGAATGCTCTCCAAGATCTCCATGTAAATTATGACATAATTGTTAGAACGACTGAAGGAGATGTAGTTCAACTCCGATATGGAGAAGATGGTGTTGACCCCATGAAATCATATCACGGTAGGCCAGTTGATATCGATGCCATTATCGAAGAAGTAATATCCGCAGAAGAAGATTGAGGTATTTTTATATGTCAAGCTTGTCTAAAAAACAACTTTTAACAATGATAAACAAAGTTGAAGATCCTTTTCCAAAAAGCCTGAAGGAAGATATATTCCGAAAATTGTCTGAGATTCCCAATCTAAATAAATCAACAGTTGAGACGATTATAGAATCGGTTGAAGATGCATATTTACGTTCTCTTGTAGAACCAGGTGAAGCAATAGGAACGGTTGCAGCTCAATCAATAGGTGAACCTGGAACTCAGATGACTTTGAAGACGTTCCATTATGCTGGAGTAGCAGAATTGAATGTTACACTAGGATTACCTCGATTAATTGAGATACTAGATGCTCGTAAGAATCCTTCTTCCCCATTTATGACAGTGTATCTCGAGGATCCATATTCTAAGAATAAAGAGAAGGCCCAAGAAGTTCAAAGAATGATTGAACTTTCTACCATAGAATCGGTATGTGACGATATAACAATAGATCTTGCGTTAATGCAAATTAAGATGACTTTGAATGATATTCTTATGAAAGACAAGGGCGTAACTCCAGAAATTATAATTGATAAATTATCTAAATTGAAGAAAGGAGAAGTCCTTCAGGTAGAGAGCGAAATTATAATCGATTCTAAGGATTTAACAATTGATGATATTTATAAGCTCAATGAAAAAATTAGAGATCTTAAATTAAAAGGCGTAAAAGATATTACAAGAGTCATTATGTCGAAAGATCAAGAATTGGATGAATGGGTGCTATTTACAGTAGGAAGCAATCTTTCTGATGTTTTAAGCATACCTGGTGTTGATCCAACAAGAATAAAAACAAATCATATTCAAGAAATTAGGGATACGCTCGGAATTGAAGCTACAAGACAAGCAGTTATTGATGAGGCCACAGCTGTTTTACAAGAACAAGGACTCGATGTTGATATTCGACACATTATGTTAGTTTCTGACATTATGACTCAAGATGGAAATCTAAGACAAATTGGGCGTCATGGAATAGCTGGAGAAAAAGAAAGTGTATTAGCACGTGCTTCTTTTGAAGTAACGGTTAAACATTTACTAAATTCTGCTGCGCGTGGTGAACTTGATAAACTACGAGGAATAACTGAAAACGTAATTATTGGCCAAATAATACCACTAGGAACGGGAACTGTTGATCTTATCATGTGGCCAGGATATCAACGAGAGAATAATCAAAATGAGACTGAAGAATCATGAAACCAGATTTAGAAAAAGCTATTAGTATGGCTGTAAACACAGGAAAAGTAAAATTGGGATATGAAGCTGTAATTAAAAGTATATTGAATGGAAAAGTTAAAACCACTGTGATTTCAAACAATATCCCAGGAAATTCGAAAAGGAATTTAATAAGAAACTGTAATTTCTCACAAATTCCTATAATCGAATATGAAAAATCAGGAATTGATCTCGGTGCTGTTTGTGGACGTCCTCATAAAGTGTCTGTTATAGGGATCCTTGACCCTGGAAATTCTAAGATTTTAGATTATCTTTAACAGGATGTTTGGATTTGTCGGTTATTCGTATGTCTCAGGAAGAACTTCGATTTATTTCTATCCTTGAAGGTCTTACTGGTGCACTCGCAGTTGATTGTATTTGGAATAAGGATGAAAGTAGGGTTATTTTTGTAGTACGACGAAATGATACGGGTAAAGTGATTGGTCGGGGAGGAACAACAATAAGAAGATTGAGAGAGCATTTTCAAAAACATGTTGATATTATAGAATATTCTGATAAAATTGAAGTCTTTGCTTCAAACACTTTGGCTCCTGCTAAAATAAAAACAGTGGAAATAGTTGAAAAATCTGGAAAAAAAACTGCTGTGATAACAGTTATTCCTAAAGAAAAAGGAAAAGCAATTGGTAAAAATGGTCGTAATATTCAACGATCGCGATTGTTGATGAAAAGACATTACGGTGTAAATAACGTGATAATTCAATCTCCTATGTGAGAACCCATCTTACCGAAATCTTTCTTATAGTACATTAAAACAGTCAATCAAGACCTCCTTTTACTCCTAAGATAGGTAAAAGCAGATCAAATGTTCTTTATAATTAACTAATATAGTTAGGCGAAAAAATATGACTGGATTGAAGTCTCCAAGAGGAGAATTTGCTGCTAATAAATTAGTTCGTAAAAGAAAAAAATTCCGTTGGAAGAGTACCACATACAAAAGAAAAGTGCTTCGTTTAAAAGAAAAATTCGATCCTTTAGAAGGTGCTCCACAAGCTAGAGGGATTGTTATTGAGAAAGTCGGAATTGAATCAAAACAACCAAATTCAGCTATTCGTAAATGTGTAAGAGTCCAACTAATTAAAAACGGAAAACAAGTAACTGCTTTTATCCCAGGAGACGGTGGACTATTATTTATTGATGAGCATGATGAAGTCACTATAGAAGGGATAGGCGGTGCGAAAGGAGGCGCTGTCGGCGATTTACCTGGTGTGCGTTATCGAGTTGTCCTTGTAAACAACGTAAGTTTGAAAGCGATGCTCTCAGGTAAAAGAGAAAAGGCAATGCGCTAGTATTGTGGTTTTGATTTGAACAAGTTTTACGTTTCGCATTAGTTTATTGAATAATGAAAAATGGGGTAATCTGAATTTGCCCCAACGATCTACTTATTCTCTTTTTTATCCTGAAAAGATTTCCTGGTCAACAAAAGAATACAATTTATATCATGAAATACTCACTTTTGTAAATACACTTGATAGTTTCCTTACACCTCAAGTTAAATTGGAACAATATTCTCTTCCCGGTGATGTTATCGCATTAATACTCGTTCTGGCAGCTAATGATCTTAAAGGACGAAATGTTGTTGAATTTGGCTGTGGGACTGGCCGAATCACATTACCCGTACAAAAATTTTTTTCAAAACAGATGTTAGCAGTTGACACTGATGTAAAAGTTATTAATTTACTTATGAAATTGAAAAATGACCATAATTTAAGAATAGATTTATTACTAACTCCGATTGAGTTTTTAGAACCTTATCTCTGGGGAGAATTATTTCATACTACAATAATGAACCCCCCTTTTGGAACCAAGCGACGAGGTATTGATATTGTCTTCCTGCGAAAAGCTTTAGCTTTTTCACAAACAGTTATTTCGATCCACAAGTCAAACGCTCAATCACGTAAATTGATTGCAAAAATAAGTCAATCATATACTAAATCCTGTGAAATATTAGCCACATTAGAATTCCCCATTTTGCCTACTTTTAAATTTCATAAACAAAAGAGGCATTATGTTTGCGTCGATATCTATCGTTTTAAGAAAAATTGATGCATCTCATCCATTCTCTACTAGTCCTTGAAAAAACATTGCATAGCTTCTAAGGAACTCTAGTAGAGCCGCGTAATAGAAGGTAATAGATGCAAAAATGCAGACAGATAACTGAAAATGATTAAAAAACCGAATTTATCAAAAATTGGTAGTTTTAATACTATTTGATATATATTAAGATAAGAGTGAATAAATTTTTATTTTTATTTTCTAGAAGTATCTGAATCCTAAATTTTGAGTAGATGAATTAGGGAATTTAAATACTTGATTAATATGAGGATACATTTACTAGAGAAAATTCTATTGAGCTTATAAGACGGGTGGATTGTCTATTTTGAGTTCTAACTCGAAATACAGAATAAAGGAAGTCAAAACGAAATGATGCCCCCTGCTCCCCCAACCCCACCTCCTGAAGCTGACAGGATAGAGGATGTAGGGTTACATCCCTCACGATGGAGACTAGTTACAGCAACGAGCTAGTTGATGACATCATGTGAATAAAATTGATAAATAAAATTAATTTTTACCAATTTCAATAACATGAAACAACGATAATGAATTTTGGCACTAAAAGACGAAAAATAGATTTAGTCTTTCTAGAACAGGCTTTAAAGTACTCTAACACTGTTATATCAATTCATAAATCTAATTCTAGGACTAGGAAATTAATTAAGAAAATAGGAAATAAATATGGTAAGGAAATGATCATATTCGCAACAGTAGAATTTTCAATTTATCCTAGTTTAAAGTTCCATCGTAAAAAAGAATATTTTGTTTGTATTGACATAATTCGCCTTGGAAATTGAATAAAATAAGAATTGGAAAAAGAATAATAATTTCATCAATAATTCAAAGTCATACTAGATTTTTTTGCTGAATACAAAATGAATCCTGTTATGATTTACATTTTCTTGGTCAGGGAGAATATTAAAAAGAATAACTATAAGGTGATATTAGGAATGGATATGAATAATAAGAAAGAAATTAACTCGGATAATAAGTTAGTTCTCCCAGGTGATAAAATAGCGGTAATAGAAGAATTCGTACCTGATGAAAGTTGTTATGAAAAGGATGGCGGGATTTATTCGAATTTTCTTGGTCATGTAGAGACTGATCGGAAAAAACATAAAATTTCAGTTACTCCAGAGAAACCTCATAGAGCAATCGAAAATGGAGCAATCGGGATGGGTCGTGTCGAATTTGTAAAAAAACAGATAGCGTCAGTCAATATTTATCATTTGAATCAGGAAGAAATAGCTGTTCCCCCTAGTGCTGTTCTCCATATATCCGAAGTTTCAAGGCGATTTGTTAAAAACATGTATGAAGTAACTCGACCTGGAGATTGGGTTAGATTTAAGATAATTAGATCAACTAAGCCTGTTTATATTAGCTTTATTGGTGATGGACTGGGTGTTGTGATTTCCTATTGTATTCAATGTGGTCATGAATTGAATATTAAACGAAAAAATACGTTAGAATGTCCAAATTGTGACTTAATTCAGATGAGAATTACTTCACAGGATTTTGGGTATCCATTAAAGGTTAAGATGGGGTCATCTAGGAATGAGACCAGATGATAAAAAGATATGGGAAAAACTAGACGCAAACGAGGATCATTGGCGAAAACGAAGAAAAAGATCTGAAGATTTTCAAACGGTAGATTCTGTAATCGACTTGAACACGGTAAAACAGCTTAAGAAACTACAGAATAAAGGTTTCATTGATTCAATAACAGGAACCATAGCTTCTGGAAAAGAATCTGGAATTTTCCTTGCTAAACTTGGCCCCGAAGGAGAAGAATTCTGTAAGTCATTATCAATAAAATCTCCTGTTGTAGTAAAGATTTACAGAACAAGTACTCTTAATTTTAAGAAAATAATTAGATATATAGATGGGGATGTCAGGTTTCGTAAAATAAGAAGAAACACTCGGCATATAATTGATGTTTGGGCTGAGAAGGAGTATAAAAATTTGAAAAGAAGCTCAGTTGCTGAAATCAAGGTACCAAAACCAATATTAGTAAAAAAAAACATTCTTTTAATGGAACTCCTTGGTGAAGAGAAAATACCATTTCCTTTATTGAAAAATTGCCCTCAAGCGTTCACAACAAAAATATTCGATCAAATTCTTGATCAAACGAAGCTTCTTTTTCAAAAAGTAGGTTTGGTTCATGCTGATTTATCCCCTTATAATATTTTAGTAGGAAATGGAACTCCCTACTTAATTGATATGAGTCAAAGTGTATTAATTTCACATCCCAGGGCGCTAGAATTTCTCAAACGTGATCTGAATAATGTTTTATCTTCTTTTTTAACGAAAGGTGTCGATATTCCTGAAATGAAAGAAGTTTATGAAGAAATTACAACAGATTTCCCAGATAAAGAGCTTATAGAATAGAATAAAGACAAATTGGATGGATTTGATAGAATGGTGATAGAAAGTCGCTTAATGATACCAAAAAGTAGAATTGGAGTTCTGATTGGAATAAAAGGGAAAACTAAATTAGAGATTGAAACAATAACGAAAGTAACAATTGAAGTGAGTAGCGATGATGGATCTGTTCATATTCAATCAGTTGACGAAAATGCTGATCCTACTCTTGTTTGGAAGGCTCGTGATATTGTGAAAGCAATTGGTAGGGGTTTCAATTCTGAAAAAGCATTTTTCTTACTCGATGATGACATATTCTTAGAAACAATAGAACTACCAGGGTCAAAAAACAATATTAAAAGATTAAAATCAAGAATTATTGGAGATAAAGGAAAGGCAAAAAAAATGATTGAAAGGAATACTGAGGCTATGATATCCATATTCGGTGACCAAGTGTCCGTAATTGGAGAGCTGTTTGAGATTAGAAATGCAAGAGAAGCAATTAATCAGCTAATTCAAGGATCGAAACATGGAACAGTATTCCGATATTTAGGACAATTACGCTTCAAATCGAAATTAAAACCACCAAAGATTTGGAAAGAAAAAGAACTCGAGGAAAGTTGAAAAGGTTTTAATAAACACAGTCAATTTTCCAAAATAAATTATAAGGGTAGATAAAACGCCCTGAACCTGGAAATTCTTTCAGAAATGAACAGGGCCGATAGCTCAGCTTGGTAGCAGCGCCTGGTTTGCATCCAGGAGGTCGTGGGTTCAAATCCCACCCGGTCCATTGTTTTTACAAAAGAATACATATATTTATTTATAGATTTAAGTTGAATTATTTCACTACATATTCCAATTGTTCCTGCAAGACTTCTGATCTAAAATTTTAGTGGATTTATAGACTCTCTTCTCTTTGCTCATCATGAAAAGAGAGATCCGAGTTGTTGCAATAGTTCATTCGCATTTACTAGAAGCCAATCAAGGATTCCAGTGACAATCGAAAGAATCAGTAAAAATCCGAAGAGACCTAGGCCAATAAGTATTCCTTCTTCTACCAAAGGTGAACCTCTTCTCTTTTTATTGAGTCGAGTAATATTTTTAAGATTTTTGATTTTATTGATTATACCTCTCATTTTTCATCATTATTGATTCATATATCAGGTATATAATCTCCCAAAAAACTGAATGAAAACTGGAAGGTTCTTTTTTTGGGTAATTAAAACTAAATCTAACTTGGGGTGATTGGTGTATATCATGAGGTCACAACCTTCCGACATTAATAAACCCTTGAAAATAGTGATTTTAGGTGAAGGAGGAGTGGGAAAAACAACTATTTCCAAAACATTCACTACAAATTCTTCCTTTACTCTCGCAAAGCAAACAATTGCGGTTGAATTTCACTCTAAGATGCTTTTGGATCAAAGTACTGATCAAAATAGACTCCAGATTTGGGATCTTGGAGGACAAGAACATTTCAAAGGCATGGGTGTGTTTAAAGAGTTTTGCAGAGGTTCTGATGCAGCAATCTTATGTTTTGATTTAACTGATCTCTCCTCACTATTTTCTTTGGCAAGCTGGTTGAGTTTCTTAGAGTCAGATATCCCCAAGTTTCTTATTGGGACTAAAGCGGATATAGCATCATTTGAAGAATTAGAATATGATTTAACTCCATTTCAGGATAAGTTACATTGCATTCATTCTTTTAAATGTTCTGCGAAGAATGTAGCCTCCGTGAGGAATATTTTTTGGAGCATAATTGGAGCTATTAGAAGTAATAGAGAAAACAGGATCAAATCTACCCAAATCTCAACCCTAAATATTCCAAACCAAGCAATAATATCTTGATGTGAATTCAATGCAAAAATTATTAAGAAAAATAAAAGTAAAAGAAAAGAATCGAATAATGAGTGGTGTACCAGGATTTGACAACCTTGTACATGGCGGATTTCGGGAAAACTCAGTAAATGTAATAATCGCTGATCCAGGGTGCGGTAAATCAACCTTTTGTTGGCAGTTCTGTTCCGTAGATCCTGAATCCCCAGCTCTCTATGTATCTCTTGAACAGAATATAGACGCTGTTCTTAGAGATTGTCGTGACATCGGACTTCCCTCGTTTGAAGATAAGTATAGAAGAGGTCGATTACAATTTCAGGTCGCTTTTAGTGAAGATTCGAATATGACGTCAGGAGAAATTGGATTAAGATTCTTCATGTCAGAATTACCAAAATATCTTGGAGTTATAAAAGAAACAGCGGAAGGGTATAGTGGAGGAATAAGAATCGCAATTGATCCATTAACACCTTTGTTACTCGAAATTCCAGATTTGAATCATCAAAGGAATGCTATTAATCGGATTTTCTCCTCTCTTCGTAAAATTGGTACTTCAGTTGTTACCATCGAAAAAGGCTTTGGAGAATCTTTAGCAAAAGTACCCCTCTTCCTATCAGATTCTATTATCGATTTAGAACACATTGGATTAGGAGGAATATACAACAGAACAGTTAATATCAGTAAGTTCCGTGGATCAGCTCATTCTGAAGTTCCACAACCGATTGGTTTTGAAATGAATAAAGGATTGTCAGTTTATGATATCTCAAGCAATTAGCTCTGATTTATCTACTATCAATTTATCAGCTGCAATAACTTCAATAAAAAAAGAGCTGAGTCATCTTCATAAATTTCGAGATGTACAAGCTGTAGTTTTGTTTAGACTAGATGGGCAAGTTTTAGAATCTATTTATAGTCAAAAAGCCTCTAGTAGTTTATTAATAGTAATTAGTTGGGTTAAGAATATAATTTTGAAAACTATGGTTGAACTGCAAAGAGGATCAAGATCAGTCAAGTATGATAAAGAAATCAGTACTGGAGAAAATATTCCTGTTTATTTTTATCGTGCTGGAAATTCAAGCATTTTAGTAAGTTTTCTTGGACCTCTAGCAAACACAGGGTTTATGGAGATTGAAATGAGCCGAACTGCTAGACGATTGGGATGGATTATCGATCAAAAAAAGGCTTTAAGTGATTAAATTGATACATGTCAGTGTTGGTCTCCATATTGACCATGATTTAAAGTACGCTACGACTAAAGCGCTAGAACAAGTAGAAGAGCAATTAGGTGAAAACCCTTCATTAATTCTATACTTTACGGGTACTCATACAGGAGGTAAGAAAACATACAATCAAGCAATGACTGTAATTCGTAAAAAATATCTTAATGTCCCCATGGCTGGTTGTTCTGGGGTGGGAATTGCAGGTAAAAACGATTATGGGATCAAGGGAGCAGGATTGATGTTTATTAGTGGAGTTAACGCTAAAAGCAATTATATTAAGCGCTTTAGAATTGGAACCCGGTATAAAACACGGAAAGTAGTAAAAGAGTGTGAAAAAACAAGAAATTCAGAAAAGAGAAGGAAATCTAATACAACAAACATTTTTTTCCCCCCTGGACTTGGTTTTCCGAAAATCATGGTAAATTTACTTAACCATCGCTTAGAAGGTTTTAATCCATTTTTTGTATTAAACAACAGAATTTGGAAAAAATTTCCGATTCTGTCTAAAATAACAGGAGTTTTTGTAGGATTATCTATGGATTTGGCAGGAATTGGAATTTCATACTCATCTACTTGGTCTCTTTTTAAACAACTTTATAACAAAGGAATACATTTCACTGGAACTTTTGGGGCAGATCCTATCACTATGGGTAAATCCTATCAGTTTTACAATTATAAAGCTTATAAAGAATCTTTATCCTATGTTTCAATCAGTTCACCTGATCTTCAATTTGAAAGTAGATCTGATTCTGGAGCAGAAGTGATTGCTGAAAAAAGTTTTGATATAGATAGTTTCCTTAATGGAGGATTTATCCCTCGAATTCGTGGTAAATGGGGTTATCACGCTTTACTTGAAATGCTTGATATGGACCAAACGGAGGATATACTGGAGGAGAATACAAGGAAGTACTTTTATTATCAGCCGTACAGACCCTTGTGCGTGATAGATGAAAATAATAATCCTAATCTTTATGCTTTAGCTATCAATCCGAATTTAAAACATGCTCTTATAACAGCACCAAATCAAGTTGTCAAAAAATTAAATGTAAAGAACAAGAAACAGTATAAGGCCTTTTTAAGCGATCAAAGTGCGATTACTATTGAGAACCAATTAGATAAAACGCTTTCTGAGTTAATTACAGATGATACCGCGTTTGGCTTGTTTTTTGATTGTGGAAATCGTGCTATGATAGTCGGGGATAGATATCATCATTATAATGATAGATTTGCTAAGCATTTCAAAAATATTCCATATTTAGTTGTTATCTCTGGTGGAGAAATTAACTTCCAAGATTTTCCAATTGTTAATTTTAGTACAATTTCCAGTGTAGCTAAACATTCTACCCCTTTAAATTAAAGATTCTGAGAATTGAGTTGGTCATAATGTCGGTTATTCACTCATTTCTTGGTATCTCGAAATATTCACAGGAATTACAAAATTTAAGTATAAGGTATTTTTGTTTGCAAGTTATTGTTTCTGGAATCTATTTGAGTTATTCCTGGATATCTCTATACTACATTTTTGTATTGGATTCTTTTTCAACATTTGGTACTATCGTAGCAATAGGTATGATATGTGGAGCCTTTCTAGATATTCCATTAGGTATTCTTACGGATCGATTTGGCCAAAGAATAGCGTTTTGCGCTTCTCTCGGCTGCTTAGCGTTTTATTATATAGGTATAATTTTCGCTACGAATACGATTGATTTTCTTCTTCTTGAAATAATTGTTGGAATTTATTCAGCTCTCCTCTCTGGGTCATTTATTACTTGGTTCATGAATTCATGGGAGGTTTTAGCTACGAAGGAGAAGGAAACAAACCAATCGTTTCGGTCAATAATGGGCAATATTAATTTTGCCAAAACACTAATTATCGCTTTTATTACATTTATTGGAGGATATTTGGTGCAACAACGGGAAATTCATCCTCAATTAATATTCCTCTTTCAAGCAATAATAGCTATATTAGGAGTCATATTAGGTTACAAATTCATTACTACTCCAATAATATTGAATGACAATAAAATTCCAGAAGGGGTGAGTCATATCCCCATCAATGATAACGGATATAAGAGATTGTTTATTTTCAAAGATAAATATCTGAAAATCTCTCCAATTTTTTTTGGATTGTCAATCCTTCTATTTACCTCAATTTCATTTAGTACATTGATTCTAGCTCCCCTACTCTATGATATCACATTTTTCGATACATTTCAGCAAGCGGATATTTATATATCATTTACTTCATTTTCAATTTTACTTATATCTCTAGTTCGAGCTTTCTCTGATTTAATTTATGCTATTGCGAGCCGCTTTTCTGGGAGATTAACATACTTCAGCAAATCCCCCTATAGAGGGATTGTTTTCATTTATATTTTTGCCTTCCCAATTGCATGGATAACTAATGCTTTCATCTTAGTTATCGATGTTTCATCAGTTATTAAGATAATCTTGGTAATTTTAATAAATTTTCTGAGAATTATATTTGTGGGTCTTTCAACAGGCCTCTATTGGCAATTCTATTTGACTATCACTTCATCAGAAAAAAGGAGTTCACAAGAAAGTTTATTTAACACCATTAATTTAATTGTTTCAATGGTTGGTTTCACGTTAATTGGAATAATCATAGAATCGAATGGTTTTATTAACGCGTTGTTATTTCTATTCTTTGGAAGTAGCATTGGGATATTTCTATTGCTATTTGCTGGAGGTTATGTTGCAAATCTAGAAAAAAATAATTAGAGATATTCATTTTTAGCAGTCGGAGATTGAGAACGAAAATCAGAAAGAACTTTTCTAATAGCGGCTTTAAAATCATCGAATGTTACAGTTGTTCTATTCTCACGAATCGCGAACATACCAGCTTCTTGAGTCATTGCCTTGATATCCGCTCCAGATGAGCGTGTAGTCTCGCTGCCTAAATAAGAAAAGTCGGTTTTTGGATCAATATTCATAAATCTGGAATGGATCTTAAATATTTCTCTTCGTTCTTCTTCTGTGGGTAGTGGAACCTCGATATGTCGGTCGAAACGACCTGGCCGAAGCAGTGCAGGATCCAATATATCTACACGATTAGTTGCTCCAATTATTTTGATGTCTCCTCGTGGAGAAAATCCATCTAGTTCAGAGAGTAGTTGCATCAATGTACGTTGTACCTCTCGATCTCCACTTGTGGCGATATCTAGTCGTTTACTACCAATTGCGTCAAGTTCATCTATAAATAAAATGCTTGGAGAGTTTTCTCGAGCGAATGCGAAAACTTCACGGACTAGCCTTGCACCTTCCCCAATATATTTTTGTACTAATTCTGAACCAATGATCCTGATAAAAGTCGCTTTTGTTTCCTGAGCAACTGCTTTTACCATAAGAGTTTTTCCAGAACCAGGAGGACCGTGGAGTAATACTCCTTTAGGTGGTTCAATGCCAACTTGCTCAAATAATTCTGGTTGTAATAAAGGTAATTCGACTGTTTCACGAAGTTCTAATAGCTGCTTTCTTAATCCACCAATATCTGTATATTTTTCTAAAGGTTTGTCATCAATTTCCATTGAACGTACGAGTGGATCTCTGGATTGAGGAAGAACCTCTAGGATAGCAAAGTTTCTTTGATGTAGTGCAACTCTAGTATTGGATGTTAATAATTCTTTAGGAATTGAGGAGTCAATCACCACGACAAAAGAAGGGCCTGTAGAGCTTTTAACTATAGCTTTGCCGTTGTCTAAAATCTCTTGAATAGTACCTGTGAATAATGGTGGTTGACGGAGTTTTTGAAGTTCTAACTTGAGGTTGTCTCGTTCTTCTTCCAATTTATTACGTTGAACCTCGAGTAATTGTCTTTCTGTTTCTAATGCACGAATTCGACGTTCCATTGTTCTTGTATAACTATCAGCGAATTCATCAAAAGGTCCTTTTTTTTGATCCACAGTATCAGGCATGAGTTTCCCTACTTATATGTTCTATTTGCTCAATTTATAAAAAATTTAATGAAGCTTTACTTGTTAAATATGGACAGAGATTGGACGAACAGACTAGTGATCATTAATGAAGGCAAAATCAATCATATCCCTGTCAAGTTCTCTAAGTAATGTCTCCTTTATTTTTCTTTTCATATGAAGAATGATCTGAAATCCTTTAACTTGAATAATGGAAATTTGATCCGATTTCTGTATATGAATTTTAAAAGTTAGTATTCAACATTTCGATTATTCTAACAGTCATTAAAGGAAACTTTATTTAACGACACAATATTTATATGAGAATTCACAATTTTTCTGCAGTATTTTTTTTTTCATCTTTGATTGGCATCTAGGTTTTGATCATCCATTATTTAAAACCTGCGTCGAATGGATATTTATTAGATAGGGTTTAAAATAAATTCATCTAAGGATTCTAAATGAACAGGAAGTTGATTATTTGAGCAGGATGGAACAATGCGAAATGTGTGGTAGTGAAGCTCCCATAACTCTTGTTGAAATCGATCATGTAGAATTGTATGCCTGTTCTAAGTGTGCAAAATTCGGAAAACCAGTATTCCAGCGTACTAAGAAAAAGCCTCCAAGATTTACACCAACGATCAAGAAACCTAATAAACCTCCCCAGAAGAGAATTAAACAACCTAGAAAGGATTTTCTACATGATAAAATCTTAGTAGATGGCTATGGCTCCCTAATAAGCGAAGCACGTCGTGATCGGGGTTTGGGACGAGCTGAATTTGCACGAATCATCAAAGAAAAGGAAACCCTGCTCGCTAGAATAGAAACGGAGAAAGTTTTACCTACAGATCGGGTTGTAGCAAAAATCGAGCGTGAACTTGAGATAGAGCTAAAAACAGAGGTTAGTGATGAAAGAACGCCTGTAGCTGATTTTATTTCCAATTCCACAACACTAGGGTCAATAGCGAAAATTAAACGAAAGAAAAGTAATGATTCTCATTGAATTTCTGTATTTTTTTCACTACGTACAAGGTACACTAACTGCCACCTCTTGGCTAATAATGTTAAAAACTTCTTCTACCATCCCTGAAAAGTCGCGCTTAATACGTTGCTCTTTTAATATGGGTTCTAACTTCTTAAGA
>SDBT01008319.1_pt1 | contig 16960 bp, 13 predicted proteins | sample 2277101 | NCBI WGS metagenome assembly SDBT01 (sample SAMN10404973, study PRJNA504765) | marine sediment metagenome | isolation source: marine sediment core GS10_PC15, 103 cmbsf | place: Arctic Ocean: Southern Knipovich Ridge | collected 2010
CAGCATCCCCAGGGCCTTAGAGACGCCTCCTGTGACTCTGAGTCGGAAAGCAAATCCCTATCCTTCTTTTTATGCATATGCGCGCTGTCGGTCTAAAAGTACTCAAGAATAAGCTCAGCGAGTACGTGCGTCTTGCCGCGGCGGGCGAAACCGTTCTCGTGACCGACCGGGATAAGGTCGTAGCGGAGTTGGTGCCGCCGCGGGAGGGCAGGAGTCCAATCCTCAAGGACGCGGTTTTGGCGGAGGCGGTTCGCAGGGGCTGGATGGCGCCTCCCACGGTTGCGGATTCGAAGCCGCCACCGCGGCTTCCAGCAGCCCCTCTCGCGGAAATACTAGATGATCTAAACCGGGATCGCACGGACCGTTGATCTCTCTCGACACTTCCGTAGCACTCGCGCACTTGCTCGGCGAAGATCGTTCGCCACCGGCATCGATTTGGAAAGAATCTCTCGTCTCCAGTCGACTCTTGGAATACGAGGCGTGGACGAGGATCCACGCCATGGAGCCGTTCCCCCTTCCGGTGCGTACACTCGACGCGCTTCATTTAGCTTCGGCGAAGCGTATGGCTTCCCCCGAGCGACATTTGCATGAAGAAAGGAACTTGATGACCGGGGTCTGCTTCATCGATGAGCCAGGCGCCGCGCAAAGCCAAAATGCGTTGGCGAGAGCCCAGCGGGATGAAGACTCGGGTGTCCATTCCAAAGCGGTTGAAGCTGAACGCAGGCTGTGCGCATTCTAGCAATTGTCTACAGAACCACCTCATATTAGCCGACCATCGAACGGACACTTGTCTCAAAATGGGTATAATGAGCCCTCGAGGAGGTTGGTATGAAAACGGTCACCGGTTGGCTTGCCACAGCGTCTATGGTTGGAGCTTTCGCGTTAATGCTTTCGGTCGCGGAAGCTGTCGCGCAAAAGCCGGATTACAGCGGCGAATGGCAGCTCAACCTCGAAAAAAGCGACGACATGGCGTTCAAGATTCAGGATGCGGTGGGTGCCACCGGTGAGATTACCCGGAGTGATGTCCGTAAGATCTCCGATCGATTGATTCAGCTCGCCAGCGCCGTCGAATGGCTGGAAATTGAGCAAACGGAGAAAGATTTCAAGATTTTCGACAAAGACGACAACGTACGCATTTATTACCTGGACGGGAAAAAACACCCCCGGCAGACACCCTGGGGGGCCATGCTGCAGGCGCAAACCGGTTGGAACAACGACCTTCTCATCGTCAATACCGAAGGTAAGGATCTGGGCAGCATATCCGAGATCTACGGCTGGGAGGGTGACCAGCTCTTGTTCCTGTTACAGGTAGAAAACAAGAAGTTCGACAAGACGCTCATCGTTCGGAGCTATTACGACCGAGCCGACGACCGGTGATCGAACGGGCGGTCTTACTCGGACCGCAGCCGCCGCAACTCGTCGTCGATCGCCTGGGAAAGTGTTTCGTAAGAAACGGCGCCACCGGGAACGTTGACCCCGTTCACAAACAGCGACGGCGTACCGCTCACTCCCACCGAGGCCCCTTCTTTCAGGTCGCGACGAACTTTTTCCGCGTGCCGCGATGAAGCCAGACAATCATCGAAGCGAGCGCGGTCGAGTCCGATCCTATCGGCTTTCTTCTCGAGCGAAGCCACATCCAAACGGTCTTGTTCCGTGAAAAGCAAATCGTGCATAGGCCAAAACTTGCCCTGGTCATTGGCACACAATGAAGCCTCGGCCGCTTTTTGTGCGTGTGAGTGGTTCTGCAGAGGAAACTGGCGAAACACGATGCGCACTTGATCGCCATAGTTCTCTTTGACCTGATCCAGCGTCCCAACCACCCTACGACAGTAACCGCACTCGAAGTCGGAAAACTCGACCACCGTTACCGGCGCGTCCTCAGGACCATAAGTCGGAGAATCTTCGGTGCTGAAATTCGCCCGAAGCGGCTCCAGCAAGTAAACGACATTTCGCTGCTCGACGAGCTCCTGTGCGTACTCTTCAACGGCTTGTTCCGGCCCGACCCGAAGCAGGTACTGCTTGATCTGGGCTGACATCTCCTCGAGGGGTCGATTGCCGGCCCTCGCCCGGTTCTGGCGATACCATTCGGCGACATCTTCGTCCGTCACCGAGCCCTTGCCGTCGGTTACCGATTCAATCAGTTCTTCCCGGCTCATCCCCTGGGAGGCGGCTTCTTCCTCCAGCACGCGGTCCCTCACCACGTTTTTCAGGGCATCCGCCATGATCTGGTACCGCTGAGTTTTGTATTTATACTCCATTTGTGCGAGCTGATCGCCGATGGAATCTTCGAGATCCGACACGGTCACCGGACGCCCGTCGATGGTGGCAAGCACCTCGGGCTCACCGGCCTCTCCGACCTCTCTGGAGGGTTCGGGGGTCTGGCAGCCAACGGCGAGGCCTGCCAGGCTCAAAACCAGCACCATGCTCAGATGGAGGGCCGTTGACCTCATCTCGAATGTCATTGTTTTTGACTCCTTCAACCTATCCTACACTACCTCATCGGGAGCCGGCGCCCGGCAATGCGATATTTTCAATAGGTCTCCCTTCGGATAATGTTCCCTGCGGGGATGAACAAAATGGCCTCATTGCTCAGAGTACTTTTTAAGCGGAACTATATAGCCGAATACCGCTAGATGCCCGGAGAATCCCCCGGCCTTGGGCCGGGGGATTGTGTTGCCAGGGGATTATAATAGGGTGGAGGAAATCACCCATGGGCAGCAAAGTTGAAGACGAAGAGCTGCTGCAGCTCGTTCACGAGATTTGGGAAAGCAAGGTTCCTTTCAACCGGGCACTGGGAATGAAGATCGAATCGCTGGGTGCCGAGGGTACATCTTTGAGACTCTCGATGAGAGAGGATCTCATCGGCAACTACTTCAGGGGAAGTCTACATGGCGGCGTCATCTCAGCCACCCTGGACGCCACCGGCGGCCTGGTCGCCTACATCGGTGTGGTCGATAGCATGAAGGGTAAACCGCTTAAGGAAAAGATGGACCGCTTCTCGAGAATGGGAACCATCGATTTGCGGATCGACTACTTGCGCCCGGGAATCGGCAGCTACTTTCTGGCCGGTGGGTTCATTTTACGACTGGGAAACCGGGTCGCGGTCACCCGCATGGAGCTTCACAACGACTTCAGGCCTCGTTGAGGAAAGACAAGGCGGCGTCGACGTCCTCCTCGGTGTTGTACAAGTGAGGAGAAAATCGCAAATTCCCTTTCCGGAAGGCGGCGTAAATACCTCGCCCGAGCAGCCCGTGGCAGATGGTCTCGTTTCGATTCGGGTCTTGATGCGACAAGATGACCAGGGTCGAGCGGCTGGCCCCCGACCGCGGGCTCGAGACGCTGTACTTCCGTCTATCGAGTCCCTCGATGAACCGCGAAACGAGCTCGGCGTTGTGTTTTGCGATACGCGCAATGCCTATGTCGAGTAGGTACTCCACCGCCGCCGTCAGCGGCATGAAATTGAAGAAATTGGCGGTTCCGAACACATCGTAGCGTCGCGCACCGAGGTTCGTCGTTGCGCCGAGCTGATGATCCACTTTGCCCAGGTCGTCGGCGGTTTGCATCGCCAACCAGTAAGCCTGGTTGTACTCGAGCGCTTCGCGAAGCTCGGGCTTCATCCAGCAGAATCCCGTTCCATAGGGACCGCAGAGCCACTTGAAGCCGACGCCGGTGACGGCGTCCACACTCGAGCGGGATAGATCGATGGGTCGGGTACCGAAAGCTTGGGCGCCGTTTAAAACGAAGCGCACCCCTCGCAAGTGACAGGGCTCACCCACTTCCTCGAGGTCGATGGCACGGCCGGTAAAAGAGTGCACCCAGGTGGTGCAAAAGATCTTTGTCCTTTCCGTAAAGTGGCCGACCAGATCCTCGCTCTGTAGCCCTTCGCCGCCCGGTTCGATGAAGCGCACCGCGACGCCGCGGCGCTCGAGTGCCAACCAGGGGAGCGTCACCGAGGGAAAGTCACCCTGGACCAGAACTACTTCGTCACCCGGCTTCCAGGGGAAGCCGTTGGCCAGCAAATGAAGCCCGTAAGAGGCGCTGTTGCCCAGGATGATATCTTCTGCCGGAGCCCCGATGAGGCGGCCGAGTGCTTCTTTCAGCTTTCGCGGAACACGGCTGAAACGTTCGGTGGTCAACTGATAGGGCGCGCTCTTCCATCGAATCGCCTCATGGGCGGCGTCGACCCCCTGGTGGGCACAGTTGATCCAGATTCTTCCATCGAAGGGGCCGAAATCTTGCGCCGGTACAAAAGCCATTTCTCGAAGGCGAGGTTACAACAACCGCGCTCTGGAATCGACCTCAGCGACCATGGAATCCCCGGCTCGAGCGGCTGGATGGTCATTTGGCCCACTTCAGAATTCAAGCTAGTATGGCGTTCAGGCGGGTTGATCAGGCATCAGGCATCCCTTTCACAACAAAACGAAATCGGCGAAACCTTGATATGGATCTATGGATATGTGTGAAAATAAATTCCGTTTCTTGATAGGCAGTCTCATCCTCTTTAGTGGCTCACTTGTTGGGGCACAGGGGCGCCCCCCTAGCCCGGTCGGCTACACGGAAGCCCGGGAGCACACGGTACGCCCGCAGATTCGCCTCCCCGGTTCGGTCGAGGCGAAGACTTCGAGTCTGGTGGCGAGCGAAGTCGAAGGGAAAGTCGTTAGCCTTCTGGCGCGCGAGGGGCAAACGGTGCGAAAAGGGCAAACGTTGGTCGAGCTCCGCAAAGATCATCTGGAGATCGACCTGGCGGCCGCCGAGGCGGAACTTCGCGAGGCCGAGGCACGGCTGAAGCAAGCGAAGCATAACCTCGAGCGATCCCAGGAGCTTTTCGACTCGCAGGTTCTTTCGCTTGGACAGCTCGACGATGCCCGCTACGAGTCCGATGCCTGGAAAGGCAAGACGGAGCAGCTCGCCGCCGATATCGCCCGTACCAACCTCAACATCGAGCGCTCGTCGGTTCGGGCGCCTTTTGCCGGCGTGGTGGTGGCCGAACGAATCGATGTCGGTGAGTGGGTCGGCAAAGGAGATGCGGTCCTGGAGATGATATCCCTCTTCGAGCTCGAAGTACGCGTCGAAGTACCGGAGAGCCACTTCCGGAACCTCAACCCCGGAGCGATCGCCACCGTAGATTTCGAAGCCCTACCCGGCTATCAAGTGAAGGGTCAAGTGACGAGCATCATTCCCCGCGCCAACCCGCAGGCGCGCACTTTTCCCATCAAGATCAAGATCACGAACGAGGAGGGCCGAATCGGAGCCGGCATGCTGGCCAGTGTCTCTTTCCCGTTAGGAGAGTCGTACCGAGCCACTGTCATCCCGAAAGATGCTTTGATCACCCGTGGCGACAAGCGTTTCGTCTACCTTATAAACGGAGACGACACCGTAGAGATGGTTGCGGTTCAAACCGGAACCGGCGTCGGCGAATGGATCGAAATTCAAGGGCCGGTCGAGCCCGGGACCAAGGTCGTCACCCGCGGCAATGAGCGGTTGAGACCGGGACAGAAGGTCGAGGGCAAACCGATGGAGTACGCGCTGTGAAAATCATCACCGATGCCGTCCGCTATCCGGTCACCACCGCCGTCGGCGTCATCCTTCTGATCCTCTTTGGCTTCATCGCCCTGGCGCAAATCCCCGTCCAGCTCACTCCCACCGTGGACGAGCCAACCATCACCGTCACCACCTTTTGGCCAGGCGCGAGTCCACAGGAGGTCGAGCGGGAGATCGTCGACGAGCAGGAGGAGCAACTCAAGTCGCTCGAGGGCCTTCTCAGAATGGAGTCCTCCAGCTCGGATTCGCGCGGCTCCATTACCCTCACGTTTCCGGTCGGCATCGATATCGACAGCGCCTTGCTCAAAGTCTCCAATCGCTTGGAGCAAGTGGAGGAATACCCCGAGGAGACCCGAAAACCGGTCATCAGCTCGGTCAACGCCAACGAGAACGCCATCTGCTGGTACCTCCTGTTGCCGAAGGAGCAAGACGGTTTCGAAGGCGATATCACCACGCTTTACGACTTCGTTGAAGACTACATCAAGCCCGAGATAGAACGGGTTCCCGGAGTGGGTCTTTCCAACTTTTTCGGGGGCCGCGAGCACGAGCTTCACGTCATCGTGGACCCTGCTAAGCTGGCCTCTCGCCAGGTCACTTTCAACGATCTGGCCACGGCTCTCGAGCGGGAGAACCGCAACTTCAGCGGCGGCGACTTCGACGAGGGCAAGCGCCGTTTCATCGTGCGCACCATCGGGGAGTATCAAACGCCCGAGGACATCGAGAACATCGTCGTCGCGGTAAGAGGCGGGATTCCCATTTATCTCCGGGATGTGGGCCGAGCCGAGCTGGGCTACCGAAAGGCGGGCGGAAGAGTCTTCGCATGGGGCCAGCCGGTCATGGCCATCAACGCCATCCGCGTTCCCGGCTCGAACGTCCTCGAGGTGATGGAAGGCATCAAGGCAACCACCGCCCGTCTCAACGAGGATCTCCTCGATGAGCGGGGACTGCAGATGCTCCTTGCCTACGACGTCTCCGATTACATCAATAGCGCCATTGGGTTGGTCAAGCAGAGCATCGCCATCGGGGGTGTTCTGGCAACCCTTATCCTGCTCCTTTATTTGAGGAGCCGAACCAGCACTCTGATCATTGCGGTGGCCATCCCCATCAGCATCATCGGGACCTTCAGCATGATGTATCTGTTCGGCCGGACGCTGAACGTGGTGAGCTTGGCGGGAATGGCTTTCGCTGTGGGTATGGTGGTGGACAACTCCATCGTGGTGCTGGAGAACATTTACCGTCACCGCCAGAGGGGCAAGCCCCGTTTCCAAGCGGCTCGCGACGGAGCGCAGGAAGTATGGGGAGCGGTTTTAGCCAGCACCTTGACCACCATCGTGGTTTTCATCCCGGTGGTTTTCATGCAAGAAGAAGCAGGACAGCTCTTCGGTGACATTGCTTTGGCCCTCTGTAGCGCGGTGGCATTGAGCTTGATCATTTCCATCACCGTCATACCGTCTCTTTCGGCACGGATACTCCAAACGGCCCATCACTCGGAAGAAAAGGGCTACAACAATCTTTGGGGTTGGACCGCCAAAGCCCAGGCTCTCACCCGCTGGGTGAGCGACACGGTTTACCGCATCACCGGTTCGACAAAAAAGCGCCTGGCGGTGATTGCGACCTTTACCCTGGCTTCCATCGGTTTGAGCTATCTTCTCATGCCCCCGACCGAGTACCTGCCGGTGGGTAATCAGAATTTTCTCTTCGGAATCATGCTGCCGCCCCCGGGCTACAGCCTGGATGAAGTCTCCGAGCTTCGCAAGCCTTATGAGGACATCCTCCGGCCGCTCTGGGAGGCCGATCCGGACTCGGCGGAGGCCGACGAGATGCCGGGCGGAGGTGTGCAAGGCTACTTTTACGTCGCTCTCAACGACCGAGCCTTCATGGGGGTTCGGTCGAGGGATCCACTCCGGGTCAAGGAGCTCATCCCCATGTTCTACCAGGCGGGTGGCCAGCTTCCCGGAGCTATCAGCATCGTCAATCAGGCGAGCATTTTCCAGCGCGGCTTCGACGAAGGGCGTAACATCGATATCGACATTACCGGCCCGGATCTCGAGCGACTGATCGAGATCGGAGGACAGATCTTCCTCAAGGTCAACGAGGTCCTGCCCGGCTCCCATGGCCGGCCTATTCCCGGTCTCGATCTCGACAACCCCGAGGTGCAGGTCGTGACCCATCGCCGTCGCGCCGCCGAGCTTGGATTATCGAACCGAGAGCTGGGTTACGCGGTGAGTGCCCTGATCGACGGCGCCAAGGCTACCGATTACCAGTATGAAGGGCGGGAGATCGACCTCAAGATCATGGCCGAGCACAACGACGCCCACAGCATGGACTTGATCGAGCAGTTCCCCATCGCGACTCCCGACGGCCGTCTGGTGACCCTCGGCTCGGTTGCGGATATCGTCTCGGTCAACGGGCCGGTGCAAATCAATCACCGAGAACGGGAACGAGCCATCACATTGAGGATCACACCGGCGGAGGAACAACCTCTGGAAGCGGCCATGGACAGCGTTTTACGGGAAATCCTCGAACCGATGCGCGCAGACGGTACGTTGGGCGGCCTCTACCGTGCCGGCTTGAGCGGTACCGCCGACAAGTTGACTCAAACCTCCGACACCCTTCGGTGGAACTTCCTGCTGGCGTTGGTCATCACCTACCTCTTGATGGCTGCTCTGTTCGAAAGCTTCCTCTACCCCTTCGTCATCATGTTCAGTGTTCCTCTTGCAGCGCTGGGAGGGTTCTTGGGCCTGGCGATCATGAACCTGTTTACTTACCAGCCGCTGGATGTTCTCACCATGCTCGGTTTCATCATCCTGGTGGGAACGGTGGTCAACAACGCAATCCTCATCGTGCACCAGTCGCTCAACCACATGCGGGCGGACAAAATGGAGCCGCGAGAAGCGATCAGGGAAGCAGTGGGGAATCGCATCCGCCCCATCTTCATGAGCGTCAGCACTTCGGTAATCGGCATGATGCCTCTCTTGTTGTTTCCCGGAGCCGGCTCGGAGCTTTATCGCGGACTGGGAAGCGTCGTAGTTGGGGGTCTGGTCGTCTCCACCATATTCACCTTGTTTCTGGTACCGGCCATGTTCAGCCTAATGCTCGACGTTCGAAGGTTCGTGACGAATCTCACCTCTTCCGCTGCGGAAGAGGTGAGGGACATCGGAAACGCATGAATCTATAAAAGACCCCGACGCCAGTCGGGGCACATTAGAGACATCGGAAATACAGAAAGCGCTCCGGAAACAATCCCCCGGCAAAAGCCGGGGGATTCTAATTCCCAGTTGTTTTGTCGATGAAGACCTGGTAGGGATCGGGGCACCATGAAGCTACTTTTTCGCTTCTTAGCCCTGATTCTCACGACCGCCATTCTCTCCACCGCAGGATGCACCAAAAAAGAAACAGCCAATTTGTACCAGAGTCACTGGCCGGCCCAGATCGAGCGAACCTGGGTGGGTCCCGAGCTTTGGGCCAATCGACTCCAAGATTGGAGAATCGCAGGGGGCCGGCTCGAGTGTGTGGAAGGCTCGCTGCAAAAACCCTGGCGGACGGTGCACCTTCTGACCCGGAGTGCCGGCGAGCAGCAGGGCTCGCTCGAGATGAGTGTCCTCACCGGGCCGCTGGGCGATTCGAAACAGGTGAATCCAGATGCGATGACGGGTTTTCTGATCGGGGTCGGCGGCGACATGGATTATCGCGCTGCGGCGCTGGTCCACCATAGCTACGGCCCGGGTGGCGGGCTCTTTGCCGGTATCGACGGAGAAGGCAGGCTCGTCGTCAGGGATTTCACGAAAGAGGACGACTGGAGCCGCCTGCCCTCGGGAAGCGGATCTTACGAGGCGATAAAACTGGTTCTCTCGGTATCGCGTTCCGCGACCGGCTACACCCTCGTCTTGAGAGCTTATGACCCCGAAACCGGACGCCGTAAGGACACCCTGACGCTGCGGGAGATCGAACCGGACCGCCTGGCTGGCCAGATGGCTCTGGTGTCGCACCCCGGCGATTCCGAGACCAACGAAGAAGGTGGCCGGTTCTGGTTCCGCGACTGGAGTGTTGCCGGAAGCAAGCTCGATGTTCATGAGGACCGAACCCTCGGTCCCATCTTGAGCACTCAGTACACACTCAGCAGGAAGCTGTTGAAAATGACGGCACAGATGATGCCGATCGGAAAGGCCGATAAGCGAACATCGAAGCTCGAGATAAACCAGAATGGTATTTGGAAGGAAGTGGCCTCCACGGAAATCATAGAGCCCGGGTTCACCGCCACTTTCCGCGTCGAAGACTGGGACTCGAGCATCGACACGCCGTTCAGGGTTCGATACGACCTCGTGGAGAGCATCGACGACACCCGAACCTATGATTGGACCGGCACCATACGCCACGATCCTATCGAAAAAAACTCCCTTTCCCTGGCCGCTTTCACCGGCAACCACAACTTGGGCAATGAGTGGCAGGCTGCCGATCACGGCACTTTCCCCTGGTCTGATCGAGTGTGGTTTCCCCATGCCGATTTGACTCAACGAATCGCACAGCAGGATCCAGACATACTGTTTTTCTCCGGGGATCAGGTTTACGAAGGGGCCAGTCCCACCGAGCCTCAAGCATCCCCCATGGAAAAAGCAGAGCTCGACTACCTCTACAAATGGTACCTCTGGTGCTGGGCGTTTCGAGATTTGACCCGGGATCGCCCCACCGTGACCATCCCCGACGACCACGATGTTTATCAGGGAAATATCTGGGGGGCGGGTGGCCGGCCCACCCGCGTCGACAACCGCGGCGGGTACGTCATGCCGCCGGATTGGGTCAACATGGTGCAACGGACCCAAACCAGCCACTTACCTGATCCTTACGACCCTACGCCGATCGATCAGGGGATCTCGGTCTACTACACCGACATGCACTACGGGCGGGTGAGTTTCGCCATCATCGAAGATCGCAAGTTCAAATCGGGTCCGGCGGGGCTCGTGCCCCCGACGCGCAGCGGAAGGCCGGATCACGTCATCGATCCCGACTTCGATCCCACGACCGCCGATTCCCCCGGCGCCACTCTCCTGGGGCAACGCCAGCTCCAGTTCCTGGAGGCCTGGGCCGCCGACTGGGAGGCAACGGACATGAAGGCGGTGCTCTCCCAGACGGTCTTTGCCAACGCCACCAGCCTTCATGGACCGGATGAGACCCGCCTGACGGCCGACTACGACTCGAACGGTTGGCCCCAGACCGGGCGAAACGAGGCGCTCAAAAAAATCCGAAAAGCTTATGCGGTTCACATCTCCGGCGACCAGCACCTGGCAACCCTCATCCATCACGGTGTCGACGATTGGAACGATGCCGGCTTGTCGTTCAGCGTGCCTTCCATTGCCAACTTCTACCCCCGCACCTGGGCACCCCTCGAGGCAGGTCAGAACCGGAACGAGGGAGCCCCCGAATATACCGGCGAGTTCCTGGACGGATTCGGCAATCGCATCACCGTTTATGCCGTTGCCAATCCCGGCGCTCCCAGCGGTCGAGAGCCGGCCGCCCTTCACGACAAGATGCCGGGCTATGGAATGGTTCGGTTCAATAAAACCGAGCGCAGCATCACGTTCGAGTGCTGGCCTCGCTACGCCGATCCGGACAAAGACGAGCAGTATCCGGGATGGCCCCGGACGTTCAGCATCGAGGATAACTATCGCCGTGAACCTGTCGCGTTTCTTTCGACGATCGAGCTCAAAGGCTTGACCAATCCGGTCGTCCGGGTTTACAGAGGGAGCAGACGCCGACGCGAATTGGTTTATGCGCTGCGCATCGAAGGCTCCACCTTTCGGCCATGGGTCTTTGAGCCTAGATCCCACACGGTGCTGATTGGCGAGCCGGGAACCGAGAAAATGAAGACCTTGCTCGGCATGTCGCCCCTCCCCGCCGGGATGCGCCGATCCATCCTGGTGGAGCTGGATCCCTAAGAGTACAAGACGAGAAGTTGTGCCAAGACCTCACCAGTAGGCGAGGCAGCGCGAGGCACGGTGAAGATCTCGCCGCGACGGGAGCACGAATTTCGTCCATGAAAGCACCTTGTTCCTCATTCCTGCACCTATGTTATCCTCCCGTCTCGGCAACCAAATCGGATGATAGAAAGGAGGTCGCAATGGGTCAAGCCAAATCGAGCTGGACAAAAACCTTAGGTATCGACCGCAGGGAAGCCTGCAAAAAGATACCCTGTGCGGCCGTCGGTGCTCTGGTGGCCTCGGGATTAACAGGGAGTGCGCCCAAGGCAGCGGCCGCCGAGTCGACCAGCGGAGAGTTATTTTCGATGCAGGAGGACGCCATGCCTAACCAAGTGACGGTGGAGGTGATCAGTCAAAAGGGAACTTGCGCTATGGGACACAAGGTCGGCGACATGATCCATTTTGCCGAAAAAGAGATCGACGGCCAGATTTGCATTCACGCTCTGTACGCTATCCTCCCCAAGGTATTTGCCATGATGTACGACGCCCGGTTCCCGTGGCTGGAAGATCCCGATGTTTCGACGTCGGCCTGTCCGGACGCCGCCAATCCGGTGGTGTTCGAGATCAGCAGGAAGAAAGCAGGTGGGAGCAGAGCATAATGAAGAAGAAGATTGTACAAATTGGTTACGGCAAGATGGGCAAGACGGTCGTGGACGATTTGCTCAAGACCGCGCAGCTCGACGAACTAGTGGTGGCGGACGCGAGGCCGGATCTTGTGTCAGAAATCGCCAAAACAGAAGATTCAAGGGTCAAACCCGTCAGTCTAGATGTGGACGACCGGAGAGCGCTTCTCGCCCTGATTGAGGACGCTGATGTAGTTGTCGAGTTGCTGCCGGTTCGCTACACCATGCAGGTTGCCCAGGCTGCCGTAGAAGCGCGAACCCACATGGTGAGTTCCGTCTTCATCATTGACTGGAGCATCCAGGATCCGGAGGGAACGAAGCGCCAGCAGGAGCAGATGGCCGAAGTGGACCGGAAGGCCAAGGAGAGAGGGCTGACCGTCCTGAAGGAATTCGGCATGGACCCCGGACTCGACCTCATCGTTGCCGGGGAAACTGTGCGCCAGCTTGATGAAGTGAAGGTGCTTTATACCTATGGAGCGGGCTTCCCGGAGCACCGGCTGTCACAGGCAAATCCAATCGGCTACAAGTTCACCTGGTCAATCGTAGACACCATCTGCTCCTACAGTATCCCCGGGCGGTTTATTAAGAAGGGGAAGGTCCAGGAAGTCCCGGCCGACGGCATGTTTCATCCCGGCAACTATCACATCCTGGACTTGAAGGAGATGGGAGGCCCCCTCGAGTGTTTCGTAAACGGCGACGGAGAGTCTCTCGCCAGGCTTTTCCCGGCCATTGCTAAGAGTGCCACGACACTGGGGCGTTTCATTTGTCGCTGGCCGGGTCACGCAGCCTTCTGGGAAAAGATGGTGACATGCGGGTTCAACCGGATCGAACCCGTAAAGGTGAACGGCGTCGATGTCATCCCAGCAGCCTTCTGCGCAGCCCTGCTGAGCTCCCAGCAACAGTTCCACTACGGTGTCGACGAGAGGGACGTCGCCCTAATCCGCGTTGACGCCCGGGGGACCAAGAACGGCAAGCCCACGAGAGTAGTCAGCCAGATCATAGATTACCGAGATCTGAAAACCGGCTACACCGCCATGCAGCGCACCGTGGCCTACCCTATGTCTATCGGTGCCCAGATGATCATGGACGGCCGTCTTTCGAAACGAGGCATCGTCGAGCCCTCGGAAGTTCCCTTCGAGCCATTCGTTACGGAGCTCCGCAAGCGGGGACTGGATATCACCCGGAAGGTCGAATACTGGGACGGCAGTATCGAACCGGGAGGTGAATAGAACCTAACGCTGCCGATAGCATTTCAAATCGAACGCCCTAACAGGTACAAATTCTAGGAGGAACATTTGCGATGAAACTAAACACATTCTTGATAAGCAAATTAGTCATTGTATCGACAGGATCTATACGGTGACCTATGATTTTCTTGAGATTTGCAAAGAGAACAATATCGTTTATGTAGAATTCTTTTTCGACCCGCAGATTCATACGTCCCGCGGCATCCCCTTCGACGCATTTATCAACGGTATACTTGCGGCTCGTGACGACGGTGAAAAAGCCTTTGGAGTAAAAGCCAATCTGATCACGTAATGTCTGTGAGCTTGCATTCGGACGATCCAGGCGAATTCCAAAGCGGCTACCTGACCTAAAGGTTTTCGGCTTCCTCGAGGGGCAACGATTCGTCCGCTTCTTTCGTCTTATAAGGAATACAGAGGTGTGCCTTTATGACGACTTTTCTCCAAGACCTTCGCTTGTGTTTACGGGCCATCAGGAAAAACCCCGGATTTACCGCCATTGCCGTTGTCACCCTGGCACTGGGAATCGGGGCAAACACCGCCATCTACAGCGTCGTCCACGCAGTTTTGCTCCAGCCGATTCCCTACCCGGCTGAAGATCCCGACCGAGTCCTGGTCCTGTCGGAAAAGAGCCTCAACCACGAGCAAATGGGGGTTGCCTACCCCGATTTCAAAGACTGGCAAGAGTTGAACCGTTCCTTCCAGAGCATGGCGGGTTACCGCAACACCACCTACAACCTGACTGGCCCCGAGGAACCGACTCGAGTTCGGGTTCGCATGACCACGTTCGGCTACTTCGGTATTCTGGGAGTCGCGCCTCTTCAGGGCCGCTTCTTCATCGCGGAAGAAAACAGGCCGGGAGCGGCGGGCGTGGTGGTGCTCAATTACCCGCTGTGGCAGAACCGGTTCGGAGGTAACCCCGGCGTTATCGGCAAAACCATCAAGCTTCATGATCGGATCTATAGCGTGATCGGTGTTTTGCCATCCGGTTTCGAGCTGCTGAATCGGGAAAGAGCCTACATTCCGCTCGAGCCTTGGGCCGATAACCGCAGCACGCAACATCGCGGCAATCATCAAGGGATCAGGGTGCTGGCGCGCACCCGACCCGGTATCCCTTTCGACCGAGCACACTCCGAAATGGAGAGCATCGCCAGCCAGCTCGAAGAACAATATCCGGATACCAACACCGGCATTGGCGTCAACGTGGATCGGATTAACGACCTTCGAGTGGAAGACTATCGGGCGACACTTTGGATGCTCCTGGGAGCTGTTTTTCTGGTTTTGCTGATCGCTTGCACCAACGTCGCCAATCTTTTGCTGGCGCGGGCGGTCACCCGCCGGAAAGAGTTCGCCATAAAGGCGGCCCTGGGAGCGGGGCGGCGACGGCTTATCCAGCAAGGACTCACCGAAGGTGTGCTTCTGGCGCTCCTGGGGGGAGGTTTGGGAGTGGTGCTGGCGTTTTGGAGCTTGAGTTTGCTCCGTGGCTTCCTGCCCGCCGATGTTCCTCGGCTCCATCAAGTCCAGCTCGATTGGCAAATACTTGGCTACACATTGGGGCTCTCCCTCTTGACCGGAATCCTTTTTGGGTTGGTGCCGGCGGTTTTCGCTTCTCGCGCCAAGCCTAGTGATCCGCTCAAAGAAGGGAACCGAAGTGCCGGAAGCCGTCACAGCACCGGGCGGTACCTCTTGGTGAGCGAAGTCGCTCTGGCTACCGTACTCTTGATCGGCGCCGGCTTGCTGGTTCGCAGCGTCTACGAGCTCACCCAGGTAGACCCAGGATTTCGCGCCGATCATCTTCTCACCATGCAAATCGCGCTTCCGGAGTCGCGATACACCGATGAGCACATTCCACTGTTCCTTGATCAGATGCAGGAACGAATGGGGGCCATACCGGGAGTCACTTCCGCCACGGTGGGTGCTTCGTTTCCCATGATCGAGTGGGGGTGGAGCTCGATTTTCATCCTGGACGACCGGCCGGTCCCGCCTCGTGAGAAACTTCCGAGCTCGATATTCAACCCGGTGGATACAGACTACTTCGAAACCTTTGGAATTCCCCTGCTTCGCGGCAGGACGTTTCTGGATTCGGATACCGCTCGGTCACCCTCGGTCATCGTGGTGAACCAAGCCTTGGCCGATCGTTTCTGGCCAAACGAGAATCCCATCGGGAAGCGCTTGAAGCAGGGCTGGCCCGAATGTGAAGGGGAGCGCTGTCCCTGGCGCGAGATCGTGGGCGTGGTTGGAAACACCAAGCACCTAGGGCTCGACGACGAAACCCGGGCGCACACCTATATTCCTTTGAAGCAGCGCCCCCAGTCGTGGGTTCGAGTCGCGTTGCGCACCGAGCAGGATCCGATGCTGCTCGCCCAGCCCGCCAAAGCGGTGGTCGCCTCCATGGATCCCGACCTTCCCGTGTACGAGATCGAAACGATGGAAGAGGTCGTCGCAACCACCATGGCCCCGCGCTGGTTCACCATGTTGCTTCTGGGGATTTTTGCTGCACTCGCCGTGGTCTTGGCGGCCATCGGACTGTATGGGGTCATAGCTTATTCAGTGGCACGGCGGACACAGGAGATCGGTCTGCGCATGGCGGTTGGAGCAAAACGCTTGGACATTTTCCGTCTCGTTGTCCGCCAAGGTTTGGGCTTGTCTCTGGTGGGCTCTTTGCTGGGAATTGCCGGAGCACTGGCGCTCTCCCAGCTTCTCTCCAGCCTTCTCTACGGCGTCACGCCGCGGGACTTGCTCACCTTCTCCGTCGTCCCTATCGTGCTTACCCTGGTGTCTTTCGCCGCCTGCTCGGTGCCGGCGTTTTCGGCCACCCGCGTCGACCCCATCACCGCTTTGAGATACCAGTAGCTCAGGGCTTTTTGGCAAAGATATAAGCCCGCTGGCTCTCGTACTCGACGTCCTTGTACGGTGGTCTTTCGATCGTTTCCTCGATCTCGAAGCCAACCGACTCGAGGTAGCCTTCCATCTCATCCGGGGCAAAAAAAGTGAAATCTATGGACAGCGTTTCTCCCGACAATTCGTCGGGGTGCATCGTGCCTTCGCCGACATGGAATGAAATCAGCAACCTTCCCGCAGGTTTCAGGACTCGCTTCATCTCGCCGAGCGCCCGGGTCACGTCTTCCCTCTGTATATGTATGATGGAGTAAAAGGCGGCAATCCCTCCCAGCGATCCATCCGCCAGGTCGAGAGACAGCATGTTGCCGGTCTTGAACTCCATGTCCGGACTCAAGCACCGAGCCTTCTTCACCATTTCCGGTGACAGGTCGACGCCAAAAGCCTCCACCCCGCGGTCGTGGAGATAACGCCCGATTTGTCCCGGCCCACAGCCCAGGTCGCAAACAGGTCCCCGTGATCGTGTGGCTTCGGCAAACCGATCGAGGAGCTCGCGATCGATAGGCTTTTTCGCCAGCTCATCGAAATACAGAACTACATACTCATCCACCACCCGATCGTAGCTATCTTGCAACTCGACGATTTGGCGATCCTTGTTTTGATCTCGACTTCCACTCATGATGCGACCAGGCACTATAGATATCCGAAAGGCACCGCTCCCGCAAGGGTAAACGAGACG
>SDBT01008320.1_pt1 | contig 16959 bp, 12 predicted proteins | sample 2277101 | NCBI WGS metagenome assembly SDBT01 (sample SAMN10404973, study PRJNA504765) | marine sediment metagenome | isolation source: marine sediment core GS10_PC15, 103 cmbsf | place: Arctic Ocean: Southern Knipovich Ridge | collected 2010
CGCTTCGCCCGCGGCTATTCACGTTCAATCCCGTTGGGATTGCGGAGGGATCGAGGAATCGCGGGATGGTACCCGCTCCCACATTGAAGCAAGAATCGCGGGATGGTTGGCGCTTCGCTCTCGCGTTCGGCTCGCATAGGGCCTGCGGCGCGTCTGCCGCTCCCACATTGAAGCAAGAATCGCGGCGTGGTTGGCGCTTCGCTCTCGCCTTCGGCTCGCATAGGGCCTGCGGCCCGTCTGCCGCTCCCACATTGAAGCAGGAATCGGGGCATGGTTTTTTCCCGCAAGGCTCCCACACTGAATACCGAACACTGAATACTGAATACTGAAATAGGGGACGATTACGATTACGATTACGATTACGAGTATGATATAAGAGGGGAGGAGGGAGGCGGTTGGGACATGGCCGGGATGGAGTAAGGTTCTAGTTTGTGTAGGGCACGGTGCCGGAGGGGTCTGCCTTATAGCCCCAGCGTTCGAGGTAGGCTTCGCCGGGGAGAAATTTATCGTTATATTTCTCGAGCAAAGCGTTCAAGCTGCCGTCGAGTTCAGTCTGGACAGCGGCGTACTCTTGATTATTAAGCAGGTTCTGGAGTTGATATGGGTCCTGTTCGTTATCATAGAGCAGCCAGGGGCCTCGCAAATCGCGGACATAAGTATGGCGGCCGGTGCGCACTCCGCGATATTCCCGGCCGCCCTGTTCGCGGGTGAACTGGCCAAAGGGGTGGTAGCAGGCGATCAACGCGGCATCTGCCGGGGCGGGCGCCCGGCCCTCGAGGTAAGGGGTGTAGTCGCTGCCTTCGACAGTGGGCGGTATCTCGAGGCCGCACATGCCTAAGAGGGTCGGCATTAAATCCGGGGTATTGATCGGTGCGGGTATTTGCCTGCCTTCAGGGAAGTTGCCGGGCCAGCGGACGAGGAGCGGCACGAGAACGGATTCGTCCCAGGGCCGCTGTTTTTTGCGTTCGCCTTGTGAGCCGAGCATATCGCCGTGGTCGGACCAGAACACAAAGATCGTCTTATCGGCAATGCCGGTTTCGGTCAACGTATCCAGAAGATCGCCGACCAAGTCGTCCAGGGCCGTAACGTGGGCGTAATAGCCGGCCAGGTCACGGCGCGCGGCCCGCTCCACGGCTTCGGGCACATTTGGCCGAAGCGTCAACTTGTCCGGGTGGTAAAGCTGCCGGTACTCGGCTGGAACGTCCTGGTAGGGAGCGTGGGGCGGGCCCCACGAGAGCACGAGAAGGAACGGGTTGTCATTGCCGGCATGGTCGCGAATATATTGCCGGGCCACGCGGGTCTGGGCAATGGCGTCATAGCCTTCCCAAACTCGCTGGGTCTCGTCGTTCCCGGGGTAATATGGGGAATTAAAGTAGTTATGCGTGCACTCGAGCGCCTGCCAGAATTCGAAACCTTGCCGGCGCTCCGGCGGGATGTAGTTCGAGCGGCCATGCCCATCCACGTGCCACTTGCCCACGTAAGCCGTGTCATAGCCGGCTGATTTAACGGCCTGGGCAATGGACACCGCCGCGTCGTTCAGATACACGTCGTTGACAAAGATGCCGTGCGTGTGCGGGTAGCGACCCGTGAGGAAAGACGCCCGCGCCGGACTGCAGACCGGGCAGCCGGAGACCGCCGTGGTGAAGTTGAGGCTTTCACTCGCCAGCCGGTCCAGGTTGGGCGTTCTGACATTGGGATCGCCGGCATAGCCCGCGGCCTGCGCCCGCATCTGGTCCGCAAACACAAAAACCACGTTTGGCTTATGCTCAGAACTCATAACCATTCCTTCCTTTTCAAGTCAACATAGCGGGGATTTGCCGTAACCCAAACATGGCAAATCCGAGTTTCGCGCCAAGGACAATAGCGGCAAACTGATAATTTCTGCCGGTTCCGGCTTGAAATGTGTCTTCGGCTTAGTACGTTAGCTTTGCATTGTTCAAGAGCGGGTGTAGCTCAGTGGTAGAGCATCACGTTGCCAACGTGATGGTCGACGGTTCAAATCCGTTCACCCGCTCCATTTTTTTTGGTCATTTTTATAGCCGCGGCGGCGATTATCGTCCTGGTCCCGGCTTTGAATCCGCAGCCTTAATTTCAGCGCCCGGCTTGTAAAATCCCGGTGTCAAGTTATAGTGCTGTTGCCCGCATTAAAGGCTGACAATGCGGGCAACAGCTTCTTCAAATTCCGGTATCCGGGTTGAACAGCATCGAAGGGCTGCTTGAGTTAGCCGAGGACCTGGCGAATTTTCCTGGCCAGTTCGGCCATACGGTAGGGTTTCTGGAGGAAACCGGCGGCCCCGGCGTCGAGGACATCCTGGGCGTCTTTCTGGGCAATATAACCGCTTTGCAACAGGACGTTAACGTTCGGGTCGATTTTTTTCAGCTCGAAGAAGGCTTCGTGCCCGGTCATTTCCGGCATCACCATATCCAGGAGCACCAGGTCAATCTTGCCGGGGTTATCGCGGAATATCTCGACGCAGTCGCGGCCGTGCTCGGCCAGGATAACGGTATAGCCGAGGGTTTGCAGCATATCAATGACCACGTCCCAGATGATGGCTTCATCATCAACCAAGAGGATGGTCTCGCTGCCGTGCAGGTCGCTTTCGCTGATGCCGCTTTCCTCGAACATCTCGACTGGGTTGTGGACGGTGGGCAACAGGATGGCCAACGACTCGAGGGCGGCGCCCTCCTTGGGCATGAAAAGGTCGCCGCCATGTTCAAGAATAATGCCGTAGATGAATATCAGGCGGTCAGTCAGCTTCAGGTCCGGGTTCGTCGCCAGTTTTTCTGTGATGCAAACGAGCTGATCATCAGCAAGTTGTGAATCTGCCGCGGACAGCGTGATCTTGTAGTATTCACCGGCGGGCAGGGGCGACTTACGGCTTTTGAAGAAATTGTCGTTGAACTCCTGCTGGTTCAGGAAAACGTTCAGGGCCAGCGGTCCTTTGGCGCCGGCGGCAAAGAGGTGGGGCAGTTCGAACAATAGCTGCTGGAGCATGAACAACTGGCCGCGGATAAAGGCATCTTCGTTCTGCCGGGCTTTATTATCGAGCTTCAGTTCCGCCAGGCCGATCTTACGCAGCCGGGTGGCCACCCCCTGAAGCAACAACAGCAGGTCGAAGGATTCGCGGCCATCCCCGGGCCGTTGCGTTAACTCCTGGATCGCGTTCAGCACGCCGCCGGCCCGGGCCAGGGTAGTCCCGCTTTCTTTCAGGTATATCTGGCTGGCGGGATTGCCTTCCAACTCCAGCTCGAGGAGGTCCTGATAGGCGGCCAGGCGCGTGAGTAAGTAATTCAAGTTGGTGAAGGCGCCCCGGGCGAATGCCCGGAAATTGCTCAGGCGTTCATCGTCCGGCATGGTTTCGGCGAAATAGGCGTCCAGCTCACTCATACTCCTATTCCTTCGTTGTCCTGCCGGTGAATATAGATGCTTTGCAGCACGCCCACGCAACTGAGCATCAGAATCATAAACGAACCCCCGTAACTGACGAACGGGAGCGGGATGCCGATGATCGGCAGCAAGCGGATGGTCATCCCGATGTTGACAAAAATGTGCACACTGAACATGGCGGCAATTGCGCAGGCCATGAACCTGCCGAAGTCATCCCGCGCCTTGGCCGCGATGTAAATACATAAGAATAGTAATCCCAGAAACGCAGTTATCAAAATCATCGAGCCAACGAATCCGGTTTCTTCGGCAATCACACTGAAAATGAAGTCGGTCGGGGCCACGCGCCGGGGCAGGAACCCCAGGGTGTTCTGCGTACCTTTGCCGAAGCCCTTGCCCCAGAACCCGCCGCTGCCGACGGCAATCAGGGATTGATTGATATTCCAATTGTCATCAACCCGAATCTGGATCGCCCGCCGTTGCGATTCGGGGATTCCGGCCTTGGTGAATTGCAGCGCCACCTTGTAGACCGGCGCCGGCACGATGGGCTTGAGGAAGGTGAGGACCCGGCCTTGCTGATGGGCTCTGAAGCCGAATTTGTAGACCAACGGTCCGGCCAGCAAGGCAATCAAGACCGCGTAGAGGATCAGGCGGTAGCGCAACCCCCCAACAAAGAGAATCGCCAAGCCTATCGGGATAAACACCAGCGCGCTGCCCATGTCCGGCTGCAGCAGGATCAAAAGCATCGGGATAATGGTTATCAGCAGGATCCAGCCAAGGTGCCGCCAGCGCTTCAGATCGGTGGACGGGAATGAGGCAAACCAGGCCAGCGGGATGATAATGCCGAGCTTGGCGAACTCCGCCGGCTGGATGTTGATTCCCGGCAGCAGTTTCAGCCAGCTTCGCGCCCCGTGCACCTTGACGCCGAAGATCAACACCACAATAAGCAAGCTCAATGACCCCAGGTAAATCCACGCCGAATACCGGCCCAGGACCTGATAATCCAGCCCGGCCAGGAAAACCATGCCAATGCCCCCTATGACCACCCACAGCAATTGCCGGGTCCAGTAGCCGGCAAGCCGGCCGCCCGTCTGCCGTCCCGCGCTGTAGATGAATAAGATGCCCACACCGATCAGCAGCCCGGTCACCAGCAGCAACGGAATATTCAGCCGGCTCAGCTTTTTCGGCAGGTCCCCGAACTGACGGCGGAATTCGTCTATGGCGTTTTCGGCAAGGGTGGCAAGCTTAGTCATTTCCGCCGGGCCTCCTTAGAAGGTATAAGATAACGCCTCAACTTGATCCTGCAAGCGCAAATCAGCAATCGCCGGCACAAACACCCCGCCGCGGCCGGCGTCAGGCCCGGCCACAATAAACCCGGAGAACTCTAAATTATCCGGGCAAACCCAGTCGAATGCGCTGTACAGGGGCAAAACCCGGTGTAGCTTATCGTGCAATGATACTGCCGCCAATGCCGCTTGGCGAATCTTGGCGGCATAAGTTCCTGCAACGGAAATTTGCCAGCACAACCAATGAATCTGCCGAATAAATTGACCGGTTCCCGACTGATCATGACCCTGATTTTCGTCGGTTTTGCCGCCGTCCCGGTTGTCCATAAAGAGCATCTGCTCTACTGGCGAATCAGCTATATCCTCGCGATCATCGCCGGTTTTACCGACTTTTTCGACGGCTACCTGGCCCGCCGGCTCAACCAGGTTACCGAGTTCGGCAAGCTCATGGACCCTCTTGCGGACAAGATATTCACCGTGAGTGGCTTTGTAATTCTCACCGCGTACAGGTTTGTGCCCTTCTGGATCACCGTGTTGATCCTGGCCCGCGAATTCGCCGTCAGCGGCCTTCGCACCCTGGCCGCCAACAAAGGCCAGGTCATCGCCGCCAGAGATATCGGCAAGCTCAAAACTGGGTTGCAAATGCTGGCCCTGGCCTTCGGCGGCTGCTTCTGGGTTGAATGGCTGGACCGGGATGAACTGATTTTCAGGTGCATCTGGCCGGTGATCTTGTGCAGTATTGTCATGGTCACCGTCTACAGCGGCTTGGAATACTTCTGGAAGAGCCGCCAGCTGTACATGAAAGAGACCTGAGAACGACCGTACTCGAGTTCCAGGGCCTCGCTTCGCCCGGCAGAGGATCGCGGCATGGTTTTTCCCGCAACGCTCCCAGACTGAATACCGAATACTGAATACTGAATACCGAATACTGAATACTGAATACCGAATACTCCTTTCCGTATTCCCTGTTCCGTGCTTTCCGTGCTTTCCGTGGTTCAATCTTCCAGTGTTCAGTCTTTAGTATTCCGGATTGTAGCGCCGGTATCTGACCGGCGATCCTACTTTCCGTTTGTAGCGCCGGTATCTGACCGGCGATCCTGCGCGAGACAGATTCTCGCGCTACTTGGATTCCGCCTTCCGTGCCTTATCCTGAGTACTGAATACTGAATACCGAATACCGAATACTGAATACCGAATACCGAATACCGAATACTGAATACCGAATACTGAATACCGAATACTGAATACTGATCTGCGGCCGCGATCCCGCTTGGTGAAAAGCGGGTTATTCGGACGGCGGGTCTTTGGCCGCGGCCTTATCTTCCGCCGCCGCGCTGTCCGCGGCATTTTCTGCCGGCCTTTGGTTCGCGCTTTTCAGTTTGTCAAAAACTTTCAGCATCTCGCCGGCCATTTGTTCGATGCTGTAATGCTCCAGCACTCCTTGCCGTCCGGTCTTGCCCAGTTCCACCCGCTTAGCTTCGTCGGCCAGCAAATCGCCGATGGCTTTTCGCAGCTTTTGCGGATCGTCCGGCTCGCAGAGAATGCCGCCGCCGGTCCGTTCGATAATTTCCGCGTAGGCCCCGCGGCGCGGCTGCACCACCGGCACGCCCACCGCCATGGCCTCGAGCAGATATGTGCCGAAAGCATCATCAGCCGCCGGTACGCACAATAGCGAAAGCCCTTGCAGGAAACTGATTTTCTGCGACATGGGCACGTTCGGCAACACCTTGATGTCCTCTGCCAGCCCGGTTTGATGCAGGGGCTTGAGCAATTTAGCCAGAAAGGCCAGGTCACCGTCACTGAGACCGCCGGCCACGCGCAACTGCAGTTCCGGGAAGCGTGTTTTCTTCAGTTTCTTGAACGTATTGACCAGCAGTTCCAAGCCGTTGGCCGCGCACAGCCGCGCCAGAAAACCAAGCGTCGGCTTGGCCGGGGGGGCCGGCGCCACGCTGTACTGATTAAGCAAGATACCGTTGGGAATTATCTGCAGCTTGGCCTCCGGCAACTTCAGCTTTTCCTGCATCAGCTTTGCATAATAAGCGCTTGGCGCGATAAACGCGCCGACGTCAGCGGCGGCGGCACGCATAATTTCCCAGGCCTCTTCGCGCCTGGCTTTGGGCAGTGACTCGAGTTGGCGGAATTCGCCCTGCAGGCTTAGCACTATCGGCACGTTCAATTCGGCGCGAAGGCGCGGCGCCAGCCCCAGCAACAGCGCGTTGGACAGGCAAAGCACTTCGGGCCGCTGCTGCTGCAGCCACTTCAGCAACTTCTTAAGTTCCCCGGCCTGCCGGCCCGACGCGCCGCGCAGCAGCGAAATAATCAGGTCGCCGCGCTGGGATGGGGTCATCCTTTCGATTTTACGCGCGGCTTTACCCTTGCGGCACAACAGGCTCTGCAGCCTGTTTACGAGGCCGGATTGCTGCCGGCGATAGACCTGTTGCAACTCGTAAAACAGCGGCGTCTCTTCCCAGACTTCCTCTGCTTCGGTGAGAATCTCCTGGTACAACGGCACAAAATGCACCTTGTGGCCAAGCCGCCGCAGCGCCGTAACCAGCGCGTGGTCGCGCAATGCTGCGCCAGAATAATAATCACCGGTTCCGGGGGTTAATTGAACGATGTACATCAGAAGTCCTTAGTTTTTGGTGGGCAGTTCGTAACTTCCATTTGCCTTCCTCTTCGCAGACGCCAGTACAGAAGACTCGCGTGGTCAATATACGGCTGAAGACTCCGCGCTGCAAACATTCGGCGCGAAAACTTTACTCTTCACTCTTTATCAACCCGTGCCTCAGCGCCGGTATGGGCGCCGGGGTTTCCGGCAGTACTCGAGCACATCTTCGAGGTTCTTCGCCAGTACTGGCGGCAGTTTGGCGGCCCGGCGGATTTCCCTCGGGACAAGCCGGTTGCGCAGGTCCTGTAAATGAATCACGCTTTTAGCCTGAACCAGGTCGTTCAGGAATGGTCTTTGCCTGATGAAGCTCTCCGCGAGGCGCTGATTGTCGAGCCGGCCGTGGCTGACGTAGCGGTCGAGGGTCAAGGGACTGTAATCGTCTTCCTTCCAACCCCAGCCGGTCAGGATTGTTTCCAGGTGTTTCTGCTGTGCCGGCGGGACCTTATCGGCGTGGCGACAGGCCGCGGCCAGGAGCGTTCCCAGTTTCCCTTTTTTCTCGAGTTCGCCGGCGAAATTTTCGCGGTCGCGGAGTCCGGCGAGAAACTCGAGGGTCAGGCGCGGGGCCACGCCGATGAATAATGAGGCCCAAGCTGTCTGGACGGGGTACTCGATGGATTTGCCCCCGCGAACACGCTTGGGCAGCCGGGCATAGAAGTGCGCTGCCCAGCATTCGGCAGCAGCCTCGGTGAACCCCTCGAAGCAGAAATGGTCAGCCAGCTTCCGCGAGTCAATCGGCAGGAGATGATGCCACAACTCGTGCTCGAAACTGTCCAGAAAGGTCGCCGGCCGGGCCGCCAACAGGTTCAGGTTCAGGTAAATGGTCTGCGCCGCCGGGAGATAGAGCGCGCCCAGGGTTCGGCCCCGGTCACGGCCGAAGAAGCGAAACTCGAGGGATATTTTCTGCCGCAGCCGCTTTTCCAGGAAAGCCGCCAGCGGCTCACCGCCGGCAAAATCCCGCAGTGAAGCGCCGAACTCCCGCGAAAACAATTCAAAGTGTCCGGTGAGCCTGTGAATGAACCGCCGCCGTTCCCGGTATGGGCGCCGCAGGAATTTATAGTTGGCCATGACCTTGGGAAAGGCCTGGAGCCTGGCTCGGTCTTCGGGCGTTTTACAGTTCGCCGAACTTATGGCACGTCCTTTGGCGGTGAACCAAGCGTCAAGTTCTTTATGCCGGTTGCGCATGGCCTTCCGCCGCGCCTTGTCTTCCTTCCCGGAAGCCGGGTTGATGGCCCCGGCCTCGTATAGCCGCCGGGACATCTTGGCGGCCAGATCGTGGGCGAAGGCGTCCGCGGCATCCCCGGCCCGGCCCGGCAATGCCAGGACCAGGCCCGGCAACAATATCCAGCTATATTTCATTGCGATCTTCATTTCACCCTACAACCTTAGTGAGCTTACGCTTGGATTGCAAACGCCTGCGATGCGGGGTGCGTAGGGTCTTGCCCCGCGGGCACTAACACCAGAACGGGGCGAGGAGGCTTGACATCTGTGGAACAAGTTGCTATATTAGAGCAACGGTCCCGTGGTATATGCAATCTGGCGCGGAGAATGATTCATGGGCGTCGGTATCGTCGTGATTGACGACAATCTGCAACTGCTGACCTTGTGCAAGGACGTGCTTGCGGGCAAGGGCTACCGTTGCAGCATCGTGTACAACAGTCTCGAGGCCATGGACACTATCCGCCGGGAGAAGCCGAAGCTGGTCATTACCGATCTGAAGATGCCAAGGAAAGACGGCTTCGAGATTCTGGCGGAAGTAAAGGCCGAGCTGCCGGAACTGCCGGTGATGATCCTGACCGGGCACGGCAGCATTGAATCGGTTGTTAAAGCCATGAATCTGGGGGCGTGCGATTATCTTACCAAACCATTCACCCCGGAGCAATTTTGCCTGCACATCAAGCGGGCGCTTAAACAACAGGACCAGACCGATGAAATCCACAACCTGCGCCAGGAACTCGCCAAGCATGAGGCCGGCGACGAGATCATCGGCAGCAGCCGGGCCATGCAGCAGGTCTTCGCCATGGTCGAGCGCGCCGCGCCCACCCATGCCAACGTGTTGATCAGCGGCGAGTCCGGCACCGGCAAGGAAATGATTGCCCGCGCCATTCACCGGCAAAGCCGCCGCGACGCTAAACCGTTCGTGCCGATTGACTGCGTGGCGCTGCCCGACCAGCTCATCGAAAGTGAGCTTTTCGGCCACGAAGAAGGCGCCTTCACCGGGGCGGTGGCCAGCAAAGAAGGCTTGTTCGAGAGCGCTGACGGCGGCACTTTGTTTCTGGACGAGATTACCGAGATGAATATCGAGTTGCAGAGCAAGCTGCTGCGGGTGCTTCAGGAACGCCAGTGCCGGCGGGTCGGCGGCCGCGAGCTGTACGATGTCGACATTCGGATCATCGCCGCCACCAACCGTGACCCGGAGGAAGCCATGGTCAGCGGCCGCTTGCGCACCGAGCTTTATTACCGGTTGAACGTGATTCCGATTACCTTGCCGCCTTTGCGTGAACGCAGCGGCGACGTGGTGCAGCTCGTCAATCATTTTCTTAAAAAGTTCCGCGAGGCCAACGGCAAACAGGGCCACGCCATTAGGAAGGACGCGCTCGACGCGCTCTTGAACTATCCGTGGCCCGGCAACGTGCGCGAACTCCAGAACCTGATGGAACGGCTCGTGGTGCTTACGATCAGCGAAGAAATTACCCGCGAGGATCTGCCGGACCACATCTTGCATCCCGAGCTTCACGAGGCCGCGAACGGCGGCGCCGCCGCCGGCCTGGCCGATTTGCCGTTCAAGCAAGCCAAGAAACAACTTATCGAGCAATTTGAAATTGAGTATCTTACCCGATTACTGCACCGGCACGAAGGCAATATCTCAAAAGCCGCCCGCGCCGCGGGCATCGACCGCAAGACCATCTACCGCCTGATCAGCGGCTACGGTATCCACGTCTGATCTTGCCGGTCCCCAGCCTGGTCCAGAATAATCAGTGTGACAGGAGTGTCCCACTCTCAGACCTTAATCCTCAGGTGATTACGCCGAAACCAGGCGGCTATGTCCCAAGAACTGGGGCGGCTATGTCCCAATCTTGCCCGTTCCCGCTTTTTCCGGCACGACGCTGAATTTATTTCATCTTCAGTCTCAGCGTGTTCCGTACAAAGCGGCAAATTCAGGCATAAAACTTGCTCAGGTCAGCAGAATTCAGACTTATTTTAACCGCCGCAAGTCCGACGAATCGGCCATATTTTAAGGAAGAAAGAAAATGATCAGCAAGCGTGAACAAGGGGAGTGGCGGGCGCCATTCAACATGATTGAGATCGTGGTGGCTTTGGGCATCATTCTGGTCAGTCTGGTCAGCGTGATGGGGCTGATCCCGTCGGCCGTGAATTCGAGCCGGGACGCCGTTGGCCGGAGCAATGCCGCCGATGCCGCGGACCAGTTTCTGCACTACATGGCCAGCCGAGTAGAGGCCAATACTGCCGAAGCGCAGGCTTTTCCCGACACCAAGCCGACGCTGGACGACGAGAACCTGGTGTTCAGCGCCCAGAGCCTGATCACCGAGGCCAAGGTCAAAGTTTACTTCGAAGCGCCAAATGAACTGGCGGCCTGGGACCCCGCCGTGAACAATACCGGAATCTTTAGAATTGTGCAGATGACTATGTGCAATGTCGCGGACTTCGAGGGTATTCTGCGGACCTGGAAGCAAGTTACCGAATACGGCACGGCTGAGGATTGGCCAAAAAGCATAATCCTCTACGCCGAAGTGAGTTGGCCGGCGGCCAGGCCATATGCCGAACGGACTAAGGCCAACTATGAAATGGAAATATTCAAAAGCGGCGTGATGATCAGTGAAGCAACCCAGGAATATAATGACGAGTGCAATGCCACCGGCCAGATGACGGGCAACATTGATGTTACCCCCAGCAATAGTGAGAAGGCGGAGTTCTTTATGGTGCTGGCGAATGGAACCAAGTTGACCCGCGACGACCTGCTCGAGCTGGGCCCCGACTTTACGTATACCGGCGCCATTACCTACGCCTGCTTTCGGCCCCGGGGAAAGGGCAACGGTTTGGAAGTGGGCGGGGATGACTATAACTTGAAGAACGTTCCATACGTGCTCGAGGGGGACAGTGTGAACGTGCACTTGTACAACGACAAGCAAGGCATGGGCCATTGGCACCTGGATGTCCTCGACAGCACCGCGGACGCCCATATTGACCTGTGCAAGGTTTGCGGCAATTAGAAGGCCAGTTCCGGTTCCATCTTACCGTTCGGCAAGCAACTGCACGAGGCGTTGGCCCGTATATTTGCCCCTTCGCTCTCGCCTGGCGGCTCGCATTGCCGCTTCGCTCTCGCCTGCGGCTCGCATAGCACCTTCGGCGAAAAAACTTCCGCCATAGCTTGAAAAAGCGCCCGGAATCTGGTAGATTAATATTGTAAGAAGGGCGCGATGTTATATATTCGCGTAATTAGCACCTGAACTTTAATCAAGGAAAGGAATGGAAAAATGAAGCTTAAACGAGACCACACCCCCGCAGGCGCCAAGTTGCCGTTCAACATGATTGAGATCGTGATTGCCCTGGCGATCATCCTGGTCGTGGTGACCGGGATGATGGGCTTGATTCCCTCAAGCGTCAAAGCCGGTAAGGATGCCATCAATCGCAGTAATGCCGCGGACGCCGCGGACCAGTTCCTGCATTACATGGCCAGCCGCGTGGCGCAGAACTGGGACGAACAACAGGCGTTTCCCAGCGAGAAACCGGCGGGGGACGATGAGGAGTTGGTGTTCAGTTCCCAAAGTCTGATTTCGGCTGCGAAGGTCGAGATCTACTTTGAAACGCCCAACGAGATGGCGGCGTGGGACCCCAGCGTACACACCACCGGCATTTTCAAGGTTATACATATAACTCAGGCTAATGCGACGGATTTTCGGGGCGTGCTCCGCGCGTGGAAAGAACTGACTGTCTATGGCGCCGGGGACGCGCAACCCACGAGCGCAACCTTGCATGCCGAGGTGAGTTGGCCGGCGACCAAACCGTATGCCTCGCGGACCAAGGCCACCTATGAGCTGGAAGTGTTCAAGACCGGGACAATGGTCAGCGAAGAAACCCAGGAGTATAACGATGAGTGTGTGGGAACCGGCCCGATAACGGGCAATGTCGAGGTCACCCCCACCAATAACACCAAGGCCGAATTCTTCATGGTGCTGGCGGACGGCACCAAGATTACCCGCGACGACCTGCTCGAGCTGGGCTCCGACTACGAATACCAAGGCATTATTACCTACGCCTGTTTTCGCCCGAAGGGAAACCAAAACGAGTTGAACGTCGGCGGTGAGGACTATGACTTGGGAAACGGCGCCTACGTAATCGGGGCAGACCAGATGCTCGTGCATTTGTATAACGATGGCGAAGGGACGAGCATGGGTCAGTGGCAGTTGGACATCATCAGCAGCACCAACGATGCCTATATTGACGATTGCAAGACCTGCGGAGATTAGAAAGACCGGCCCGTTGCAAGATACTCACTCTCAGCCACCCACAGGACCTGCCGCGCCGGCAGCGGCAGGAAGTTCCGGGACGGGGCGGGGAAAAGCTCGTCATGGCCGCGACCGGGGCTCGGCGTTGATCCTGACGATGGGCATGCTCACGCTGATCCTCGTTTTCTTTATGTCCTTTGCCATGATTGCCATCTGCAACCAGCAGAATGTCAAGCGCAGCGAAGCCCTGGTCAAGGCCAGGCTCCAGGCCGAGACCGGGCTGCAGCGGATATATGCCAGGTTGGCTACGGACTGGGGCGAACTTGACCAGCCCGCGAACTTCTTCCCCGCTACCAAGGCCGGGCAGACGGGGTTTTTTGCCCCGGCCACCGGTCCGTGGTGCCGCCGCCGCTACTGGGCCAGTCTGAGTAATGATACTGACGGCATTGCCGAGGCCCTGCATGTGAATCTGGCCGGGGTTGATTTTACGCCGCCGCCCAGCGCCAGCTTTCTGGATAACACGATTGGCTGGCTCCAACTGATGGATCCGGATGGTTCCGGCGCGATTATCTCCCGCATAGCCTATCTGGTTATTGACGAGTCGGGCAAGATCGATCCCGCCGCCGCGGTGCAAGCCGGCGTTATCGAAGGCGCGGAAGATCGCCTCGGCGTCAGCCCGGCGGATCTGAACCTGTGCGCCGTGTTCGACAACGATACTCTGGCCGCCAAATTCCAGCCTGTCGGCACCGGTGTTGGCCAAATGCCCGCGAATGCCCGGTGGTTTTCATATTTTCATATTTTCAAGGCCAATAGTTCTGCTGCGGCCAGCGACAGTGAAGTTGTGGCCCAAACGGTTTTCCCTTACAGCGAGGATGTCGAGGCCTTCTTCAACGGCAGAATCACCAAGCACCGTTTCGACCTGGCAAATGCCGCTTGGGACGGCTTCAGCAACAGCGTTGCCAACTCAGGCATTGCGGCAGACGCTACTGACTTCTGGAACGACAGCGACCTGATCAACGACAACACCGGCGGCATTCCCTGGTTTAACAACTGCGCCAACAGCGTGCTGAAAAACCAGTTGATCGCCAATCTCATTGACTATTGCGACAGCGATTCGGCCGCGACTACGGACAATCCAGCCAACCCCACCTATACCGGGCTCGAACGGGTGCCGTACATCAACGAAATCTTCTTCTGCGCGCAGATTATTGATGACGGCGACGGCACTTACACCTTTTCGCTGGATGTGATACCCGAATTGGTCAATATCTATGCGGACCCGTCCGGGGCCGGGGGCAATCTGCGGGTCAACTTCAGTATCAGCAGCACCGAGTGGAATCCGGGGGCCTCCATGACCACTGATTTTGCCCTGGGCAGCGACGTCGGCGCCGAGAGCTACGAGGACCTTGGCTCCCAACAGATCACCGCGGATTTGGACATCACTAACGTGCTGAATGAGCTGCGTATCACCGTCAACTACGCGAAACTCACAAATGCCGGCGGTGAGCTGTGGGATTTTGCCTTCAACGCGGTCGCCTACCCGTCTCCTGCCACTGCGCTGAATCCCGCCCAAGTCCGGATGATCAGCGTCGAGATTAACGACCCCCGGCACAACCTGCCCAGCCTCTACTGGCGTTGGTCCGCGGATTGGGGCAGCCTGGGCGCGGGTACTATCGGCAGCCGGAATTCGGTCTGCAACCCCAATCCCGGCGGTGATACCGATACGGAGTCCAGCGCCAGCGACCCGTGGGACGTGTCCACGGTCTTCATCCGCAATGCGCCCCCGGTGAGCATGTGGGAACTCGGCTGCATCCACCGCGGCAGCCCCTGGCGAACCATCAACCTGACCCAGTTCAATGAATACGCCACCAGCGCCAGCGGCGCGGGCATTTATTCCGCCGGCGACGCGAATCTTCTGCCCCAGATCAAGCTGAGCGCGGAAGATCGCAGCGTCGGCCGGATGAACCTTAACACCTATTCGCTGAAAGCGCTCAAGGGCCTGCTCACGGGCATTCCGCTGGGCCGGACCTACAGCGCACCCGGCGGCAGCGGCAATACTCTTGCCGAGACCGCCGCCGCCACCATCGCCAACAGTACCGCGGACCCGGCCGTGCCCCAGGCCGGCGACTGGCTCTTCGAGAACGGCGCCACCGCAGCCGGCGGCGCCGCGTTCCGCAACCGCGGCGAACTGGCCAAGATCACCCGGCTCCATGACGGTACGGCCTACACGCCGCTGGGCTTGAACCAGAATACCGACGCCGCCAAAGAAGAAATCATCGGCAAACTGGCCAACCTGTGTACAGCCCGGCTCAACTTCTTTACCGTCATTGTCGTGGCCCAGGCTATTCAGGACTTGCCCACCAATGTCCAGACCGGCAGTCTCTCCGGCAGATACGATCCCGGAATCGACCGAATCCTTGCCGAACAAAAACTGATGGCGGTCTGCCGCCGCGACGCATTTAGCAACACGATCAGCTTCATCAGAATCGAGTATTTGGACGAATAAGCAACGCGCTTTGATTTCTAAGCCAAAACAGCCTGCGCGGCGCCCTCGCGGATAAATTGAATCTATTTAAGTGCCCACCTCAACACCTGTTCAAGCGCAAAAAATCATTTACTGCCTGATCAATCTGGTCGCGGCATTCAACTTTCAGCTTCCCAGGCCCAAGAGATTTTTTTGCCCGCCGCGGTTGACTTTTGTATCGATCGTGATACTGTTTTACCAAATTACTATCGATGGAGGCCAAGGGATGGACACCGTCACCATTTCGCCAAAGTATCAGGTGGTGATTCCCCGGAAAATCCGGGATGCCCTGCATTTATCACCAGGCCAGAAGGTTCATGTCATTGCCTGCGGCAATCGCATTGAACTTATTCCCGAGCGTAAGATGTCGGAGATGCGCGGTTTTTTGAAGGGAATTGAAGCTTCTTTCGAGCGTGAGCCGGACCGGATATGAATATCGTGGACTCCTCCGGGTGGATCGAATATCTTGTCGAGGGGCCGAATGCGAACGTTTTTGCGCCGCCGCTCGAAGATGTGGGTAATTTGCTTGTCCCGACAATCAGCGCTTATGAAGTGATCAAATTCGTCTTGCGCGAATGCAACGAGCATTCTGCTTTGGAAGTTATTGCTTTGATGAGCCAAGGGACCTTGGTAGACCTCACACCAGAACTGTCGTTCCTGGCGGCAAGAATCAGTATAAACGAAAGGCTGCCGATGGCGGACAGTATTATCTTGGCTGCTGCTCGTGCGTATGAAGCTGTCGTGTGGACCCAGGATGAACACTTTCAGGGCCTGGAAGGGGTCCAATATTACCCTAAGACAATGACCTAGCGGGAAATGAAATGTTTGATTCCGGGAAACATTACGAAACGTTGTACGAGTCGGCGCCCGGGGAGTTTGCCTTCAAGGGCACGTCGCAGGCCGAATGGCTTGCCTGGCGCGAGGCATTCCGGCCGCGGCTGCGGCAGGCGCTGGGCCTGGATTGCCTGGCGGCGGATTTGAGCGGCCATCAGCCAAGCGCGGAGAAGTTCGAAGATGAGGACCTGGGAACTTATATCCGGGAATCCTGGCGTTTATGGGTGGAACCGACCGTGCCGCTGCCGTTCTACCTCTTACGCCCCAAATCCGCCAATGGGCCACTGCCGCTGGTGCTGACCCCGCATGGACACAATCACCCGTACCTTTATGTGGGCATTACCACGAACAAAGAGGAAGAGGCAAGCCTGAAAGACGGAGACCGGGATATTGCCGTGCAGGCCGTTAACGAGGGCTATCTCGTGATCGCGCCCACCACCCGCGGCTTCGGCGAAACCCGGACTGTCGAGGACCGCCGGGAAGATAAACTGGCCTCTTGCCGGGTCGAATTACTGCACGGGATGCTGGTCGGCCGCACGCCGATTGGTGAACGGGTCTGGGATATTTCACGCCTGATCGACTGGGCGACGGCCAACCTGAACGTGCATCCGCGCCGGATCGCGATTACCGGCAACTCCGGCGGCGGCACCGTTTCGCTGTTCGCGGCGGCCTGCGAGACCCGCATCTCCGTGGCCGTGCCCAGTGGCTATTTCTGCACCTTCGCGGGGAGCATCGGCAGCATTTTTCATTGCGACTGCAACTACGTGCCGGGCATCCTCCGGCTGGGTGAGATGGAC
>SDBT01008321.1_pt1 | contig 16959 bp, 15 predicted proteins | sample 2277101 | NCBI WGS metagenome assembly SDBT01 (sample SAMN10404973, study PRJNA504765) | marine sediment metagenome | isolation source: marine sediment core GS10_PC15, 103 cmbsf | place: Arctic Ocean: Southern Knipovich Ridge | collected 2010
GCCGGCGAGGACAAACCAGCTCACCATGGTAAGCTTGAACGGCGTCACAGCGGCCTCCTCCTGGTCGTAGTACCACGCCAGAATGAGGCCGCCGGTGTACACCCCCGAAAACTGGAACGACGCCGCCGACGGAAAGGGATGCTCGAGGCAGGGATGGCCGCTGGCCGACCCAAAGGCGTGCGTCAGCCCGCTGTGAAAGAGCAAAATGATCGTGACGCTGAGGCCAACCAGAGTAATCACGGGGCGCGTCAGCCGCGGCAGGGCCAGGCCCAGGACAATGAGGCTGACGAAGAACGGCATATAGTAGGCAATGGAGAGGACTCGCCGGACGAACTGGCTGCCGTCGCAAAAGGCGCACGTCACCTCGGTAAACGTCGCCAGCAGCGGGCTCTGCAGGATAATGGCCGAGGCCGCGGTGGGGTCGGCGCACGCCATGGCAACAGCGACATGGACGGGGCGCGGCACCTGTCTTATATGTGGCAAGCGCGTGGGGGATGGTACCGGTGCCGCCAGTGGCGGCCCGCCGGCGGCGCCGCCCTCGCTTGTGCCCGAGGCTTTTGCTGACGAGGGGCCGCGCGGCGTCGCTCTTCTGCGCGACGGCCTCCTCAAGGCTACCGTGACCTTTGGCGGGTGCGGGTGCGCGGCCCACCTGACCTGCGTCATGCCGGCCCTGCGCCGGACGTACCGCTGCCCCGTGGCCGGCCACACCTCCGGCGTCAACCTGGACGAGCTCCGCGGCCTCGCCGTGGGCCCGGCCACGCTGCGGTGGCAGGCCCAGTTCCTGCTTGCCCCCATTGCGACGGCGGAAGACGGCGCCGCCGACCAAGAAGCGTGGTGGAGGAGCGTCCTCAGCGCCGGGCGCCAGATCGTGGCCCCCATCACCTCGACCGTGGCGGCCGTGGCCAGCACCGTGGCGGCCACGGCCAGCGGCGTGGACCGCGAGGCCGGCCCGCTCGAGGCCGCACTCCTGGACGGCGGCCCCATTGACGGCGCTGTCTACGAGCGCGTCCTAACGCGCCAGAGCGAGGGCGGGCGCATCGACGTCGACCTGCTGCTGGCCAAGGGCATCGTTCTCGACACGCTTGTTGAGGCCGGCCACGTCTTGCAGGCCCTGCAGCAGGCCTGGCCGGCGTTCACGTGGAGCGACGCGATTCGCCTCGGCGCGAGCTTCGAAACGCTGCGCACGGCCCGCGTCACGGCCGAAGACTTGCTGGCCGTGCGCGCCGACCTCTCGGCCCTGGACGGGTCGCTCGGCGACGTGGCCTCGCTCGGCCTCGACGGCCACAGCCTGATGGCCTTTGGCGAAACATTCGAGTCGCTCAAGGCGCGCGCCCTCAGCAGCGGCGCCGCCAAAACGCCCGGCGAGGCGGGGCGCGCTGTTGTTCGCCAGTTCCGCTTCGACGCCGAGACGTGGATGAGCATCTTTGGCCTCACGGAAAGCGAGTACGTGGCGTGCGGGGGGCGCGTGCCCGCGGCCGCAGTCGCAGCGACGGCGCCGCCCACCCGCGGCCCGCCCACCGCGCGCGAAGGCGAAGCAGGCGCGTGGACCAGCCAGGGCTTCGGCGGCTACAACGGCGAGTTTCAGGCTTAGTCTAGTTTGTCTAAGCAGTCTCTTCGGCCTGCTCCGCCACAGGCACAATAGACCCGACTACAGCCGACCCGAGGCCGGCGCGCCGGAGGTCGCACGCCCCCTCGCCGGCCGGCCGGGGGGCGGCCGCGGTGGACGACGCGCCGCGGCTGGTGACGCGGATGCGCTCCACCTCGGCCAGGCCCTGGGCGTTGACGGTCAAAACGTCGTCGGCCAGGGCCTTGTAGTCGAGCTGGAGCTTCCCCAGGCTCCGCTGCGTCGCCACCATGACGCTCAGGCCCTTGCGGACCTCGTCGCGGACAATGTCGCACAGCTTCTTGGCCACCCTCTCGTCGCGCGAACAGGTCTGGAGGCCCTCCAGCGGGACGTCGAGGCGCTCGAAAAAGGCCGCCAGGAGGCGCTCCTGCTTGCGGACGCCGGACCTGCGGTCCTCGAGGCGCCGGAGAACCTTGCGCAGGCCGCGCGAAGTCGCCGCGCCTTTTTTGCTTATTGCGTTCATCGACCGGCGGCGCGCCGGCGCGGGCGCGTCCGCCCTCTTATACCCGCATTTTTTTCGCCGAATTCCCCGCGTGGCTCGTAGCCAGCGCCGGCGGCGGCCAGCACACAAAAAACCGCGAGGAGGGCGAGGACAAAGACGTACACAGCTTCGAGCGGGCCCTTGACGGTGCGGTCGCCGAGGAGGTCGTGGTCGGTGGGAGCGCTCATGCTCATGCGCGCGCGTTGTCGTTCTGCACGCTAGTCCAAGCCGCGATCCACAAGCTGAGGTAGAGCACAAGAGCAAGGACACCGGTGAGCAAGCAGTCGCGCAGTAGACCGCCTGGCGGGCGGGGCGCGCCCATGAACGGCTCTCGTCGGCAAGCGGGGCGAGGCTTATACCTCGACCGCTATCTCCGCGGCCTCGGCGCCGACACCAACTGGATTGCGCGCCTTCGCGACGGCGGCTTGGCCTTCCCCAAGGAAGGCACCACCGACCTGCCGCCGGCCCTCGTTGCCACTATACAGCGATGGAGGTACCTCATGGAGGCCGCGGCCGAGGCGGGCAACGAGTCGGACCGCGAGCGGCGCCAGGCCCACCGCGGCATCAAAAAGCGCAAGACCCAGGGCGAGGCGCGCGCCCGCCCTGTGGACCCGCCCGTCCCCGAGTGGGAGCCCGAGCGGACCGCCACGCCGCCGCCCGCGTCCGCGTCCGCGACCGCGACCGCGGCGGGCTCGCCAGCCAAGCCGCTGCCGCCGCCGAGCGAGCGCGGCCTCCAGCAGGTCCTGGACGAGAGGCCGACGCCTCTGAGCGGCAGCGACTACGTGGCAACGCTCGCCGACGGGAGCGCTGTGGCGCAGGAGGCCTGCGACATCCTGCGCCTGGGCTACGCCGCCCAGCAAAAGGTCCCCGCCCTCGTGGCCTTCTTTGAGCAATACGGGCGGCGCGAAGAAGAGCGCCTAGCCCTCACTGCCGCCAAGCGCGCGGCGTTTCTGGACGAGCGCGACAGCGTCCCGATCTGCCGCGAGGAGGTCGAGGCGTGGGCCCGCGAGCCCGCGGGCGACGACGAGCGCCCCTGCGCCCGCGGCACGGCGTGCATGGGCCACGTTATTCCGCCGCAGATCGCTCTGGACCGGACGCACATCCAGCCGGCGACGCTCGTGGCGTTCCGCGGCGACGGGCGCGACACCGGCGGCCTCTGCATTTTGTGCCCGTTTGCCGCGGCCGCAGCCCAGCACCTGATGCTGCGGGCCAACAGCGTCGACCTGGTGGGCGGCGTGGCCCTCACGCCCCTCCGCGTCTTTTCCAACCTGCCCGGCGAGTGGTTCCCGCACGACCTCGTTGTCCAGGGGCCCGACGGCCACACCGGCCTGCCCGACCCTGTCCTTTTCTTGCGGACCACCAAGCTCGAGTGGGCGGTCAACGCCGGCGGGCGGCGCTTCCTGCGCTTCCTGTACGACAGACCGCTGGCCACGCAGGTTTTTCCGGTAGGGCCACGCCACGTCCACCACGCAAGCGCGGGGTATGACCCGCCGATGCGCGACGGCGGCGTGACGTGGCCCGACTGGCAACACCTCCTGCCGGCTCTAGATGCCGGCGAGCGGGCCGCGCTCTTTGGCAACTTGCTGGGGGCTGTCTCCGCGCGGCTGGCCGCCCCGCCCGACGACAGCCCGCCAGCGTGGCCAGCGGCGGCGCGCGTGCCGCCGAGCGACTCGCCCGCGCGGCGCTTGGCCGACCGCCTCCAGGCCCTGTGGAACCTTGTCGAGGCAGCGCAGGCCGCCGGCAACTTGCAGACAGCGTACTACGTCGCTCTGTGGGTGGACTGCCACATCCCGGCCGCCCTGGCCGCCACCGGCCAGCCCAAGGGCGACGGCCCGCTGGGGGCAATCACGGTCACGTCGGCGTGGCGGCGCTACCCCCCGCACGGCGTCCGCACGGTGGTGAGCGACAGCAGCTTGCCGGACTTTGCCCTCGCGATACTGCGGGCCGACATCCACCACCGCGGCTCGGCTGTCCAGTCGCCGGCCCTGGACGACGACGCCGTCACGCGGCAGTTTTCGCCCACCATTGCCCTGTGGCGCGAGCTTGAGCGCAAGGCCTGCTTGGCCCGCTGCCGCGTCCGCGCCCTCGGCCACCGCATCGTGGCCCGGATGGAGGCCGACAGCACAGGCGTTGTTCAGGCCGGCATGGCCAACCTCATCATCTGCACCCTCCTGGGCAACTACCGCACGGCCGCCCAGCGGCCCCCGTTCTGCGTCCGCATGGCCCTGTACGCCCGCAACGTCTACAGCGTGCCCGACTGGGCGGCGTGGAAGGCGTGGTTGACGCACAAGCCGCCGCGCGCGGCCCGCCCCCCGTCGCAGGGCGTCGTCTTGTTTGCTGTCCGCGAGGCCTGGCTGGCCTGCGTCCGGACCTGCCCCGCCCTGGAAGAAACCTACCGCACGTTCCCCGAGTACCGGACGTTCTTCGGCGTCATTGCCTCGCGGTGCGACGCCATCCGGGCGCGGCTGTGCGGGCGCGAGGCCCGCGACCACGCCGCTACGGCCGCCACCTTGTTTGCGCGCCTCGACGCCCAGCTCTCGCGCGGATGCTTCGAGTTCACCATGCACCCCGAGGGCGTGCCGTTCTGGCGCCAGGTCTGCCTCAACTTGCTCAAGCGCGACACCGGCGAGGTCGAGGTGGCGCCCGCGGTGGCTCGCGGCCTCTCGGCCTTGTTTCGCCCCCTGCCGGGGCACTGCGTCCCCCCGGTCCTTGTCCTCGTTTACTTTGGATGCAGCCTCGACGTTCTCGACGCCCTGCAAACGGCGTACGGCCTGTACCAGCACAACGCCCAGGAAAGCACCGTGCGCCAGGCCACGGACAACCTGCCGCCGCGCGAGGGGGCTGTTGTCCTCCACTACGCGCGGTTGATTACGGGCCGCATCCTCATGCGCCCGCGCCCGCTTGCCCCCGCCACCGGCGCCGTTCAGCAGGACTGCGCCCTCCGCGCCGTTCTGCCGCAGTACTGGCTGGCCCGCCACACGTTGAGCGACCTCCAGGACCGCCCCGTGGTCTACGTTGACGCCGAGTACGTCCTGGGGACGCCGGCCACGCCGCGGCGCCACCCCGTGGTAGCCAGCGCCGTCAGCCCGCTCCGGGGGAGCCCGCTGGTGCTGGCCCACCACATCCGCAGCGGCGGCGAGGCGCGGTTCTTGCGCGACCTCGACGCCCCCGTGGAACCCCTGTCGCTCCGCGGCCAAGAGTGGTTCGTGGGCGACGGCGCCGTGCGGACGTGCGACGCCTGCCTCAACGCCCTTGTCCTCACGCTCAGCACTCTCGTGGGCGACCGCCGCCTGTGCGAGCACTGCCGCGCCACGGTGGTGAGCGATGCCGCGGCGGCCCGCGACCGCGCGGCTGCCCAGGCGTGGTGCGCTGTCTGCGCGGCCACCGCGGTGCGCGGCAAGCCCCACGCCGCCCGCCGCATGCTCGACGGCGACGACGGCTACGTCGACGTTTTCCTGTGCGAGCGCGACGAGAGCGCGCGCGTCAGGCTCGCACACGTTGTGGGCGTCGTGACTCTGGCGCATCTGCGGGAGAACCGGGGGTCGTAGTGTAGTTGTTTGTTTGATTAGAAGGGCGGATACCAACAGGGCTGCTGGGGGGAATACATATGGTACAACGGTCTCTTCCCCCGCCTGCGGCTCCTGGGCGGCCTGCCAGCACCGCTGCCACGTCCTCTCCCAGTGCCTCGCCTCGCCGTGCGTCACCACCACGCAGTTGTCCGGCCAGGCCATGGGGCGGGCGGTGTCCTTGGGGGCCAAGGTGGCCCCGCCCAGCGGCAGGTCCGACACCGCACTGACTCCGTTGGCCTGCTGCAGGGCGGCGCGGACGTCGTCCTCGCTCAAGGTGGGCAACGGCCAACCACGCCGGCGGGCCCACTGGTGGGCCTTACGGAGGTGGCGCGCGGTCTCAGGGCGGCGGTCCCGGGCGCGCTTGCGGCGGGCGCTGACGCACTGGCGGCAGCGGTGCTGGCGCTGGGCCACCGACCCGGCGGGAAAGGCTTCGGGTGGGCAAGAGCGGAGACAGCCAGTGCAAATCGTCTGCGCGAGGGCCATGCCTGCAGAGCACTCGTTTACAGCGGAGAGAATGCGGACCCTTATAGGAGGGGGGCGCCGATGGCGGGACGTGGCGTCCACGCTCTACCGCAACACCTGCGGAAGGACCGCCAGTTATAGGAGAGGCCGCCGCCGGGGCTTGGGAGAGGGCGGCATGGTCTCGCTCTGCCCAGACGACCACCACCTCGGGGCGCTGCGCCTGCCGGCCGCTGACCTGCGCACGCAGTTCGCCAAGGGGCGCGCCGCCCTCAAGCGCGCTGTCGAGGACGACGACGTCCGCGGCGTCGTGCAGGTCGGCACCAACTACCTGGTGCTCGTTGAAGAAGTGGTGTACGGGCGCGACGTTGGCGGGGCGCCGCGTGCCGGCGACATGCGGTGGGTGTGGCGCGTCAACGGCGGGGCGCGCGTCGACGCCGTGGCCCTGCCGTTCGAGCAGATCGCCGTGGCGGCGTGCGTCATGCAAGCCCGCCTGATGCTGGCGGTGGACGCCGGCGGACGCTCGGCGCGTGCGTGCTACGACGCCCTAGCCTACGCGTGGCGGACGCGCCGCGCCACTGTGGACAACCCCGAGTACTGGTGGACGGCGCGCGGGGCCAGCGCGCGCCTGGGCGCCGGCGCGCCGTTTGTGCTGGCGGCGTGGTGGCAGGCTGCCGAAGCCATGGCGCGGTCGCTCGGCCTCGCCGCCCTGGCCTACGAAACTGGCGCCGGCGGCACTGCCGGCACCGCGGACTACGCCCTCGACGGCCTCGCGCGGGCCGGCGCCCTGTTCATGGCCTCGCGCCTCGTGTTCCGCGTCGAAAAGGCGCAGCAGCGGTACGGGTGGGGGCCGCTTGTTCCGCAAGCCGCGCCGGGCGAGCTCACGCAGCACCGCCTCGGCCTTGTCCTGCGGGCCCACGTCCACGCCCTGCAGGGCGACCGCCCCCGAGCTTTGGCCGGGGCGCTGGCAGCCCACGCCGCCGTGGTTGAGCGCGCCGACGTCCACCGCCACGAAAGCGCCCTAGCGCTCCTGGCCAACGAGCTCGGGGCTGACGCGACGCGCGCCGCCAGCGATGTTGCCGACGCGGAGGGGTGGCGCCTGCAGGACGCTGCCGCCGCGCCGCCGTCCGAGGCCGCGTTTTTGCCGGACGGCTACGTTGCGGCGGCACAGTAGACCTTTCTATTGCATGAGATAGATTAGCCGAGGCCGTCGAGCCACGTATGCGGCTTCGCGGCATCCACTTGGGTCGTGGAGACAAAGGCAATGGACGACTCGCGCGACGACTCGACCGTGAGCTTGGCCGCTCCCCAGCGGTTGAGGTTCTGCTGGTTCTCCATCTCTAGTTTCGTAAAGACAGACTGCTGGGCGTAGTTGCTGACGTCGATCTGGTTGCGGCTGCGGATGTCGGCCACGACCATGTTCATGAACGTTGTGCGCACGATCACCGTCGTCTTGGTGGACTGGAACCACGGCCCGTAGAACGGGACGTCGGCCAGGAGGCTGGGCCAGCGGGTTTGGATGTTGCCCCACACCGTGTTGGCGGCGGTCCGGATCATCTCGCGCGGCAAGGCCGCCACTGTTTGTCCCATGAGGGAGCGGACTTTGTTGGCAAAGACGTCGAAAGCCGCCGTCCACCGCACGGCAACGCTGCCGGGAAGCGCCGGGGCGGCGGGCGCAACCTGCCCCGCAAAGACATCGGGCATCTCGGCGATCATCTCCTCGACCGTTTGGGGGACCGCGTCGGGCGGCGGCGCGGCTGCCGGCGCCTCGACCGCGGCGGCGGCGGCAGCAGCAGCGGCGGCGTCAACGACGAGCTCGTTGCGGAGGACGTCGTCGGCGGCGTTGGCGTTGGCGTCGGCCTCGGCATCGCCGCCCCAGTAGAACGTCTCGCGCGCCTCCATGGTTTCGCCGCCTTTTAGCTGGCGCCTCGGTATATACTGCGCCCCCGGCGCGCCGGGTGAGTCAGCGAGCGAGCCGCCGTTCTGGTTGGTTGGATTTTTCGTTGTAGCAAGTAGCAACTTTGGCCAGCAACCATGGGACTGGGCCAGATCGTCGAATATGTTTGGGTTTTGGCCGTGTGGGGCTTCCTCACCGCCATGGTGACGGCCAGCGCCCTGGCGCGGAGCAACCTCGTGCGCCGCGCCGAGCGCGTCCACGGCCTGCGCCAGGAGATGCGGCGCCGCAAGCGCCAGGAGGAGGACGACGCTGTTGAGGGGTTCATGCCATTCCTCAGCGGGTGGCAGACCTTCTTCGGGATGAGCCTCGAGATCCTGTCGTGGATTGTCTTTGTCCCGCTGGCGGCCTACTTCTTCATCCGCTTCACGACCTACGAGCAGAAGGTCTTCATTCCCGACTTTAACGACTCCTGCTCCGGCGCCAACGTCGACTTTGGGGGCGGCGCTGTGTTTGGGGACGACCCCGACGTCGACCGCCCGCCGGCCGTGTACAGCTGCCCGCACACCTTGCGCCGCGGCGAACTCCTCAACACCACAACGGTCCGAGAGACCAACTTCAAGGCCCAGAGCTCCGTGGAGCTGTTCTTCATCGGCATCCTGGTTGGCGGCGCCCTCAAGGCCGTGGCCGCCATGATCGGCTTCCAGGCCGCCAGCGTCAACCAAGAGCGCATGGCCAGCCTCATCAAGGCCGGCGACGCCGACAACCTCGGCGGCATGTTCACCCTCGGCGCGCCGGCCATTTGGCTCTCGGTCGTTGGCGACTTCGTGTCCGGCATCACCATGACCATCATCCTCCTCATCGCCACGCTGCGGGCCCGCAACCGCCTGCCGCGCGTCAGCGGGTCGCGCAACACCTTTTGCACCCTCGCGCTGGTCTTTGTCATCATCGCCTTGAGCATCTTCTCCCTCCAGTTCATTGCCGGCCTGTGGGCCTGGGGCCGCGGCGGCGCCAAGGGTTACCTCACCAAGGGCGTGGCCGGATCGTCGGGGCGCGGCTCGCGCTTTGCCGCCTCGGCCGCTGCCTCGGGGATGTTCGACGACAGCGCAGAGGCCGGGCGGGGGCGCTACCGCGGCGGCGGCCTCGGCGGCACCGTGCCCGAGGCCTAGTTTACGAGCAGAGAGCGGAGAGCGGAGTGTAGAGTGCGTATAAGTGCGCGGGGGCGTATCGTATCGAAGAGATCCCCTTTTGCGCACCATGGATGGCGATGGGCTGTACGCTCCCGAGGGGCCGCCGCCCGAGGTCGCGCCGGCGGAGCGGTTCGAGCACTTGATTTATGATGTCGTTGGTGACGTCACGAGAACGCTGGAGGCATACGTGGGCGCCAAAAAGGCGGCCGACCCCGACGACCCCGGCATCGACCACTACACCACTTTTCTCGAGGCGGTGCTGGAGCGGGCCGAGTCGTACACCGGGGGGGCGTCGGCGCAGCAGTCCATCGCAACCAAGCCGCTGAACACGTCTTTCGAGGTCGACCTGTTCACCCGCCGCGGGGGGGCGGTCTTCATTGACCCGGCCGACAAGAGCAAGGGCACAAGCACGCGGATCTTTAAGGCCGGCGACGCCATGGACGCCCACCTCGAGCGCGAGGGTCTGCGGTCGTTCGGCATGGAGAACATCAGGGTCGGCATCGAACAGCTCGCAACAACCGACATCCCAGGCCTCACCATTGGTGTCCGCTTGCACGAGTACAGCGAGGAGGACCAGCAGTACAACCCCCTGACCGGCCTCGACGCCAACATCGTGCGCAAGGCCGGCGACTTCCACTGCATCCTCACCAAGGACAAGCCGACGAGCGACGCCCTCAACGTCAACCGCGGGGCGGTCGAGGACCGCAACACCCAGGACCTGTACGTCCGGACGCTGCGCATGAAGGACTTCTTTCGCAAGGAGAAGTGCCTGGTAACCGTGGAGCGCCTGGACGGGACGCACGTTGTTCAGTCCATGGACTGCTACGTCTGCCCACTCCTTGACGCCAAGACCGGAGCCATCAACCCCGACGTCGTGAGCTGGGCCATGGTCGACAGCATCTACTGGGCGGGGCGCTCGCAGATCCTCGACCCGTTCTGCTTTACGCCGCGCGAGGTCATTTTGCCCGTGGAGCGGACTGACGAGCTCATTCGCAAGGTCGGGGCCAAGCGGACGCAGAAAACGCGCGTCCAGCACGTCAGCGGCGTCGAGCTCACGCCCATGATCAACAACCGCATGGCCACGGGCGGCACTGGCCAGTTCGTCCGCTGCGAGCTCGAGGTTACGCTCGACGTCAAGATGTACACCTATTCGTAGCGATCGATGGAAACGGGCTGCCGCTGTTGTATAGAACGCTAACGCCGCCGCGCGCACCGAAAACGAAACCGCAAATGGGGAAGAGCGACATTGTCCACGGGCTGCGCGACAACTTCCCTCTCGCCTTTTCCGACGGCGAATGGGCCTTGCCGCCCGAGGCCGGCGTTGTTGTCGAAGACGGCAGCGTCACGCTCCGCAAGGTCGTGGCGACGCTTCCCGGCGGCGACAGCGGCGCCACGCTCGCCCACGTTTGGAAGCGCTTGCTGGCCGGGTGGCACGCCTTTAGCAGAACCCAGACGCCGCCCGGCATGCCGCGCCGCTACGTCCTGGCCTTTGACAAGGGGGAGCTGGTGCCGCGCGCCAAGGACGCCGAGCACGCCAAGCGCGCGCGCAAGGCCGTGGCCCCCGACGTCGCCGCGTGGCAGTGGACCGACCACACGGCCTTGCCGCCCAGGGGCGTTCTCGAGGCGCGCGGCGACCTGCGCGGCGTTCTTCTGCGCTTGTTCGCCGCCTTTCTCCTCAGCGACGGCGCCGGCGGGTCCGCAGCGTGCCAGCTCATCGTGGACGGCGCCGACCGGTGGGAGGCCGGCACCGGGTTCGCGCCGCTTGTGTGCGCCGGCCCCGGCCCGGCCACGCGCGCCTCGCCGGCCCTGGCCAACCGCTGCGGCGAGGTCGACCACGCGCAGTTCTTCTTTTTGAAGCAGCTCCGCGGCGCCGGCGCCGGCGCCGGCGCGGACGCCGACTCGCCCCTGCCGGCCAACGCCCTCGCTGTTCTGCGCTCGCTCGACACGGACACCGTTGTTCTGGCAGTCATGCACCATCCCCCGCGAACCAGCATCCGCCTCGAGTTCCCGCGGAGCAAGGCGCGGCCCGAGGGGCTGCCCATTGTGATCGACCTCGACCGCCTAGTGAGTGAGATGGAGGGCTACACTATTCCGCGCTTGGTGTTTGTGGCCGCCGCCACCGTGATGGGCGGCGACTACGTGCGGTCGTGGCCCGGCCTCACGCCGCAGCGCTTGCTGACCGCTCTGATGGGGTTTGAAGGCAAGGCGGCTTTTGTGGCCTACTCGCCCGACACCGGGTTCCGCCTCAACAGCCGCGCCGTCCAGGCGTGGCTGGGGCGCGCCGCCATGGGCAGGTCGAAGCAAAACCACCTCGACGTCCTGCGAGCGGGGCTCATCGCCAACTGCCTTCCCGAGGACATGCCGCTCTCGGTCATTAGTTCGAAGCTGCCGGAGGCTGACGAGCTAGCTGTGCGCCTGGCCAACGCGACGTGGGCCCTGCAGTACGGGTGGCTGGCGGTCCGCGGCGCGGGCGTCGCCGACCTCGACTTCTTGCGCTACGGGTGGGAGGTCGGGGATGGCGGCAAAACGCGCTGGGCGGCTCCGCAGGGCGCCCTCGTCCACCTGTGCGCCGAGGCCTACGACCGCGGGCTGCACCACGGGCTGCAATAAATCCATTCCATCGATCGCTCAAAAAACCCTTCTCACCCGGGATATAAAGCGCTGCGCGACGCGGGGCGCAGTGGACGCGGTGATGCAGGCTCAAACTACGCTCACAGGGTTCAACGGCGGGGTGGAGGGCAGGCAGGGCTTTGCTGTACAAGTGGTTGATGACGAGGAGGAGGACGACGGCGCCGACGAGGAGGACGCTGACATGACGTCGAACGGCGAGGAGTCGCTCGGGGCAGTCACAACCAGCGACGACGACGACGACGACGACGACGATGACGATGACGGCAGCAGTGACGGCAGCAGCGACGGCAGCAGCGACGGCGACGGCGATGGCGCAACGGAGACCAGCGGCGGCGATGATGATGATGACGACGTCGAGCGCGCTTTCGTGGACCCGTCGCGCACGGGCGACCCGCGCCTCAAGGGCCCCCTAGAGCACTTTCGGCGCAAGGACGGCCTCTCGTCGCTCCAGGCAGCGCTGATCCACTGGGTGCACTGGATGTCGCTCGACCTCCTGGCGCCCATGTACTGGTCAACAAGGAACGCGGAGGCGGCCCTCCTCAAGAGCCGCGGGCGGGGCCTCCTGCGGCGCGAGGAGGAGTTGGCCCTGGTCGACGGGGCCTTCCTCGCGGTTCGCGAGTACATTAGCGCCCTCAAGAAGCGCATGGTGGAAGCCTTTGGAGCCTCCGTCGGGGTCGGCCGCCTGGGTTGGCCGATCTTCGAGGCCCGCGGCTGCGGCTTCGTCCACCTCGGCCTGCCGCAGCGGTGCCGCGGCAGGGCCACGCGCTTCCTCACCAACCGCGCCGCCGCCAACATGTGGCAGTGGGAGTGGACGACGGCCAAGACCGAGACCATCTGCGTGGTGGGCACGCCCGACGACTTCCGCGTCTTCCGGGCCTTCTTTGTCCTCGACTGCTTCCGCGACTTTGCCCGCGAGGCGTGGAAGCAGGCGGCGCGCGAGCTCAACCTCGCCAACCGATGGATGGAGAGCATGGGCGGCCGCGGCAGCCGCCACAGCCACAGCCGCGGTAGCGGCGGCGGCGGCGGCATCCGCAACGTCCACGATGTTATTCGCCGAATTATCGAACTGCATGACCTCCCCGGGGCCCTCTGCCGCGAACTGCGGTGGTGCGCAGACGTGGTGAATTTGATTTTGCCAGCTCTCGAAGTTGAAGCCGAAGCCGAAGCCGAAGCCAATGGCGGCGCTGGCGAGAGCGAGAGTGAGTGAAATAGACCGCGTCTGCCGCGTCGACCCCAACGCCGCGGTCTTCCTCGGCATCGCCACCGAGGATGGGGCGGCGGTCGCGGAAGCCATGGACGAGGCCATCATGACGCACTTTATGGAGGCGCGCGGGTGGACGCCCGCCCAGTGCCCGTCTGTTTACGGCGTGATGGACAGCGACGACCCCCTGCCGCGCCTGGCCTTGATCATGGTGGCCTTTTACATGGAGGAGGGGTTTGCGCGCCATTTTCTCTTTGACCGCCCTCTGCAGCAGGAGCTCAACCCCGGCGGCGCCCACGCGTGGCACCAGTACTTGGTCACGCGGATCCCCGCTCTGGAGGCGGCGCGCACGCGCGACGACTTGCGGCGCGAGCTCCGCCTTCTGGTCGACGCCTACCTCATGGCCGTGCCGCCGGTCCTGCAGTAGCTGATCGATGGAAATGTAACTCGGTTTGTAGCGATTTTCTATCTAGCGAAACCAAACCAAACCCAGAGGCGATGAAGGTGGAGGTGGTAGTGGAAGTCGACCCAGCGTCGCTCGAGGCGATCTGCGCAGTGTTCGCGGTGCGGCACGCTGTGGCGCCGGAGCGCCTGGCTAGGGGAACCGCAGTGTCGCATCCGGTGGCCGACGTCGTGGACGCCATGCACGCCATGGACGCCGCGCGCCAGTGGATGGGGCAGGACTACATGTGGGAAACACCCCTGTGGCGCGCGGCGACAGGAGGAAGTCTGGGGGGTATGCAGTTCTTCTTGGCGGAGACAGCACCAGCAGGGCGGCTGGAGGACATGGGGCAGGCGCTGGTTGGCGCAGCTACCAGCAGCTGCGTTGCCGCGGTGCAGTGGCTGGTGGAGCGCGGGGCCGACGTCCATCACAACCGCGACCGCGCACTGAAGGTGAGCGCACAGATGGGGCATCTCCCCGTGGTGCGGTGGCTGGCCAGCAAAGGCGGCGCCGACGTCCATGTCGAATTCGAGGACCCGCTGCGGTACAGCGCTTGGCACGGGCATCTCCCCGTGGTGCAGTGGCTGGTGGAGGAGGGCGGGGCCGACGTCCACGCTTTCGGCGACGGCGCGCTGTGGATGAGCGCCGAGCGGGGCCAGCTCGCTGTGGTGCGGTGGCTGGTAGAGGAGGGCGGGGCCAACGTCCACGCTGGGATGGGGGGCAATGCCGTACTGCTGCTGAGCGCTCGCAACGGCCACCTCGCCGTGGTGCGCTACTTGTTGAGCCCCGAGTCTGGAGCAGAGTGGATAGGCCCTGCCGTGAGGGCGGTGCTGAAGGATGACGGGGTGCAAGACAAAGCGGTGCGCGCCGCTCTCGAGGCCGCGGTGGACCGCCTCGAGGCAGCAGAGTAGAATGCGGCTACAGTAGCTGATCGATGGAAAGTGCCACACAGTTTCCATCCAACGACTGCCGAAACCCAACCCAACGACTGCAGAGGCGATGAAGGTGGAGGTGGAAGTTAGTCCAGCGTCGCTCGAGGAGATCTGCGCGGTGTATGCGGTGCGGTGCAACGTGGCGCCGGAGCGCCTGGCTACGGGAACCGTGGCGGCAAAGGCGGTGGCCGATGCCGTGGACGCCGCGCGCCAGTGGTTGGTGAGGGAGGAGAACATGTGGCACACACCCCTGGGGCGCGCGGCGGCAAGGGGGAAATTCGAGGGCATGCAGTTCTGCTTGGGGGAGACAGCGCCAGCGGAGCGGCTGGGGGAGATGGCGTCCGCGCTAGTCGCCGCAGCTATCAGCGGCCACGTCGCCGTGGTGCAGTGGCTGGCGGAGCGCGGGGCCGACGTCCATCACGACCACGAGAAAGCAGTGCAGTTCAGCGCTTTCAACGGGCATCTCCCCATGGTGCGGTGGCTGGTGGAGGAAGGCGGCGCCGACGTCCATACCCCATTCTGGGGCCCACTGCGGTGCAGCGCTTGGCGAGGGCATCTCCCCGTGGTGCAGTGGCTGGTAGAGGAAGGCGGCGCCGACGTCCACACTGACCACGACGCCGCGTTGTGGATGAGCGCCGAGTGTGGCCAGCTCGCTGTGGTGCAGTGGCTGGTAGAGGAAGGCGGGGCCAACGTCCACGCTGCGGCCAACGCCGCGCTACGGTACAGCGCTCACAAGGAGCACCTCGCCGTGGTGCGCTACTTGTTGAGCCCTGAGTCTGGAGCAGAGTGGACAGGAGCCGCCGTGAGAGCGGTGTTGAAGGTGCTGGAGGATGATGAGGTGCAAAACGTGTTGGTGTGCGCCGCTCTCGCGGCCGCGGTGGACCGCCTCGAAGCAGTAGAGTAGAATGCGATCGATGGAAAGAGCCCCCCACCCATTTTTTTGGTCGGTCGCGGCTCGCTCCACAGCGAGCGCAAGGCAGGATGGAGGTGGCGTCGCTCGAGCTGATCTGCGCGGTGTGGGTGGTGCGGCACGGCGTGGCGGCCGAGCGCGTGGCGAGGGGGACTGCGGTGTCGCACCCGGTGGCCGACGCCGTAGACGCCGCGCACCAGTGGGTGGATGAGGAGCACACGTGGGAAACCCCCCTGCGGCGCGCGGCGACAACGGGAAGTCTAGAGGGTATGCAGTTCTTCTTGGGGGAGATAGCACCAACGGGGCGGCTGGGGGGGATGAGGAACGCGCTAAGCGGCGCAGCTGCCAACGGCCACATTATCGCGGTGCAGTGGCTGGTGGAGCGCGGGGTCGACGTCCACGTCCACAATGACATTGCTCTGCGGGAGAGCGCGTCTCACGGCCATCTCGCCGTGGTGCAGTGGCTGGTGGAAAAAGGCGAGGCCGACGTCCACGCTCGCGGCAACGCGCCTCTCACGTGGAGCGCTACGAGGGGACACCTTCCCGTGGTACGGTGGCTGGTGGAAAAAGGCGAGGCCGACGTCCACGCTCGCGACGACGCCCCTCTCACGTGGAGCGCTATGAACGGACACCTTCCCGTGGTACGGTGGCTGGTGGAAAAAGGCGAGGTCGACGTCCACGCTCGCGGCAACGCCCCTCTCACGTGGAGCGCTATGAGGGGACACCTTCCCGTGGTACGGTGGCTGGTGGAGGAGAGCGGGACAGAGTGGACGAAGGAGGTCTTGCAGCGCGCGCTGGACACCGGGAAGGGGGAAGAGGTAAAGAGCGTCCTCCGGGAGGCTATTGGAGCTTGCCTCGAGAGCGAGAGCGAGAGCAAGAGCAAGCGGCAGCGGCGGGAGTAGAATGCGGCGTGTTCTACTGTCACCGCCGCCCCGGCGGCGCTGCTGTGGGCGGCCCCACGAGCGTGGCGCCGGCCTTGATGCGCATCCAATAGAAGAGCAGAATAAGGAAAGCCATGGCAAAGTCGTCCTTGCGCGGCCCGTCGCGCGTCGCCTTGGCGCTGTACTGCCGCTCGCCGGTCCACCGCAGCAGAGCGAGCTGCTCGCGGAGCGAGGCCCGCGTCTCGGCAGCCATCAGCGTGTCCGCCGCCAAAGCCACGCTGCCCACAGCGATGGCGCTCTTGGCCTGCGGGACGTACTGCGGCTTGGTGATGCCGTCGGTGACAACCCCAAAACGGCGCGTGGGGCCGCGCCCCGTGTAGGCGCACACCGTGCGGAGGCCGCGGCGCACAAGGACCCCCGCCAGGCGCTCGCCCTCGTTGCCCTCGGCGCGCTCGGGAACCATGACCCACTCGACGGGAAAAGTGGCGAGGCGCGGGTCGCTCGTTAGCACAGCGTCCACAACGCCAAGAAGCAAGTCGTTGACAGCCTGGATGTTGGCCGTGCGGCAGTGCGCGCCGTGGACCAGGTGCAGCGTGGCCCCGCCGTGGATGGCCACAATGATGGCGGTGTCGCTCGACCGCCCGCCGCCCGACGGGTCGACGCCGACAAAGAACCGCACCGGGGCGTCGGGGGCCGGGATCTCGCGCGGCAAGAACGATCGCCACCTTGCCGCCGTGCCGGCGGC
>SDBT01008322.1_pt1 | contig 16957 bp, 15 predicted proteins | sample 2277101 | NCBI WGS metagenome assembly SDBT01 (sample SAMN10404973, study PRJNA504765) | marine sediment metagenome | isolation source: marine sediment core GS10_PC15, 103 cmbsf | place: Arctic Ocean: Southern Knipovich Ridge | collected 2010
GTTAAAACGGTAAAGAAATTCGGTGATGTAAATAATCCGCTTTTGGTTTCTGTCCGTAGCGGAGCCGCCGTTTCCATGCCGGGAATGATGGATACGGTCCTTAATCTCGGGCTGAATGATAAGACAGTGGAGGGGTTGGCAAAAAATACTAAAAATGAGAGAGGCGCTTATGATTCTTACAGGCGATTTATCCAGATGTTCGGGAATGTTGTAATGAACGTCCCCCACGATCTTTTCGAGGAAGCGATTGAAAATATTAAAAAAGAGAATGGATGCGAAATGGATACCGATTTGACTGTTGACCATTTGAAAAAGCTGGTTCTTGAATATAAAAAAATTGTAAAGAAGCACGCCGGAAAATCGTTTTCGGAAAACCCTTATGAGCAATTAAAACTGTCTATCGAGGCTGTATTTTCTTCCTGGGATAACGACAGAGCCAAAACTTATCGAAGACTTAACAATATTACCGGCCTTCACGGAACCGCTGTGAATGTGCAGGCTATGGTTTTTGGGAATATGGGTGAAGATAGCGGAACAGGAGTTGCTTTTACACGTGACCCGGCTACGGGTGCGGCAGAATTTTATGGTGAGTTTTTGATGAATGCGCAGGGGGAGGATGTGGTAGCCGGAATTCGGACTCCTCTGCCGATATCCGACCTTAGCAAAGTAAATAAAACTGTTTATGATGAGCTTCTCGAACTTAAAGATAAGCTGGAAAAACATTATAAAGATATGCAGGATCTGGAATTTACTATTGAAAAGGGAAAAGTTTATTTATTGCAAACACGTGATGGAAAAAGGACCGCTCAAGCGGCTGTGAAGATCGCGGCGGATATGGTTTCCGAGGGGCTTATTACGAAAGAAGAGGCTCTATTGAATATTGATCCGGGGCAGTTGAATCAATTATTGCATCCGCAGTTGAAAGTGAGCGCTAAGAAAGAGGTGATTGCCCGTGGCCTGCCCGCTTCTCCGGGCGCGGCTGTCGGTAAAGTTGTTTTTACCGCTGATGATGCGATGGAGTGGACTACTGAAAAAAATGAGAAAGTTATTTTGGTTCGAAAGGAGACTTCTCCTGAAGATATTCATGGAATGCATAGCGCTCAGGGTATTTTGACGGCGCGTGGCGGGATGACAAGTCATGCCGCTGTTGTGTGCAGAGGTATGGGGAAACCTTGTATTTCCGGGTGTAACGATGTGATGGTGAACGCAAGCGCGAAAAAAATGATTATCGGGGATCTGGTTGTGAATGAGGGCGATTATATTACTCTTGACGGAGGAACCGGCGAAGTGATTTTGGGAGAAATGGAAATGCAAAAACCCGATCTGGTTGCAGATTTTAAGACTGTGATGGAATGGGCTGATGAAATACGTAAGCTTAAAGTGCGGACAAACGCGGATACTCCCGAGGATTGCAAGGTTGCTATAGAATTTGGCGCGGAGGGAATCGGACTTTGCAGAACCGAGCACATGTTTTTTGAAGAGGATAGAATTCATTTGGTAAGACAAATGATCTTAGCGAAGGATGAGAAAGGCAGGAGGGCTCCTTTATCCAAGTTAAAAGAAATTCAGAAAAGTGATTTTGTCGGAATTTTTGAAGTAATGAAGGACCGTCCCGTAACTATTCGTCTGCTTGACCCTCCACTGCATGAGTTTTTACCGGAAAAAGATACTCAGATTGAGGAATTGGCTACAGAAATGAAAGTCGATATTTCCGATTTGAAAGATGTTATTTCAAATCTTCATGAAATCAATCCAATGCTTGGGCATCGCGGATGCAGGCTTGGAATCACTTATCCGGATATTTACCGAATGCAGGTGAGGGCCATTGTTGAAGCGGCAATCGAGGTTTCTTCCCGTGGCATGAAGGCGAATGTAGAAATTGAAATTCCTTTAGTTGGTGAGGTTGCGGAGCTTAAGTATTTGAGAAAGATTGTTCAGACTGCGATTGATGAATACGGTGAAAAGATTAATTTTGAATATAAAATCGGCACGATGATTGAAATTCCGAGAGCTTGTCTGACTGCCAATGAAATCGCTAAACATGCGGATTTCTTTTCTTTTGGAACCAATGATCTGACCCAGCTGACTTACGGTTATTCTCGTGATGATGCTGGAAAATTTTTACCGGCTTATTTGGATAAAGGAATTTTAAGCCGTGATCCGATGGCGGGAATTGATCAGAAAGGAGTTGGTGGATTGATGCAAATTTGTATTGAATTGGGCCGAAAGGATAAATCCGATCTGGAAATTGGAATTTGTGGCGAACAAGGCGGTGATCCTGAATCTATCGAGTTCTGCCATAAAATCGGACTTGATTATGTGAGCTGTAGTCCGTATAGAGTGCCAATCGCGAGATTGGCGGCGGCGCAGGCTGTTTTGAAAAATTAGAATTTATGCTTGTCCCCACTTAAGTTTGTTTCGGAGCATTTTGTAATATCTGTTTCCTGTGCGGACCATATAGATTTTTCTTTTACTGCGACGGAATTTTATTTTATCTCCATATTCCAGAATCAGCATGTCCTGACCGTCGAGAGTCAGCCCTATCAAGGCCGTCTTTTCACGCCTTTGGGTTTCAATCGTAACTGTGAGTTGTCTATCGTCCGGTAAGACTATTGGTCGCATGGAGAGTGAGTTTGGACAGATCGGGGTTATTGTGAGGCTTTCGATGCTTGGATGGACTATTGGTCCGCCTGCGGACAGCGAATGTGCTGTTGAGCCGGTTGGCGTTGCTACTATCAAGCCATCTGCTTTGAAATTTACAACTTTTCTGTTATTGATTTCGAGATCCAACGCAATTAACCGTGCAAAAGCCCCCTGATTTACAACCGCGTCATTTAAAGCGAGAAATGTATCCAGTTTTTTCTCTCCACGATATATTGTCACGCGAAGAAGTGTTCTTTTATCTATTGTATGTTGTCCTTTTAATATTTTATCCAGACATTCGAATAATTTGTCCGGCATACATTCCGTTAGAAACCCGAGGCTTCCAAGATTTACCCCAAGTACAAGCACTTTTTTGCTGGTTAATCTGCGGGCTGTTTTCAGGATCGTTCCGTCTCCTCCCAAAACAATCACGAGATCCGCTTTCCCCAAAAGTTTTTCTTTACTGTGCCCTTTCTCTCCTTTGAAGTATTTATATGAATTGTTATCGTAAAAAATCTTTTTCTTTTTTTTTGGGGGGTTTTTTGTAGTTTTTTTTTTTAATTCTTTTTATTGTTGGTTTTTCTTTTTGTTATTTTCCCGATTTTTTTAATTTTTTTTTTTTTTGTGAGTTATTTTGTTATTTTTTTTTTTAAATCTTTGTAATGTTCGTGTTTCCTTTTCGTAATTATCCCGATTGTTTCAATATTTTTTTTGCTGCTCATGTTTGGTAGTTTACTTTAGATTGTGGAATATTTGCAATAATTTCTCCGCGGAGTCATTCCATGAAAATTTCTTCGACTGTACAAACCCTTTGTTTCTGAGGGTTTCCGCCAGATCTTCATTTTCTATGATTTTTTTCATGGATGTTGCGATTTCTTCCGGGCTTTCCGGATTTATGAGCAAAGCCGCGTCCCCCACCACTTCCGGAATTGAAGAGCTGAAGCTTGCGATCACCGGGCACCCGCATTTCATTGCTTCAAGTGGCGGAATTCCAAAACCTTCATAAAATGATGGAAAAACCAGTGCCTTGGCGAGATTATAGAGGTTTCTGACGCTTGTAGTTGAGAGATACCCTAAAAGATGGACTTTTTTGTTCAGGTAATTTGTGCGAATTTCGTTTACGATTTCTTCGTCCTGCCATCCTTTTCCGCCGACGATCATCAAGTGATATGACCCCGAAAGGGTCCCCGGATGTGTTTTGTTTAGGAGTGCCAGAGCTCTTATGAGGTTTAGATAATTTTTTCGCGGTATCAGAGTGCCGACTGCAATAAAGAAATTCTGCGGAAGGTTCGTTTTTTTGATGAATGGGGTAAGGGATTCTTTTGGTACGGGCTTGTAGACTTCATTTGCGGCATTATAGATTATTGAAATTTGATTTTTGTAAAATTTAAAATTTTCAAGGACGTCTTTTTTCGTGTTGTTTGAAACTGTTATCACGTGATCCGCTTTTTTCAGCGCTTTTTTCAGAAATAATTTTTCAATGAGTGTGACTTTTTTATTATGTGTTTCGGGAAAAAGAAATGCTACCAGATCATGGATTGTCAGGACTGTGGGAATGGATTTTGGAAGCAGAGCCGGAATAATGTAACTGCTTGGCGCGAAAAATATATCCACATTTTCTTTTTTGATATCTTTTGCGACGTTTCTGTGCCAGAAAAAACCGCTCCCTTTTATTTGTTTGATTTTGGCGTTTTTAAAATCGTCGAATCCCGGAATTTTATCTTTCACATAGAGAATGTATTCATTTTCGCGGTCAAGTTTCAGGAGATTTCGAGTTATATGAAAAGTAAACCAGCCTTTTCCGGTTTTTTCTCCACCCGCCGTTCTTATATCGATTGCTATTTTCACGGAATGATTATATCAAATTCCAACTCTTTACATTAGTCAGTTTTGCGTTATCCTTACTCGTGTGTAATGTTAACCCTCAATATCATGCCTAATTCATTCAAAATCAGGCTCAAGAAGTTACCTTTGGTTAGTAAATTGGTTCTGGCCGGATCGTTTATTGCAATTGTCGGTGTTTTTCTACCCTGGTATCAAGATATAGATAAATTTGGTGTTGGTGATATGTTTTTGGGAATTTCCGGTCCTCTTTATCTGGCCGGGATTATCGTTCTTCTTTCGGGAATAACCTCTTTTGCGATGATTGCTCTGAGGTTGTTTAACAAACCTGTTCCGCGCCTTCCCATGAAAGAGGAGCAATTTTATGTTTTCAGCAGTTCAGTTTCCATTGCGATGCTTGTTCTCAGTATTTCTGTGTTTTTCCATAATAAATTCGGTATTGGTCTGGTTGATAAAAGCATTGGTATTGGGATGTTTATGGGATTTATCGGCTCCGGGCTGGTGATGCTTGGTGCGATAATGGCGATGAAAAATCGTGAGGTAAATTTTGATGTTCAGGGTAATCTGGAACCTTTGATCGAAGTTAATGATGAACATCGGGAGCCCAAAACTCTTGATATGAAAGATGAAAATGTTCGTGATGATGCTTTTAAGGTTCAAAACGCTGTTCAGGAATCTATTGATGATTTCACAAGCGGAATTTCCGAAGAAAATTCAATTATTAATTCAAGGGACACTAAAGATATTCAATAATGGCAGAGGAAAAGTCAAAAAAAAGTCCGATAATTTTTTACTGCAAGGATTGCGAGGAAGTTGTGGATACGCATCGGGTTGGCAGAAAATATGTTTATAAATGTAAGAAATGCGGGACGAAGAATGTTGCTTTTGGAACGGAAAAAAGCATAGGTACTTTTTTCAGGCTTGAGGAAAAAGAGAAAAAGGCTAAATCCGAAGAGACCAAAGCTAAATCCGAGGAGAGCGCGAAGAAAAAATAAATTTTTTAGGATTTTCTTAGAAATTTTTTAAGTTTTTTTAATAATTATTTTAGATTTGTGTGTTAGGTTTGCAGGTGCAATGAGATGCATTTCTCCGCAAATTATATTTTTCTATTGACAGGTGAGTGTGCACTCACCTATACTGAAAACACGTTAATTTTTAACCTCATAAATATGAACACAGAAAATGAAAAAAACAAAGCTATTGAATTAGCTATTTCTCAAATCGAAAAAAGTTTTGGGAAGGGGGCAATTATGAAATTGGGCAATGGCGCTATGTCCCCTATTGAGACAATATCTACCGGTTCGTTATCGCTGGATATAGCCCTGGGAGGGGGTGTTCCCCGTGGGCGTGTTGTAGAGATTTTCGGACCTGAGAGTTCCGGAAAAACCACTTTGAGTCTCCATATTCTCGCGGAAGCGCAAAAAAGTGGAGGTAGTGTTGCCTTTATTGACGCGGAACATGCTCTTGATCCCGAATACGCAAAAAAAATAGGCGTCAATACGGATGAACTTCTTCTTTCCCAGCCTGATAGCGGGGAGCAGGCGCTTGAGATTCTCGAAACTTTGGTAAGAAGCAATGCTCTTGATGTTGTTGTTGTAGATAGTGTTGCCGCTTTGACTCCGCGTGCGGAGATCGAAGGTGATATGGGTGATGCTCATATGGGACTTCAGGCCAGATTGATGAGCCAGGCCTTGCGAAAACTTACTTCTTTTATTTCCAAGACGAAAACTACAGTTATCTTTTTGAATCAATTGAGAATGAAGATCGGGATTGTGTTTGGAAATCCGGAAACCACTACCGGAGGACGGGCTTTAAAGTTTTATACGTCCATCAGGATGGATATTCGAGCTATTGGTAAAATCGAGAGTGTCGGAACCGTTGAAAAAGAACTGATTGGTAATCGGGTTAAAGTTAAAATAGTGAAGAACAAGATTGCTCCACCTTTTAAAATTGCTGAATTCGATATTATGTACAATAAAGGAATTTCATTTGAAGGTGATCTTCTTGATTTGGCCACCAAATACAACGTAACCCGTAAATCCGGCTCTTTCTACAGTTATAAAGATAAAAAACTCGGTCAGGGCAGAGAAAGTGTTAAGGCTTTCTTGATGGCAAATGGAAAAGTTCTTAAAGATATTGAAAAAGACGTAAAAACGCTGGTTTTTGGAAAGCCGGAGGACAAAAAGAAAGTTGTGGAGAAATTACCAACTGAAAATTTGCCGGTTGAAGCTTAATTACAATCTACTTTAATGAATTTTTCTGAAGGTTATGACAAATTGTTGCGGTATGCTTTGAGAATATTTTCCAAAAAAAGATATACGATGAGTGAAATGGAGAAAAAACTTGCTAAATATTCAACGAAGCGCGCAGAAATAAGCGAAGATAATATAAAAGATGTTATCCGGAGAATGGTCGATCTTGGGTATCTGAACGATGAGCAATTTGTGAAGGATTATATTTCCGAGTGCGTCAGGCTCAGGCCCCGGGGACGGGTTCTTATTGCCCGGGATCTTAAGTTTAAAGGTGTAAAGAAAGAATTGATTGAATCGGGTCTGGAAGAAACAGAGATAGATGAGAATAAAATTGCTTATGAATTATTATTAAAACGTTTAAACAGGTTCAAAAAATATCCGATTCGGGAACAGAAAATGAAAGCTTACCAGTTTTTGTATTCCCGCGGGCTTAATAGAGATGCTATTTACAGGGCCGTTGAGCGGTGTTATGATTGTAGCGGATAAAGGATCTTAATCAATTTAAGATTCAGTTTTTTTATAATTAATTTTTTACTTATGCAATCACAATTTTTTGCGGCAATTAGTCAACTTTGTGATGAGAAAAATATCGCAAAGGAAACTGTAATCGAAACTATCGAATCCGCTTTGCGGGCGGCTTACAGAAAGGATTACGGAAATAAAGAACAGGAAATCGATGTTGATCTGGATGAAAATTCAGGCGTTACTACTGTCTATTTGGTTAAAGAAGTTGTTGAAAAAATTGAAGATGAAGACAGGGAAATTAGTGAAGCGGATGCCAAAAAATATAGTAAGAAAGCAAAAACCGGTGATACTGTTCGCATTGATGTTACGCCTACAAATTATGGAAGGATTGCCGCGCAAGCGGCGAAACAGGTTGTTATTCAAAAAATCCAGGACGCTGAAAGGGATGTTTTGTATGAAACCTTCAAAAACAGAGAAAACGAGCTTATAAACGCTATTGTTCACCGAGTTGATGGTACAAATGTTTATATAAACCTGGACAATAAAACGACCACGAATATTCCTTACGAGCATCAGATCCCCGGGGAAAAATATTATTCCGGACAAAGGATCAAGCTTTACCTGGATAAAGTTATTAAAACAACAAAAGGGCCACAATTGATGATTTCGAGAACTCATCCGAATTTGGTCAAAAAGCTTTTGGAACTTGAGATTCCCGAAATTAAATCCGGGATTGTTAAAATCAAGTCAATTGCCAGAGATCCCGGTGTCAGATGTAAGGTTGCTGTTTTATCAACTGATGAAAAGATTGACCCAATCGGTTCCTGTGTCGGGCAAAAAGGTATTCGCGTCCAGAACATTATGGATGAACTGAGCGGTGAAAGAATAGATATTATTCAGTGGTCGGAGGATATGACTGAGTATATAAAAACCTCTTTGGCTCCCGCCAAGACTTCTGTTATTCAGCTGGATGATAAATTGAAGAGAGTTAAGGTTTTTGTACAATCGGATCAAAGGCCTCTTGCCATTGGAAAGCAGGGACAAAATGTCAGATTGGCTTCTATTTTGACTGGCTGGGAAATTGATATTCTTGATATTAGTGACTATGAGGGCAAGGCTCCGAAAGAAGAAAAACCTGCTGTTGAGAAAATTGAAGACCTTGGTCTGGATAAAGAATTGGTAGAAAAATTATCCGCGGCAAATTTAACTTTGGTTGAGCAGATTAAAGGGCTTGGCAAAAAGGATTTGGCTGAGGTTGAAGGAGTTGATGAGGATGGAGCAAAGAAGGTTGTGGATGCTGTAAAAAAGGTGGCTTAATATTATTAAAAAAGTACTGAATTAGCGGGTAGGAATATGGGAAAAGCCTCGCAGAAACAATCCGCAAGGTTTTGCGAAGCAAAATCGAGGACGTTTCGAGAAGCTTTTTCATATCCCTACCCTAGCTAAATCGTCCATTTTTTGCTATAATACTTAGATATTTTTGTATCTAACTTATGGCAAATCAGGATCCTCTTAAAGGTGATCAAACACAAGTGGCTGATCAGGCACAAAACTCTGTTAAAGACGCGAATTCTGCATCAAAAATGACGACTACTTCCACCGCTGTTTCCCAGGTGAACAGGGAATTTCAGGAAAAGTCCACTTTGAGGCGTGCCGGAGATTTGGAATTGCCTTATATAAACATAGCAAAGACCCCTCTTAATGCTGATTTTTTGAAATTGGTTGATTATAAGGATGCGCGTAAGGCTCGGCTTATCCCATTTTTCAGAGTCGGGAAAAAAATGAGGATTGCCGTAGAAGAACCTGAAAATCCAGAAACAAAAAGTACAATTGAGGCCCTACAAAAACAAGGCTATGAAATTAATGTAAATTTGGCTTCATCCGCCGGAATTGATGATGCTTTAAAATTTTACAAATCTACACAAAAATATAAAAAAATTAAGCTTATTGAGAAAGTCGAGGAAGGAGCTATCAAAACTTATGAGAAAGAAATAACCCAATTAAAAGATTTACCAAAAAAACTTTCTGAAATTACCGCTGAAGAAGGGTTGAACCTTTTAAATGTCGCCGCGATGAAAACTCATGCATCTGACGTCCATTATGAGCCGGAGGAAGAACGGGTTGTTGTCAGATTTCGTATAGACGGCGTACTTCATGAGGTTTTTACTATTGATGCGGGCATTTATTCCAAAATCGCCGAGCAAATTAAATATCAATCGAAAATGAAGCTTAATGTAGTTTCAATACCGCAGGATGGCCGATATGTTTTTGTTTTCAATAAAAATAAAACCGCTGTTCGTGTCGCTTCGATTCCAACTCCGTATGGTGAATCTTTTGTATGTAGATATTTACCTTCGGGCCGTAAAGCTTTGACTCTTGAAGAGCTTGGGTTCCAGGGATCGGCTTTAAAAAAATTACAAAAAGCTTCAACTATTTCCCAGGGGATGATTCTTGTTACCGGTCCTACCGGAAGTGGTAAATCCACAACTTTGTATTCAATTCTTGGGGTGATGAACACTCCCGAAAATAAAATTATCACTCTGGAAGATCCTGTTGAATATTATATGAGTGGAGTAACTCAAAGCCAGGTTGATGAAAGCCGTGATTACAATTTCGCCACCGGACTGCGTTCTATTTTAAGGCATGACCCTGATATTGTTATGATTGGGGAGATTCGTGACCTTGAAACCGCTGAAACTGCGGCGCAGGCATCTCTTACCGGCCATATTCTTTTAAGTACTCTTCATACAAATAGCGCACTTGAGGCTATTCCGCGTCTTGTGAATATGGGGCTTCCGCCTTTTATGGTGGCGCCCGCCCTTAATACTATTGTTGCCCAGCGCCTGGTGCGGAAAGTTTGTACGAAATGTGTAACATCCGAGCCTATTAGCGAGAGTGAAAAAAAAGAATTTTCGGAAATATTTGAAAATCTGAAAAAAGTTAATCCGGGAACTGAGGCACAGGTTCCAGATAAGATCGCCAAAGTTCACGGATGCGATGCCTGTAGTAATACTGGTTATCTTGGACGGCTTGTTCTTGCCGAAGTTGTGACTATTACTTCAATAATGAAGCAGTTGATTCTCGACAATGCCAGTTCCGTTGATTTAATCGCGGCGGCGAGAAAAGATGGCATTATTACATTGCGGGAAGATGGGTTTTTGAAAGTTGCTCAAGGTTTGACTACTCTTGAGGAAGTTCATCGGGCAACTTCTGTCTTAGGGTAAGCCACGAAAATCCGCTTGCGATAGCCATAATTATTCCAAAAAACAGGAATAAGTGATTGAATTGGAAAAATATCAGTATTACCGCTCCAATTGTCGGTGTCAGGAAAAGTGCTATCGGATCCGCGGTCATGTATATTCCATATAAATTATCTTCGTCTTTTTTCTTCATGTTTTTAAAAAGAAAATATTCCTGCAGAGGTTCTACCAGTGCCATTCCGAAATGCGCGGCTACGATAATAAAAAAATTGATAAATGTATACGGGTTGAAAAAGATTATCAGGAGGCTTAACGCCATTATTGTAAATCCGAGTGTTATTGGCTTTCTGACTCCATGCTTGTCGGCGTACTCCCCTGTTTTTTCTTCCAATAGGATCAGCGGGATTATAGTCAGGGCGAGTATAATTCCCGTTATGCTTTCTATGTATCCGGAAAATACTATATAAAGCGGTATGTAGAGCCTTTTAAATCCTAACCACATCATTAAAAACAGAGTAAACATGAAAACTTTGCATCTGTTTTTTTCTCTGAAATAGTGTTTTAGATTTTTGAAAAATTCAAATTGCGGTTGTTTTTTCTTCTCGATAATCGCGGGATGTTTCTGGATGATATGCAAATGACTGAAGTATAAAAATCCAAGCATAAAAGCAAGGGATGATAATATAAATGCGGTTTCATAACCGAAATATACCGCTACAAATCCTCCTATAAGCGGTCCGGCAAAGTAACCGAAGTTTTGATATTTGAAAAATTTTCCTTCTTCTTTACCCAAATCTCTACTTTCAGCAAAATCTCTTACGTATAGAGATAGTGTCATGACTACAAACAGTAAAAAAATGACCTGTAGTGCGTTTAAAATAGCGAGCGACTGTATTCTCGTCACAAATATTAAAGCAAAAAATGAAGCGCTTAAAATAATGAGACTTACTTTTATTATTGTGGATCTTTCGACTTTTCTCAGCAGATACGTGCTCGCCAATGCCGTTACCATCATTACTATCGCCATTGTCGAATAAAAGGCGCTTGTCGCTGAATCCGTATTTAGGATTGTTTTTACAAAGTTTGGAAATATGGGAAGCGACAACCCTATCCCAAGACCTATTATAAAGATTAATCGGGAGAAGATTTTTCCTTCTTCGTGTTTGTGGTGTGTTCTGATCTTGTGCATGCTGGGTATATTCTAGCATTTGCGGAGATATTTTCCATCTTTTGTTGAGATTAGGCCTTTTATTTCGAGGATGGAGAGGGTGGAAAGGATTTTTTCGGTTGTTAGCGCGGATTTTTTGATGATTTGTTCGAGCGTTGTAGAACGGCGGGGTTGCATGGAGTTGAAAATTTGTGTTTCTTCCGGTGTGAGTTTGTAGAGTATAGGCGGATTTTTGACTTTAACCGGAGGAAAAAGATGTGGCTGGATTTTCAGGACTTCTATTACGTCTTCTCCCGATGTGATCGGATATGCACCACTACTTTGGATCAATTGGATTATTCCTTTGCTGTTTTTTCTGTCCGCGTCACCGGGAACGACAAATATTTCCCGTCCCTGTTCGAGTGCGAGACGTGCTGTTATCAGCGCTCCCGATTTTTCGGGGGCTTCTACTACTATTGTCGCTATGGAAAGCCCGCTGACTATTCTGTTTCTTTGCGGAAAATTGTATTTCAGTGGGACGGCTTCCGGTTCGTATTCGGAGAGGAGAAGCCCGTTTTGGATGATTTTTTGGGCGAGTCCGAGGTTTTCTATCGGATAAATGTTTTTAAGTCCGTTGCCCAGGACCGCTATTGTTGGAATGTTGTTTTCGAGTGCCGCTTTGTGGGCTATCGCATCGATTCCTTTCGCCAGTCCCGATACTATCGCGATATCGAGTACGGCGAGTTCTTCAATTATTTTGTTTGTCATAAATTCTCCGTAGTCTGTGTATTTGCGCGTGCCGACAACGCTGATGCAGGTTTTTTTGAGGGTGTTTAGGTCTCCTTTGTAATAAAGTTTTTGCGGGGATTCGTGTAATTCCCTTAATAGAGCCGGATAGTCGGTGTCGTTTTTTTGAATTGATTTGATCATATTTCCTTTTTAGCAAAAAAACTTAAAAAAATTATTAAATTTTCTTAAAGTTTTCTTAAAATTTATTTTAAACGATTTCTCCGATGATCTGGAATTCGATTTTGTGCTTTGAGCAGATCTCTTGGATTTTTTCGACATCGTTTGATATGAGGATCATTCCAATTCCCATATTCCATGTCTTATATGCTTCTTCTTTCGAAACATTTCCGAATTCCATGAGCTTTTTCATTACTTCATGGGGTTCGGGAAGATTTGTAAACTGACCTTTTAGTCCCGTTTTCTTTAAAATTCGTTCGGTATTTGCGTAAATTCCGCCGCCGGTTACGTGGACAACTCCTTTTAGTTCAACTTTTGATGGCTCTTTGTATCGTCCGTGCATTTCCAGGACCGCGGAAGAATAGATTTTTGATGGAGTGAGAACCGCTTCGCCCCAGGTTTGTGCATCGTCGAAGCGTTCCTGGTGCCAATTTTCTCCGAATTTATTTTTTAAGATGTAGCGCACGAGTGAAAATCCGTTTGAGCGAAGGCCGTCCGAGCGAAGACCGATTAATTTGTTTCCTTTTTTGATATTTTCGCCGGTTATAAGTTTATTTTTTTCTACAATTCCAACCGCTGTCGCATTCCAAATATATCCGTTGAGTGCGTCGCCGAGTTCTGCAATTTCACCTCCTGGAACTACAATCTTGTGCTCTAAAGCGGCTTTTTCCAGCCCTGCCATGAGTCCGCCGACTTTTTCCTCATCTACTTTATCTACATCTAAAGTGTTTGTGATCGAAATTGTTTCGGCTCCCATGCAAACCGCGTCATCGGCAACCATTGCGACCAGGTCGTACGCCAATGTGTCGTATTTTCCGATCATTTCCGCAACTTTTATTTTGGTACCGACTCCGTCATCGTTTTGCACCAAATAATAATCCCCCATATCGAGTGCTCCGGAAAAGCCACCTTCGTCCGCAAGTGGCTCCCCTATCATCCCTTTGCGCCCCGCAAAAGTTTTCTTCGCCGCGGCATATGCGATTGCCGAACATTTTTCACCGATGTCGATATTTACTCCGGATTCTTCGTAGGTTGCCATGTTAGCTGTAGTTAGAGTGTTCTTTGTCGCTTACCAGCCGTCCTTTGTCCAACGTTATAACTCTTTTGTTGAATTCCTTAACTATGTCCTTGTTGTGAGTTGCGACTATCACCGTTGTCCCGTGTTTGTTTATTTTTAGGAATAATTTTGCGAGCGCGATTGCGTTTTCCGGGTCGAGATTTCCTGTTGGTTCATCCGCGATCAGAAGCTCCGGTGCATGGACTAAAGCTCTTGCTATTGCCGTTCTTTGCCTTTCCCCTCCTGATAATTGTTTTGGGAAATGATTGCGTTGTTCTTCCAGACCTACCAATTCAAGGACGTCCGCTGTTCGTTTTTGAATAAAACCTTTGTTATATCCCGCTACTTCCAGCGCGAATGCCACATTTTCAAAAACTGTCTTTTTTGGTAAAAGTTTGTAATCCTGAAAAATTATTCCGATCTTTCTCCTGTATTCCTGAATCTTTGACTTTGAAAGTTCGGTCACATTGTACCGATCCACCTTTATTATTCCCTCTTCGACTTCTTCAGCTCCAATCATTGCGTGAATTAGTGTGGTTTTGCCCGCTCCGGAGGTTCCTACTATAGAAACAAACTCGCCTCCCTTTATTTCAAAGGAAACATCATCCAGCACTCTTTTTTTTCCATATATTTTCGTGACTTTTTCTATGGTGATCATGGCTCGATTATAACAACTTACGGGGTAATTGGATAGTCATATTTCCCCAATAAAACAAATCTACATTTTGCAAACGGAAAAATAGTGGAATTTTGGATTTTTGCTTTAAAAATGGGCTTTGGCACCATATAATATCTGTTGATTGTCGTCTACAGTCTATTACAAACTCATAATCGGATGGTCAAAGGTGAACTTAGCAAATTAGGTTTTTCCCGGGAAGAGGCAAATGTGTATACCGTACTTCTCGGAATCGGTGGCGGAGGTGCCAGCAGTATCGCAAAAAAGGCCGGTTCTCACAGAGTTACCACGTATAACACTCTTGAAAACCTTGAAAAGAAGGGGTTTTTGCGGAAAACAAAGAAAAATGGGGTTCTTTTCTATATTCCCGTGGATCCTGCGACTATTCTTAGGGGCGCCGAGGATAATTATCGGGTGGCGAAAAGGCTTGTACCCGAGCTTGTTAACCTCCAGAATATGCGTCGTTTTAAGCCAAATGTTCGGTTTTTGGAAGGAAAATCCCGGGTGGGAGAGATTTTTGACGATATGTTGGAATGTAAGGGGGAAATTGTGGGTTTTGTTAATTTTAAATATGTTTCCGAGCTTTATCCTGATTTTCTGGAGAGCTACAACGAGGAAGCGCTGAAGAAAGGGAAAAATCATAGATTTTTGTGTCCGAATGATGAATTTCATGAGGAGTATTTTGAGAATAATCTGATTGATCTTGCGGAGAATAATTTACTTAAGATTTTCGCGGTTGATCCGGCGAAGTTTGTGTTCAAAAATGCCCAATATATCTATGATAATAAGGTTTCGACGCTTTCTTTTGATCGGAACGAAATGATGGGGGTGATAATAGAGAGCGCGAATAACGCTGAGACCAATAGGGCGATTTTTGATTTGGCGTGGTTGGGAGCTACCAGTTTTGTGGGGAAATAAGGGTCACCGATGATATTTGTCGTGGATTTCTTTGAGCTTTTTGTTGGTGACGTGGGTGTAGATTTGGGTGGTTGTGATTGAGGAGTGGCCGAGCATTTCCTGGACGGAGCGGATGTCAGCGCCGTTTATTAGGAGTTCGGTCGCGTAGCTGTGGCGGAGGGTGTGGGGGGTGACTTTTTTGATGATTCCGGCTTTTAGGGCGTATTTTCGGACGATTTTTTCGATGGAGACGGTGGAAAGGCGCCGTTTTTCGGAATCGAGGATGTCTGATGACTGGCCTTTCCCACTATTAATAAAGAGTGGATTGAAGTTGTCGTCGCGCGCGGAAATATACGATTTTATTATTTCGGCCGCTTTTTTAGAGAGAAAAACGATTCTTGGTTTTTTGCCTTTTCCCCGGACCATGAATTCGCGCCTTTTCAGATCTATCTGGTCGCGATTTAGAGAGGCGAGTTCGCTGACGCGGAGGCCTGTTGAATAAAGTGTTTCGAGGATCGCGGCGTCCCTGTAGCCGGCGGATGAAGTGCGATCGATCGCTTTGAACAATCGCCCCAATTCTTCGTGAGAAAGCACTTCTACTGTTCTTTCCGCTGTTTTACTAAGTTCTATTTTTTCCGGAGCGAGCGCTTTAATATCGTTTTTTGAAAGGTATTTCAGAAATGCGCGAAGCGAAATTAAATGATAGTTTTGAGTTTTCATTCCAAGATTCTGACGTCTCAAATAAAGTCTGTAGCCCTGAATTTTTTTAAGAGTTATTTGGGATGGATTGATATTTTTTCCCAAAAATTCCTGAAACCTACCTAGATATCGCTTATAATTATCTATCGTTCTTTCGGATTTGTTTTGCGCAACTTCGCAGTACTCCAAGAAATCCTGAATGAGGGAATCTATTTTCATAAAAAAAGCCTTATATCTGTTACAAGGCTATCATAAATTCTTTTTGTTTTATACGTTTTATCCGGTCACAACGTCCTGCAATTTTCTGACAAAATTGTCTACAATTGTTTTTTTCTTATCATTATCCAATTCTGGATCTGAAAAAACTTTACTTTTTACTCTTGCCAGACGAATTCTGAAATCAACTTTTTCTTCTTCTGTTGCTTCTTTGCGAATTATTTTATTGGCCAGAGTTACCATATTTTCCTGTTTCAATACTTCCGGAATTGGTTCTATTTTCCCATATTCCGCCTCCATTTCATCATAATATTCTTTTCTTTCCCCAATTACCTCCTCTCTTAATTCCTTATATGTTTTTATAAGCAATGGATTTACTTCCTTTGCTGTTTTCGAGAGATTTGATTTCTGACTTGGTGCTTTTTGTACTTTTTGTACCATGTTTTTTTGTTTTTGGATCGATATAGTATATCATATAGTCGCTTTAAATTCAACTGTCCTATGGCTTTAACACGTGAAGAACTAGAGGAAAGAGAAAAAAAATGGCTTGCACCTTATGCCGTAAAAAGCGGGAATAGTATTGGACGAAAATTTAAGGAAACGAGTGATGGACGTATGTGTTTTCAGAGAGATAAGGATAGAATCATTCACAGCAAGGCTTTTCGACGACTCGATGAGAAGACGCAGGTTTTTATCGCCGGGAGCGGTGATCATTACAGAACCAGACTGACTCACACGCTTGAGGTCGCCCAGATAAGTCGTGATATTGCGCGCAGGCTCAAGCTGAACGAAGATTTGTGTGAGGCGATAGCTTTGGCGCATGATTTGGGACATCCTCCTTTCGGGCATGGTGGGGAGGAAATGCTTGATAAGCTTATGCATGAACATGGAATGCAT
>SDBT01008323.1_pt1 | contig 16955 bp, 12 predicted proteins | sample 2277101 | NCBI WGS metagenome assembly SDBT01 (sample SAMN10404973, study PRJNA504765) | marine sediment metagenome | isolation source: marine sediment core GS10_PC15, 103 cmbsf | place: Arctic Ocean: Southern Knipovich Ridge | collected 2010
CTGATCTGTTCGTATTGAAAATGGAAATATCCGGTGTGTAGCCCCGTTGGCTCGTTCCAACAGGGCCACGCAACGCATTACCTGTCCCACTATCTCAGCAGGATCAGCTTCTGGATTTCACGATGTCCTTTCGCCGTCTCCAGCTCAAGGAAATAGAGGCCCGCGGGGTAGCCGGAAGCGTCGAACTCAACCCTGTGCACTCCGGGTGTTCGCATCCCGCCCGGGAGTGCAGTCACCTCTCGCCCGAGGATGTCGTATATCTTCAGCGAGACGTTGTCCGGCCCGGGGACATGGTATTCAACCGTGGTGGAGGAATTGAAAGGGTTGGGGTAGGTGGTCAGGCGGTATTCAAACGACGATACGAGGTGATCTTCAACCGCCGTGTTTGTTGTATCAACATTAAATCTAACAGTGTCACTTGCTTCATTTCCTGCTTTGTCTTTTGCATAAACAATCCACCTGTTTTCTCCCTGCTCTGAATTTAGTCCTGCAATTGTTGTATCAGAGTTCCATGGGGCAAGTATTTTTGTCAAGCCACCATCAATACTATACCAAGAACTGTCTGGATATTCGTCAGATAAATTATATTTTAATTTAGTAACAAATTCCCCATATGTTGTATCTTGTTCAGGATATGTTATGTCTATTTCAGGGGGTGTTGTATCCCATGCAATTGTTTTTGGAATAATTCTTGGTAAATCATCAGGACGTGTTAAAACCATATCTGGATTTGGGTTTGGTAAATGAGTGGTACTTGTCCATACTGATGGAACGCCAAGACTATCTATGTTGAAAATAATTAAGGCGGGTCCTCTAATTGTTGGACTGAGTCTTTCGCCATATTCAAAAGTCCGAGGACCTTTAATTATAACTCGGCAATCTCTAATAAAATAAACTTCTCCTGGTTGAACATCCAAGGCATCCTTTTGAGGTTCTATAAAACACCAATCATAAAAATCAGTAGGGTCATCTCCAGCCAAAAAACCATTCATTGCATGTCCCATTGAGTGCTTGTTTGGTGAAAGTCCAACCACATAAACCGGAATATTAAATCTTCCAATATTTGTTGTGTCATAAACTCCCTCTGGAAAATCTGTCTCACCTTCAGTATATCTGTTATTAACTCCTAATTGTGACGCAAAATGTCCGCACATAAAATCAAGATAAATCCAAGTATTTGTATCTGTTTGGTCAATTGCAAGCATTATTTTAGTCCAGTCTTCTCTTTCTGCTCTAGTTTGCAGTGCATTCCACTGCCCGGGGAGATAATTTCTTTCTGCATTAAGAAACTCACTTAGCAATCTTTGGTCGGTTGTATCTGAAGCAATGCCATTTCCATCAACATCTGCATAATCATTCTGTGTTCCCCAAACCATTGCATCATAATCATCCCAATTAACTATTCCGTCCTGATTTGTATCACCACTCCCATATGCTTGATAAAGTCTTGATTCTAATTGACAATAAGGATTCATTAATAATTCATAAGTCACCTCTTGTGCCATGAGCGGGAGATGCACGGCAAGGGAGACAAGGGCGGCTGCGAGGTATGTATCCAGTCGATTCATAACTGCCTTTAAAATAACCGCGGGAAAGCTCTTTTTACAAGGTCAACCATCGAGATACCAGGAAATATCCTTGGGATGAAATCCGATCCCGAAGTGTCGGGGTCGGGCCACCCGACCGGCTACGCTGAGGCGAGAAGCCCCGGGCCACATGTCCGGGAATCGGTGAACTCAGCGGTCGTCGGGTGAACGCAGATCCTGTCTCAGGGCCATTTCCCCTGTGAAAACTCTGCGCCGCGCGAGCAGGACCGCGATCACACTGCCGAAGGCTGTCGCCGCGGCGAGCATGTACATGACCACTATCTGGTAGGCGACGGCATCGCGTGGATCGGCCCCGGCGAGCAACTGGCCGGTCATCATCCCCGGCAGGCTGACAATCCCGACTACGGTCATCGCGTTGATTGTCGGTATCATCCCGGTACGCACGGCGTCGCGGAAGAGGTGCAGGCTGGCTTCGGCGGGTGTCGCACCGAGTGCGAGCCGGGCCTCGATCCGGTCGCGCTGTTCGCTGCAGGCGCCGAGGAAACGGTCGAGTGAAAGCGAAATCCCGTTGAGCGAATTTCCGAGTATCATCCCGAGGAGGGGAATGAAGACCGGCGGGGTCCACCAGGGTTGCGCGCCGACGATGACGCCGGTGACAATCACCGCGACAATCAGCGATGAGAGGCTCATCGCGATCAGGGTGTCGAACCAGGCGCCGGGAACCTTGATCCTTTGGCGCCGCAACGCCTCTCGTCCGGCGAGCAGAATCATGACCACGGCGAGCGCGAGTACAAGTGAGATGCGTTTGAGGCCGAATACGGTGCCGAGGGCGACTCCGGCCAGGCTAAGCTGGATCGCCGTTCGTACCGCCGCAGTGGCCAGCAGCTTCGCAAGGCCCAGACGGTAGAGCGTCGAAAGCAGACCGGCGGCGAGGACGAATCCAGCAGCCAGGGCGACATCGAAAACGGAAAGCGCGATATAACCGTCGTTCATCACCAGCCCCCCAATCCTCTGCGGCGCACGAAACCATCGGGGGTAAGTTCTAACGGTTCGATTCCGATTTGACCTAACACTTCGCGGTCATGGGCGACCCACAGGGCGGCCCGTTTTCCTTCCGCGACCCAGCTCTTCACCCTCTCGACCATCAGCCGTGCGCTCTCTGGATCGAGGTTGGCCGTCGGTTCATCGAGCAGCAATACCGAAGGTCCGGTCAGGAGGGTGCGAAGAAGGGCTATCCGTTGACGTTCTCCACCGGAAAGGGTATCGGGATGACGCGCGAGGAGGTCCTCGTCGAGCCCGACGTCTTTGAGGGCTTCGACAAGTTTCTCCCGCTCCGGCCGGTTCGCCTTGACAGTCCGGAATGCGAAGGGCGCCAGCAGGTTCGACTCGACCCCGTTGCCGAAGATAACAGGAACCTGAGGAATGTAGGCCAGGCGGGAGCGAAGCACACAGGGTGGAAAAGTGTCGATGCAGGCACCCTCGAAACGGACCATCCCCGAGCCGAGGGGAAACAGCCGGATCAGTCCCCGAAGCAGCGTGGACTTGCCGCTGCCGGATGGTCCGACCAGGGGGATGATATCGCTGGCGAAGAGCCTCAGGGAGAGGTTTCGGGCCAGAGTTTTATCGCCGGACCCGGCTGGAACATTGATCTCGACATTTTCAAGTTCGAGCAGTGTAGAGTTTCCCGCCATGAGACAGCCCTTAAACATGCGCTATTGTACCGGCGATTTGTTCCGGACAGCCGATGAACACGTCCGCCGCAAAGCAGAGTAAGTGACAGAAAGTAAGGCGGCGCTCAAAATGCTGCAAGGAGATTCTCGTCCCTCCTGCATGTCCGCCGGGCGGCCGTGTCGCGATCCGGTTGCTCCGAGGCTCAGCGATGGATCAACCTGAGGACGGTTTGGACGTTATATTACCGCTAATGTGATCTACGACACTCCTTTATTCTATGATTTTCAATACATTCCTCATTATTTTGGGATTCTACGTCGTATGAATATCCGATGTGACGACGGTCACTCGATGGAAAAACACCCGGTTTTGTCCTGATCAAAAGTGTTGTCGAAACAGGAAATGTTGAACTTGGCCAACCTGCCGCCGATCATTGGAATTACCGTGCTACTCTGCGCCGCCTCTGTTTTCATCGTCCGCAGGGGCACGGATATCAAAGCGATCATGCCGATCTGGACGGTAATTCTCCCGCTGGCGGCTTTGTTATCCATAGTGGTTCTTTACTTTTTTGCAGCTCTCTTCGCATTCAACGGGAGACCCTTTGAGGACGGACTCCTGCTGGTTTTTTCCTTATCATTTCTGCCTCTTGTTCGAAGGATCGTTTCCCCCCGAGGCGATAGGGACCGGGAAGAACAATCTTGAGCGGGTTGATTAATATTGCCACGTTCCTGGTCTTCGCCGGGACAATCGTCTTGATAATCGGCTCTGCGCGGCTGCGTGAGTGGAACAGTTCACGTTGTGTATTGCTCGGGGTTCTACTCGTCGGAATGTTGACCGCGGCAATTCGCTGGATCGATCCGGAGAGTTGGCGTGTGGCGGGGGAAGCGATATCGACATGGTTCATCTTTTCCGGCACGGCGCTGTACATTTTTCTCCTCCATGTACTATTGTACGAGCGCATGGAATCGAGCCTTTCATCATCGGAGGAACGCTATAAGCTCATCGTCGACAATGCGGAGGAGTTGGTTTACCACGTGGACCGGTCAGGTAAACTGCTGTTCGCAAATAAAGCATGCATGCGTGCCACCGGGTACAGTTGGGAAGAAATGAAGGATCGCTCGATCTTCGATTTCATTCACCCGGAGGACGCTCGGGAAGTTCGAAGGAAAACACTCCGCGAAATATTTCATGGCAGAAAGTGCCGTTACGACGCCAGAATACTGACGCAATCCGGTGAGACCAGGCTTATTGAAACCGATGCAGTTCCGATTATCGATGGCGGCGGGGTTGTCGGTTCCCAATGCATCGGGAGGGATGTTACGGCCAGCCGCCGAACCCTTGATCAGCTTCAGTTCTACGCTTCGGTAATTACAGAGAGCGAAGCCCCGATTCTTCTGTTCGATGCCGAGGGCAGGGTCAAGATCTGGAACAAGGGTGTTGAGGCGATAACGGGTCTTCGCCGCGCCGAGACGATCGATCGAAGCTACGAGGAGCTGTTTCCGGACATTCCCGACATCGTTCTGGAAGCGGCGGCGCACGACGGCAGTTACACACTGGAAACAAACATCAGTTCGGACAGCGGCTCGGTCCCGGTGTTGTTGATGGTTTACCGCGTGGGTTCGAGCAGGAGCCTTCAGGGTTACGCGGTATTTCTACAGGACCTCAGGAAAATGCGAAGGCTCGAGGAACAGCTTCAACACCACCAGAGAATGGAGGCCCTGGGCAAGCTGGCCGGTGGGATCGCGCATGATTTCAACAACCTGTTGACGATCATTTCCGGCAACGCCGTGTTGCTGCAAAGCTGGATGGACCTGGATACCGAGGGCGACCGATATACAGATGCGATTCTGCGCGCGACCAAAAGAGGCGCGGGGCTGACCTCGCAGCTTCTGACCTTCAGCCGTCGAAGAGCATTCTCGCCGAGCGAAGTCCAGGTGCAGGAGTTGATCGAAGAGACGGTTGACCTGCTCGCACATGCCCACTGGCAAGACATAAACTTCGATGTGTTGGTCGAACCGAATCTCTCCTCCCTGTTCGCCGATTCAAGCCGCATCCAGCAGGTGTTGATGAACCTCTGCGTCAACGCACGCGAGGCAATGCCCGATGGCGGAACTATCACCGTCAGGGCGAAGCGTCAAGAGTTGTTCTCCGAGGAGATGCTGCCTCCATCCGCGACAGCGGGACCGGGAATGTATGTATCCATCGAGGTCGAGGACACGGGCGTGGGGATGGACCGAAAAACATTGGAGCATATTTTCGATCCGTTCTTCACGATGAAATCCACGACCAAGGGAACCGGACTCGGACTGGCGACGGTGCATGGCATCGTGCAGCAGCACCAGGGATGGGTTGAGGTGGAATCGAAACCGAAAGAGGGGAGCCTCTTCCGAGTGATCGTTCCCTCCTGCAAAATGATAGGCGGGGATGATGCTTCCAGTGAGGCGGAAATAAAGGGGAGCAGGAAGATGCCGGCTTTCCTTGAACAAATGGATAAAAAGACTGATCGAGCGCAAACCGAGCGCAAAGAACTGAAATCGACGACGCACCTTCGCGGCTCCGAGACGATCCTGTTTGTCGATGATGAGGAGTTGGTTCGTGAAGTCGGCAGATCTTCGCTCGAAATGTTCGGTTATCGAGTGCTCATTGCCGAGAGCGGCCGCAAGGCATTGAAAATCCTGGCGAAAGAGAGAAACAATATCGATATCGTCGTGCTCGATTGGGCGATGCGTGACCTCGATGGCGCGATGGTGCTCGAAAAGTTGAAAAAGGAATCGCCCGGTTTGCCGGTACTCGTGCAGAGCGGTCTCTGGCATCCATCTCAGAGCGAGGATGTCCTCTCACTCGGGGCAACGGGTTTTATCGCCAAGCCTTTCATGCCGGATGCTCTGGCTGCAGAGGTTCGCAAGATCCTCGACAACGCCGATAATTCCGTTCAATAAGAAGTTCTAGTGGACGAGATCACATGATTCGACCTGTTATGCTTGACGCAATGGGATTAGATTCAAGGCGGTTTTGCGCAGGTGCAGCGGCGAGCAATGAGCACCGCTCAACTCTGCAAGCGCCGGAAGCGGGTTCTGTGTGATTATCTTTCCGTAAAATGCCGAGGCTTTTTCTATATGAGGAACAGAACATGGTCGAAGGAAACTGTTTGAGACCGGTCAGTAATGGATTCAGAATTTGCGAGCTGAACGGGAAACGCCAAGACCTCATGATTGGTGGTTGTCCGTGACACCGTTGAGCAGGAAACCTCATTGGAAGAAGTTCCTCTTTGCCGCAGCACCGGTTGGGCTGTGGTTGGTACTCGCGTCCTGCATGGGGCCCGAGTATGCGACACTGATGAGCTACGCGGAATATGTAAGAAGCGATGTCCCTGCGCCTTTTGTACTCGAGCTGGAAGCGCGAAAGGGAAAGTTGTGTTACTACGGAGTGCTCAGCTCGTTGGATCCAAGTCATCCGCAATTCAGAGAAATCGAGACCAAGTGGGATTCACTCGGTACGACAATTGCTTTCAACATGGGAACGGTCGACCTAACGTCGGAGACCAGAGAGGAGGCGATCGAGAAATATGGCGGGGGAGGGTTGGTTCAATTCCTCGCGAATCGCGATAACATCAAGGTTCTCAGCCTTGAGCCTCAAGCGGGTGACGAAGTCGTGATACTGCTAGATCAATTTTCGCCCGAACAGATCAAGCTCTATAACATCCTCAAGTTGATTGCACGTCACAGACGGATGAAGGTCGATGAGCGGGAATTGGATGAACTTGTCCAATCCTCCCTGGATGCTCTGTCGGAAACGCCCGGCCTCGAGGTAACGCCGAATACACTTCAGGAACTTGATGGAAGTATTGAACGGTTGCTGCCCACGATGGACAACTGGCGTCGGATCACACGCGCCTGGGTCAGCCCGCTCGATTCGCTGGCATTCACGAACGAGATCGCGAGGACGTCGGTTTCCTTCCGTGGATGGTACATGCTGAGACTGCTGATCCACGCCCTGAACGATGGTCACCATGTCTTTGCCGTCGCCGAGATGTCGAACGTGGTGATGCAGGAACCGGTACTGCGCGCGAAGTTCGAGGAATGAGTGCGCACCCTCAGGGGCGGCCATTCGGCGAACGCCGGAATCAGCGGCGGTAACGCCGTTTTGCCGGGTTGATGGTTTCATTCGAGGCTGATTCGGTACGGCCGTAATCCGGGATGAACATCCTCTTTTCTCACCCGCGACCTTGAATTGGCCGTATCGAAAACGGCGACCGAAGAATCCGCCGGTCGGACTTTGCGGACTATCCGGTGCCGGCCGCTGTGCTTGGGTGGTGCTTTCAAAAGCTTTAAAGGTCTGCAGGAGAAGCTCACTGAAGGCGTCGCACGCGTTGTTCTCACCGTCCCTCTCAGCAGCCTTGCCGGATGGGTTTTCGTTTCGTAGCTTCCAGAAATCGCAAGGGCTGTCAGGGCGTATTCCCTTCGGCCCTGAACTTACTCGCAGGGCAAAAACTCGGTGATCGCGGGCTCGCAGGGGTTGTCGGCGAGCCTTCGATCAAAGCCTGTTTCACTCAGAATCTATGGGATTGACGTGCATTTAAGCGGACTTGAGCTTCACGGATTCAAATCTTTTCCCCGGAAGACGAAACTGACCTTCATCCCCGGAGTAATGGGAATTGTCGGACCGAACGGCTGCGGCAAAACGAATATCGTTGACTCGGTAAGGTGGGTATTCGGCGAACAGAGGACCTCGATCCTGCGCAGCGACAAAATGGAGAACGTCATCTTCGCCGGCACCAGATCTTCGAAGCCGATGCATATGGCCGAGGTGACGCTGACGATTGAAAATTCCCATGGAGTGCTCCCCTCCGAATATTCGGATATCTCAATTACCCGCAAACTTAATCGAGATGGAGAATCCGAATACCTGATCAACAAGCGTCCTTCGCGGCTGAAGGATATCCGCACCCTTTTCGCCGATACCGGGCTCGGACCCGACAGCTACAGCATCATCGAGCTGAAGATGGTCGAGGATATTCTTTCTAGCCGTCCGGATGAACGCCGCAGGCTCTTTGAAGAGGCCGCCGGGGTGACGATGTACAAAGCGCGGTTGCACTCGGCCCGGCTTAAACTGAGCGCCACCGATTCGGATATGGTCCGGTTTGAAGACCTTATGCGGGAAGTGACATCGCAACGAAATTCCCTGAAGCGGCAGGTGTCCCGGGCGAAACGTCACCGTTACCTGAGTGAGGCGCTGAGGGTCAGGGAACTCACCGAAGCTACCGCCGAAATTGCGGATTTGCGCGCACGACTTGCGCCCCTCGAAGAGCGTCTCCATGCCGACAGGCGCAAGCGTGATGTGCTCTCGCGTGAACTGCAGCAGGCCGAGGACGAGCTGGCGGGACTTCGCGGGAGCATGACCGGCCTGGAGGAGCAGGTGAACGACCTTCGTCAGGCGAACGCCGATCTCGAAGGGCGCAGCCAAGCTTCCCGTGAAGAGATCGTGATGCTCGAGGAGAGGCTACGTGAAGGTGAAAAACGCCGGGAGGAGCGCGACCTGGAGGAGCGTGACCTGAAAAAGCGACGGGAAGAGATCACCGGGGAGATCGAAGCCCTCGATCGAAAACGCGGCGATGCCGGCATACGCGCCGAGGAGATCACGCTCCGCCTCCAGGGGATGGATATCTCCTGGGAGGAATTCAAGAAGAGGGAGCAGAAGGTCCAATCCCGGCGTGAAGATGCGGAGTCGGCTCGACGGGAGGGCGAGAAAAGACTCGCCGGCCTCGAGAGTGAATCAGTTCAGGTGGATGAACGGCTCGAGCAGGTGCTCAAACGCCTGGCGGAACTCGAGAACCTTGGAAACGACAAGGCCGCGCCCGTCGATCCTGAACCTCTGGCCGGGGAGGTCGGGAAACTTACTGCTGAACTCTTCGCAGCCGATGCAAAGGTCGAAGAGGCAAGGGGCGAACTGGAGAGGGTCCGTGAGGCGATGGCCGACGCCCGGAGCGAGTCCGCGAGGGCGTCTCGTGACCTCGAGGCTGCCGGTCGGCGTGAGAAATTCCTCGATGCCTTAGTGCGCGAGGGCGAGGGCAGATCGAAAGCGGTCAAAGCCCTGATGAAGTCAGGGATGAAGGACTTGGCGGGACGGCTCGGCGACGCGGTGGCGGTCGAGGATGAATGGAAACCGGCTGCGGCTGCCGCACTCGAGGGCATCGCCTCCGCTATTGTCGCCGGAAGCCGCTCGTCCCTGCGCGAAGCCGCGAATTTCCTGCTCACAAAAAACATCGGTCGAGGTCTGCTGATCGCATCCGAGGCGGGCGACGAGAGCGATCCGGGCAAGCCGGTGTTCGCTGGGAAAGACGGCGTCGTCGGTCCGTTGCTCGAGCATGTCAAGGGAAAGGGATCGGCGGGCAAGGCGGTAACCCGATGGCTGAAAAGGGTATGGATCGTTGACGATCTCGATTCCCTGTTGAGTCTTGGTGTGGAGGCGCAGACCGGCGGTTGGACGATCGTCACCCGCGATGGATGCCGCCTCACCCCCGACGGCCTGCTTTCCGCCGGAAAGGTTGATCCGACGGACCTCGGCGCGATCAAGCTGTTCGAAGAAGCGAGGCGTGAGCGGAAAGCCGCCGCTAAACGGTCGGCCGAAGCCGAAAAGGAGGTCAAACGTCTGCAGGGTGCGGAAGAGAGCGTTCGAAAAAGCCTGGAACAAGCGAATGCTCGACGTTCCGATGTCGGCAGCGAGCTCGATTCCGCACGGGAGAAGCATGCACGTGCAGATGCGGACTACCGGGCGCACCGGGCGCTCGCAGATGAGCGCGTTCTGGAATCGGAAAGGCTGCAAAACGAAGTCTCCGAACTCGAAGGAAGACGTGACGCGATTGCCTCGGAACTGGAGAAGCTAAGGCAGTCCGCGAAGCGGAACGAGGAGCAGCTCAACGAGGTCCTCGAAGAGTTGAGGACGGTAGATGAAGAGGGCGCGAGCCTGCGATCCGCCCGCGACCGGCTCCGCGAGGAACAGATCGAAGCCTCGGCGAACCTGGAGAGAGTTCAGGGCGAGGTACGCATGCTGGGGGCGCATCTCGACGAGATTACCCACCGTCTCGGCAGGATCGGCGAGGAGCGGGGTGAAGCATCCAACGCGATGGAGGACGCGGGTGAGAGGCTGCGCCGTGTCCAGGCCGAGGAGGCGGTGATTGTACGCGATCTGAGGGAGCTGCGTGAACGACTCGAAAATGCGGAACGGGAATACAACAAGGTCAGGCATGAGTTCACCGAGCGTGACAGTGCTCTTTCCGGCAAACGGTCGGAGCTTCAGGCGCTTTCGGACCGTATTCACGCTTCCGACCTGGAGATCGCGGAGTTGAGCCACCGGCTGGCATCGTTCCATGAAAAGGTTCTCGAGGAATACAGCATCGATCTCTTCACCAGCAAGCAGGAAGAGCTGCCTTTGGCGTTCGATGAAAAGAACCCGTACATGGAGAGTATGAACCTGACCGAGGTCCGCGAGGCGCTGAGGGACATTGGTCCGGTAAACCAGATGGCGCTTGAGGAATACGAGGAGGTGGACCAGCGGTATGACAGGTTGATCAAGGAGCATGCCGATCTCGTCGAGGCGGAAGAGAAGCTGCAGAAGACGATAGACGAGATCAACGTTGTCGCCCGCGAGCGGTTCATGGAGACGTTTTCGCGAGTGGAAGGCAATTTTGTCAGCCTTTTCGCGAGGCTCTTCGGCGGCGGCGAAGCGGCGCTGATGCTCGACGAGGGAGATCCTCTCGAAGCCGGTATCAAGATATACGCCTCCCCGAAAGGGAAAAAGCTGAACGTGATTGATCTTCTCTCCGGTGGAGAGAAGGCGATGACCGCGATTTCCCTGCTGTTTGCGCTTTACCTCGAGCGGCCTGCACCTTTCTGCTTCCTCGATGAGGTCGATGCGCTGTTGGACGATGTGAACGTCGTCCGGTTCAACAGGATGCTGCGTGAATTTACCGACAGGACCCAGTTCCTCGTTGTAACTCATAACAAGCTTACGATGGAGCGCAGCGACAGGCTTTATGGGGTGACCATGCAGGAGGAGGGCATCTCCCGCCTCGTCGGTGTCGACCTTGGAAAACGCGACGCGGAGAAAGTCGAAACCTGACCACTGGCCGGCCGGCGGAAGCTGATGCGACCGGGCATGCAAAAGAAATGCCCGGCGCGGATGAAAGAAAACGCCGGTCCTGATTCGAGCTGATTGGATTTTGTTCAACCGTTCGATTGAGACTACCATATGGAAGCAAGATCGTTTCCATGACAAGAACCGACCGGTCGCCGGAATAATTCCTGGTATGCGCGGTCGAGCGACAGGTCGGGTAGAGTCGGTAGAAGCTTTACGAAAGGTCTTGAGATGAAGCTGAACATGCTTAGCCGTATCTGTGGTCATGCCTTGCCGTGTTTACTGGTGGCTTTCCTTGTACCGGTATCGGTCCGCGCGCTTCAGGGGGAGGTTACCGGCGGTCAACAGGCGGCGACTGCTCAAGAAGAGGGGGTGGATGTTCTGGCCGCTTCGTTTGAACGAGTTGCCAGCAAGTTCTTTACCGCCGACCATGTCGTATTCCGCTACGATGACGATTATCTTCAGCTGGAGCTCTTCGTTTCAATAGACCGGGGAATACTCGCTACAAAGCCCCTCGATGAGGGGGTCCAGGCCCGCTACCAGGTTTCCTTCAGAGTGTTCGACGGCGAGAATCAACTCGGCGGCGACAGCTGGGTGAGGAGCGATTTCTCCGCAGATCCCTCCACGCGCAGAGTCGGACAGAAAATTCCCGAACTGGTCAAATACCCCATCCTCCCGGGCAAATACAGGCTTGAGTTCGAGGTTGCCGACCTGGTGGCCGAAGAGTACCAACTGGAGAGCTACCCTGTGGAGTTGAAGGCTTTTCAGGCCGGGGAGCTTGCTGTTTCGGACATCATCTTCGCATCGAGAATCGAAAAGGTTCAGGGACCGGCTGGAGAGTTCGATCACAGCGGCCTCCTGGTCCTGCCGAACGCGGAGCGACTCTACGGCGTTGCCAATCCTCGCGCTTTCTATTATGCGGAGATTTACAACCTCACCGGGGGCCAGGGAAACCGATACAGGGTTGACCGCAGGATTCACAACCAGGAGGGGCGCGTTGTCAAAACCCTCGCCGAGCGTGAACGCGATGTACCGGGTGCGAGCTGTGTTGATGTTGATGCTTTTTCGATCGCTACGCTGCAGACCGGGACATACACGCTGGAGATCGAGGTGACGGACCTTGCGTCGGGTAAACAGACGACCGTCGAGCGTACCTTCTGGGTTTTTCGGCCCGGAGAGGAACCGCGGGCAACGGTACGTGCGGGCCTTGTGGACCCGGGGTTCGACGTCGCCGCGATGAGCGAGAGCGAGATCGATCTGGAACTCGAGATGATTATGTTGATCGTCCCGCCGAGGGTGAAAAATCAGATCAAGTCGCTTGAAGCCGCGTCGAAACGAGTATTCCTCGCCAGTTTCTGGGTTTCCAACGATCCGGATTCGACCACCCGCGCCAACGAGTTTCGTGAGGCGTTTCTGCAACGCGCAAAAGAAGCAAATCAACAATACGGCACATTCAGAAGACAAGGTTGGAAGACGGATCGCGGTCGTGTCTACCTGATGATTGGCGCTCCCTCGAACATCGAAGACCATCCCTATGAAGAGGACACGAATCGCTCCTACCAGATTTGGGAATACGATTACATCGAGGGGGGGGTGATCTTCGTTTTTGTCGACCGGACGGGTTTCGGCGACTTTACGCAGGTGCATTCGAACAAGTTGGGCGAACCGAACAACCCGAGTTGGATCGAGCTGGAATTGCGCCGATGATAGAGGTTCAGGGCCTGACAAAGGTCTTCGAGGATCGAAAGCGGGGAAAGATCGTCGCGGTCGATCACATCGATTTCAGCGTCGGAGAGGGAGAGATTTTCGGTCTGCTTGGCACCAACGGTGCCGGGAAAACGACCACGTTGCGCATACTGGCGACGATTCTCACTCCTACCGAGGGCACCGTACTTGTCGCCGGATACGACGTCGTTGCGCGATCCGGCGATGTCCGCCGCAGCATCGGTTTCTTATCGGGCGACACGAAGCTGTATATCCGGGTAACGCCTCGCGAATTACTCGACCATTATGGCCGGTTGTACGGTATGACCAAAGCGGGAGTCGGGGAGAGGATCGAGGAGTTGATCGATCTGTTCGAGATGGGCGAGTTCATTGACACCAAGATCGGCAAGCTGAGTACGGGACAGAAGCAGCGGACGAGTATTTGCAGGGCCATCGTTCACCGGCCGAAATTGATGATCTTCGACGAACCGACCGCCGGGCTGGACCCGGTAAGCGCTCGCCATATAACCGATTTCATTCGCCGCAATCGTGATGAGGGGAATACCATTCTCTTCTCGACCCATTATCTCAGGGAAGCGGAAAGGTTGTGCGACCGGATTGGCATACTCCACCGGGGGACGGTTCGAGCGATGGGAACGCTGCCCGAATTGACTGAAAAAACAGGGACCGCGGATATTGAGGAGGCTTTCTTTCAACTGATAGATGTGGAGGAGCCGCCCAGCCGGGAGAAAATCGCATGAAACATAATGCAGCGTACCGGGTATTTCGGGCGCGGCGGAAGCCGGGATTGACAGCGTGAGAACAAAAAGCAGTACACTTTGGCGCCGATCCTTCTCCCTGGGACCGGTGCTCGCGTTAATGCTCTTTATCTTCGCGGAGTCGGCGGAATCGCAGGTAAATATCGAGCGTAGACGATGGCGAGGGGTGGAAGAGGGGGCGGTTGCCAATCTCGATTTCGGGTTCGCGATGAAGCGTGGAAACTCCGATGTGACCGATCTTTTCAGCTCGGGGACGGTTGGTTATAATGCTGATCCTCACCGCGCTTTCCTTGTCGGAAACATTGAGTACGGCAGCACGGCGGAAGAGAAGTTCCTCAACCGCAGCATGGCCCACCTGCGCTACAACCTGCTGCTGTCGGGTTCATTTGCCGCCGAGTTGTTCGGCCAGGTGGAGTACGATGAATTCCGGTTGCTTAAGAACCGTTGGCTGTTAGGAGGCGGCGGCCGTTGGAAACTGAAGGAAGCGAAGTTGCTGGGCGTCGTCGTCGGACTGTCTGCGTTTTTCGAGCATGAGACCATCGATCTTCCGGCAGGTGACCCCGGGTGTGAGCAGGACCTCATCCGTATGAGCAGCTACCTCGTGCTCAACCTGACCATCAATGATCGTGCCGGTTTCAATTTCGTCGGATATGTACAGCCTCGGACCGACGACTGGGCGGACATTCGGAGTATTGTCGATGCATCATTGCAGTTCGCCGTCTCGCGGCGAGTCGAATTCGGGATTACATATAACCTGCGATACGACAATCAGCCTCCGGAAAGCGTCAAGAGGCTGGATGTCACCCTGAGAAACACCTTCCGGATCAACCTCTGACTTTTGCGCGGGCTTCGGCTTGAACGCCGGTACGCTGTTTCGCCATAATTCCGGCGGGATGCCCGTGTTCCCGGGGGAATCCGGGTCAGTTACTCTCGTCGCCGTTTCCCTTTCGCAGCCGTTTGAAGAACTCGGTGAGTAGAAGCGAAGCCTCCTCGGCGAGCACACCGGCGGTCAGTTGGAGCCTATGGTTCAGCCTTGAATCATCGTGCAGGCTGTAAAGCGATCCGCAGGCGCCGGTTTTCGGATCGGATGCGGCATAGACGACCCGCTCTACCCGGGCGAGCACCAAAGCGCCGGTACACATCGCGCAGGGCTCCAGCGTCACATACAGGGTCACACCGTTCAGGCGCTTGTCCCTGATAGCATCCGTGGCCGCCGTGACAGCTTCCATCTCCGCATGAGCGGTCGGATCGTGCAGCGCCTCAATACGGTTGCGTCCGCGCCCGATAATTCTTCCCTCGAGGACAGCAACCGCGCCAACCGGCACCTCGCCGGCTTCAGCGGCCTCCGCCGCGAGCTTTAACGCCTGCTCCATGTAGTGCTCGTCCAGGTCCATGCGATGCAATCCCGGGTAGATCAATCCGGTCCTTATGTTCTCATTCACCGGTTGATCCAATGTACATTACACCATGAACAAGCGAAACGGTCCGGTCGCTATAATTTACTGGCACTTCGGGAAACCTGCTGCTCAAGGAGGGATCATGCGTTTTCCTGCGATTGTGTTGATTGCTGTTGGAATTGTGATGTTATATACGATCCGGGTCGGCGAAGCCGCGGAAATCGAGGACTCGGCCGAGGAGATCGCATCGGTCGTCGAGCAGATTCTCACGGAGATCAAGGGGGATCCCTGGAGATTCGTGCTTCAGCCGGATGGAAGCGTCTGGGGATGGCAGAGCGAGAAAAGGGACTCGTTGGTCACCTGGGATTATGGGGCCGATGTTATTTTCGAGATCGCTCGCGGGCACGGTCACAGGCTGTGGTTCGGGGCCGGTTATCGGAATGCGGCCGGATACAGGGAAACTCAGAGCGTGACACCGTTCAACCCCCGTCATATTGATGCTTCGCAGCAGTTCGCCTGGAGATGGGCGGTCAAACCCCGTCGCGAGATTTTCATACATCTGTACCGGGTCTGTTTTCACGAGATCGACTTAAAGGTTCGGAGTGCCTCCTTCTGGACGCATGCGGCGATGGGATTTGGAACGCTCTCGAGAGCGGAGGAGGGCGAAGGGCCGATGCGGGTCAGGGGAACGAACAGGCCGGCAATCGATTTCTATGTAAGTGCCGGTCCATTCGTGCATGGTGGACCGATGACAATACTGGGTAATTTTCCCGTCTGGCAGGGTCTGTCCAGAACATATCTTGCCGGGACGGTGCCGCTCAACCGGACTTTCCTTTTCGAGGCCAGCCTACGTTGGGAGCACCTCCTGCTGAGCGAAGGCCAGGAGGAGCGTGAGAGCAATCGTCTCGATCTCAGGTTCTCGCTGATAGTTCAACGTGACCGGGGCGGTTTTTCGTTCGTCTGCGGGCGTTGGCTGCACGATGATTTCCCACTCCGTTACAAGGATTTTGTTCTCAGACGCAGGCCGGTAGGCTGGTACTTCGGCATCGCGCACAGGTTTTAAGGCGGAGGCGTTGACCATCGGGGGCGGCGTGCCATCGCGCCGGATGCGCGGCCACGCATTGATTCAGAAACGCAGGCCGGGGTCTCCGAACCCGGCAAGAAGTTTCTTCCACATGAACAGGACAGTTCGGGAGGAACTCTGCCGCCGTGTTGGCAGTCTTGCGAGTTACCCCGGTGACAGATATATTTCAAGTCAGTGGCGTAGGTATTTGCCGCGGTTGAGGCGGGATAGCTCAGTCGGTAGAGCAGGGGAATCATAATCCCTGTGTCGGGGGTTCGAGTCCCTCTCCCGCTACTGTAATAACAAGGACTTAGGATCAACCCTGGGTCCTTGTTTTCTTATTTGGACCACTCACCGGTAAAAAACAGTAACAGAGGACAGTAGACTACAAAAGTCCCAGATATTCAAATGGTTAATAACACTACGGTTACGTGTTGTAGTCTATTGTGATTATTGGGATTATGCAGGAATCCTGCGACCCTTGTTTCCGCATCCGGTTCTCTCGGAGCGGGAATTAAGGAATCAATTCACATAAAAAGCGGCGAAGACTTGACCAGGTCCACATTTGGAGAATATTATGCAAACGTTTGCGTAAAGTGAGGTTGATAGATGTTCTCTGACCATAATGGTCAAGATTCAGATCGTGAAGCCGACCTTCGAC
>SDBT01008324.1_pt1 | contig 16953 bp, 24 predicted proteins | sample 2277101 | NCBI WGS metagenome assembly SDBT01 (sample SAMN10404973, study PRJNA504765) | marine sediment metagenome | isolation source: marine sediment core GS10_PC15, 103 cmbsf | place: Arctic Ocean: Southern Knipovich Ridge | collected 2010
GACGTAGTTCTTCCGTTCTTTTCGCTGTCAATTCACGGCTTTTCTTTTCAGCAGCTTCTCGCGCATCCTTTTCGGCTTGAATTTTTGCTTCGCGTTCTTCAGCTTCTTTTTTAAGTCTTTCGTTTTCTAAACGTTGCTTTTCAAGGCGCTCTTTTTCTGCCTTTTCGGCTGCTGCTTTTTCTTCAGCCTCCTTTTGTTCGGCTTCAATTTTTGCGTCAAAAGATGCTTTCTTTGCCGTAAGGAATGCCGCAAAAACATCTTCTTCCATTTCGGCTAACTTCATCTGATCGGCATCTTCAACGTATTTAGATATAATTCCTTCGCGCTCAATCTGAAGGTTTTCTAAACGTTCTCGTTCTAAATTATCAAAATGATCTTCATTTGATTTTAGATTCTCTTCCATTCGCTCATTCTCAACTATTTCCTTTCGTTTAATAGCGTCTACAAATTGGCCACCTCTCAAATAAAACTCTTTGTTTACTTTATGCCAAGATTCGAGTCCTTTGGTTCTATTATCACGAATCTTTAGCCGTAATTCTTTGAACTTCGGAATATTTTCTTCATTTATTTCGAGTTCAATTACTTCAGAATAAGACTTTGATAAAACAGTTCTTTCTTCTAAAATTTGCTTTAGTCCGTCAGTGATTGTTTCGGCTTGTGCTAATTCAAGTCCAAATTCTTTGTGGTCGATTGTTGCGATTTCTGCTTTCATATTATTAATTTTCAAGTTGGGTTTTTAATGACTCTTTTCTACTTACAACGGATGGAAGCGCTTGTTCTGAAGGCGTCAATTTGCTCCAGTTGGCTTTTAATTCTTCTAACGTTGTAGATGCTTCTAAAATTCCTAGTGCGTTCTCAGGTGTCACCGTTGGCTTTGGATAGTGCTTTTTGAATCTAGCAACGAATCCATGACGTTTATCGGGCTTTGCGAATAGCACGAAAGGTTTTCCAATCCAATGTTCCATGAATTGACTTTTGAATTCCTTAATACAAAAATCCGCGTTTGTATTATTCAGGATAACAGGCTTGTAAAGTGCTTGACCCGTTTCAACGTTTTTCAAATAGAAGCCCGTTTTCATTACGTCCTTATTCTGATTCTGGTCAAATGTTTCCGAATCAACAAACCTGTCAATTACAACGACCATTTCAGATTGAAGCCCTTTATTTATAGCAATTCCATTTTGTAAATCTTCGCCGCTGATATAGCGCGAATCATTATTCTTCTTCCAATGCGTAAGTTTTTCACCCATGATGATTAATTTGATTTATATTGATTTGTTTTACAAAGCTACAATTATATTCGACATAAGTGCAGTAAATTGAAAGTTTTTATAGTTTCGATAGCCATTGATTATGTATTTCTGTTGCTATTTGTGCAACCATCACTGGAGGAACACTCATTCCAATAAGATATTTTATATTACTTATTGTTTTAGAACAAAAATTATAATCTGAAGGAAACGAGCCCGCCCTTATCACTTCAATCGAATTCATTCTTCTTGGTTTATTAAATAGGGTTAATTTACTTCCATCTGAACTTACAATTGTTGTAACCGGCCTGTCATGATAAATAAATTTCGCGTTAAAATTTGAATCTCTATTTTCTATTCTCTTTAAAGTATCAGCATAACGCCAATCTCCAACACATCGATGATTCCAAATATATTGATCGTGATCAGTCCAACTAAAATCATTTAAACCATCGTGTTCAATTTCACTAAATGTTATTTCTTTTTCTTTAAACTCCATGTTTAACATTGGAATGGTTTGAAACATGTCAATTTGCTGCATAAATTTTTTTGATAAATCATTTCTAATTGCTATAAAAAACACACGTTTTCGTTTTTGAGGAACACCCATTGTTGATGAGTCTAATAAATATGGCTCAATTTTTAATTGATACCCCGCATCTAAAAGGGCTTTATGTATTTTTATTACATATTCTTTAGCTGCCCCTTGCATTAATCCACTAACGTTTTCAGCAACAACAACTTTTGGTTGTAATTCTTTTGCAAGGTCTATAAAATCAAAAAATAACGTGTCTAGCACTTGATCCGCTTGACCTTCACGAAATTTCTTTTCTTCTCCCCAATCCTTTTCACGATTCCCGGCCATTGAAAAACTACTACAAGGAGGTGAGCCGTCCAATATATCTAAATTATAAAGTTCTTTTGGTAGGTCTTTGCGGTCTTTAAAGGTTTGAATTGGTTCCAGGAATGCAAATTTTGGATTATGGTTTGTTTTATAGGCTTCAATCATTTTAGGATCTATTTCGTTGCATCCTAATACATCAAAACCCGCTAATTTATAACCCATTGTTGAACCACCACCACAAGCAAAACAACTAAAAACAGTTCCTTTATCCTTTGTGAAATTAGCGTCTTTTAAGGTCCATTCGTATGGAAATCTATGTTTTTTCATTTCGCGTATTTTTTAGCAAGTTCTTCTTTCATCCGGTTCAATTCTTCGTTTTCGCTTTGGTCCACTAATTCAATTCCGTTTTCTTCAAACTCCTTTTTAAAATCTTCGAAGCCTTTCTTTTTATTTGGCATTCGTTTCTTGAATTCTGATAGTGCTTTAACCTGGAGTTCGTGAAGTTGTCCATTTTGCTGAATTGTTGATTCTCCGGTTTCCTCATTAAACACCACTTGTTTACCGTTCTTTCGTTCCTCATGCGCTTTCTCTTGGTTCTGCATGAATTCCATCGTTCGTTGTTCTTGATACGTCTGAAGCCATCCTATGACGTCGCCAATATTTAAAGAAAACTTAAATTCTCCAAATTGTCCACTCTTGGCTCGTCCGAAAATATGAGCCAATTCCGTGATTGAGATAAAATAGAAGTCCGAAAGTATTATTCGCGTCAGTTCTTCAACCTGTCCACCCGTTAAATTCTTGTGAACGTTTATGAATTCACAAAGCGAAACGATGTGCATTTTTATGGTATCGCCTATTAATTCTACTCCCAATTCTTTTTTACAAAGCGCGATTGAATTAGAATCCGCTTTAATTAAGGCCGGAACGTCACGAATTGACCGGACCACTTCATTTAAAGTTTTGGGATTGTAGAACTGAAGGAATTCTTCAGGATTCGAAACGGCTATTCCTGAGTTTGATTTAACTATATCTGTCATAGATTTCTTTTAATATTCCTGAATACTCGCTTTGTCCTGATTGCGGTGTTGATTTTGCCTTGAGATAAAGAGATTCAAATTTTTCTCTTAGCGTGGACATGCTTTGAATGTTCTTCTTCCAAAAAGGATCATTCTGTAAAAATTTCCAAAGAACTTCTAATTCGTCACGTGTTCGACCATCTTTTTCAATCATCAAACGAACCGTACTAGACCAATTTGAAAGTTTCGCCTTATTTAAAGTTGTCGTTTCTGTAATTCCTGTACTTTCTAAATTCGATTTAAACAACTTCCAGAATGCAAAAGAAATCTTTTCATAAAAACTAAGTTCGGTTTCGTCAGAAAGTGAACAAAGAAGTATTTCCGACTTGGTTTCGGATTCGGATTCGGTTTCTGTTTCGGTTTGGTTTGGTTTGGTTTCAGGCCGTCCACTGTCCGTCATATGACCGTCAATTGACGGCGAATCTTTTGAAGGCTCTGGAAATTTGGACTTCATTATTCTTGTCCTTTGCCCGAAATCCGTGATTCGTATGTAATTTTTATCATCAACTTTATAGTAAATAATAATGCCAATTTTAGCACATTCTAAAATCCAAGGCTCAATTTTCTTATGTGAAAAGTCTTTTAATGGATAAAGGTGTGATTTCAGTAATTTGGTGTTACCATAAAACCCACCAAAATCATCGGCTTTCATTATTAGACGAGTGAAAAATATTTCAGCTTCAACGCTCAATTCATCAAACCTTTCCGAATTTGTCCAATCTCTTAAAACTCTATTTGGCATAGTTAAAAATTTAAGTCTTCGTCACCTATCCAATTCTTAAACTGGTCACACTCTTTAGGCATAGGGTCGTTTGGCTCTCCTGTTTCTATTGCGTTGCCCTTATACTCAACTGAGGGTGGATGAACACAAATCTTTTTAGCCTTACAATACAGTAATTTAACCTGAAAAGGCCGGTGATATTCGTCGCCGTTGTCTATTTCGAAACTCTCTTTACTCAGGTTTGAGCAATTAAAACAAGCCCTGTCGTTTTCTGGATTTTTAGTACACGATTTTTCGTGACTTATGGCGAATCTTTCTAACTGATATAGTTTGCTACAAAAATCACACTTGAATGCGTTGATACTTTTCATTAAAACAAAAACCCCTTGGCTCGGAGGTCGCAGACTCTTCGCCAAAGGGAATTTAATAGATTCTTATTTGTAGCTGCGACCCTACTTCCCAAAGATAACAAAACTATTCCAATAATTCTTCTCCGGTCAAAGAAAAATAGAGGTTTTGCCACTCATGAACAAACATATCCCTTTTTGTAAGGTCTTTATTCCAAATGGAAACAATGTCGTTTTCTGGTGGTATTGATTTGGAAATTCCTTGGCGTAACATTACATAATCACCGTTGAAAATAACCTTAATATCAATGTTATTTTTCCTTGGAAGTTCGTATTCAAACGATAAAAAACCATTTCGTTTTACACCAAATTTATTGTGCCACTCTTCTGTAAGTGGAATTGGCTCTAAACTGTCCAATAATATTATTCCTTGTGGAAACTCATCTACTTTAAATGTGACGCCATTTCGTAGAAATAAATTACCCATTCTCAATTCGTTTGCTGCTACCATAATTATTTGATTTTTAGTTCCTCACCTGTTAATGCGAAGAATAAGTTTTGTAATTGGTGAACGAATTTGATTTTATTAGGTATAAAGGATGATTGACTATCATTTGGATGAATACCAACCTCGCATATAAACAACTGAAGCCACACAAAATCTTCAAAATTAACAAAGCACTTCAACTCATATTTATAATTTCTGATGAATTGATTATGTATCATTATTCCGCCCTCATTTCCTTCCCCCTCAGAATAAAAACCTAACTTTATTATCCACTCTTCTGTTAACAGAATTGGTTGGTGACCCTTTCCTATACAAAATATAGTAAGAGCAGAGGCCTTGTATTGTTTACCATTTCTTTCAATCCAGTTACCTATCCTTAATTCGCTTGCATTTATCTTCATAATTATCCTATTTGCTGCTGTAAAAGCATGATTTGTTTTAATGTTGGGACGCTAACCGTTAAACTCATTATTTCGTCTTCAGTCAGGTTTCTAATATCATCTAAAGTAGGATTTTTGATTCCTTTCCAGGCGAAATAATCATCCATTACCTTCATTCCAGACGGGTATATTTTACCCCCAACGAACGTTTTCCAATCTACCATTTTAAGATTGTTGGTTTGTATGTCCGCCACATTTAAACGTGGCTTTCCGCTTGTAATTATGAAACATCATGTTCGCCATTTCAATAGCACTAAGACATGTTACCATAATAAGCATTCTGTGAATACGGTCTTTTCGATACTGATCTTTTTCTTTATCGCGCAAAGCCTTAAACTTCTTCGCCCGATTAGTGAAGATTGATAATTTTGTGTTCGTCATTTGGTTTAGATTAATTATAAAATATTGTCGATTCTTTACGGTGCTTTTCAACCCATTCTTTGCATTCTTCAATGATCGAATCCAATTCATGCAAGCGGTCAATTGCCTCAATAAATCGTTCGCTTTTAAGGCTTTCTTTGTGACCATCGATAAACGTGCGTAAGTTCTTAGCCTGTAAAATACTAGCGTTCATTTCATCGAACAACTCAACATTGGCAAGGCTTACTTTGGTTTCGGGGTGTAGGATTACTTTCATGCTACTTTTTTAGATAGGTTAATACAAATATTAACCCTGTTTATCATTGCGTAAATATTAACCCCTAAATGTTTCCAATGGTAATGCGCATCGCAATAATCGGTATTTTTTCCACCTAGAAACATCCAATCCTTACCGCTGAACCCGCATACATCATTGAATAATGGGTTTGTCGGCACATTGTTTGGTTCTCCGCTTCCTTGTTTTAAATTAATATAACCGTTCCAAGAATCCATTTCAAGAAACCAATAGCCATTTAATCTAAGCCTAATCCAATTACCATGTTTTTTATTAAACTTTTCACCGTGCTCGCGGATTAAATATCTTAAAACCTCATGATTATAAGAGGCCCAATAAGATAGCTTACCTTCGTTTTTAGCTTCCATAATTTCAATGCGTTAAATTTAATAGCAACAAAAGACATAAAACAATTCCTGAGAACAGCGACCAGAAAAACAGCGCAAACAAGACTCCAGCAAATCCGCCGCGTCTAAAAGTTGCCGTTCTCCAAAATGCCTTTAATGATTCTCGTATTCCGTACGGGTTATTTTCCACCTCCATAACTATGATTTTATCAAGTATTTCTTGCTTGTCGAATCTTGTTTTTGAAGACTTGCTTCCATCCTTGTTCCAAGTCTGTATTTCGAATTTACTCTTGAAAACAACATCGAATATTGCGAACAGACGAAATTCGAAGATCATTTTTATCGCTTTAAGTTTCATAATCTAATTTTTACGGTTTTTTAATTCCTTCTTCAATTGATTGATCTTCGCAAGTCGCTCCGTATCAAACCACTTTGAATTGGCTTTTTCTAATTTCTCGATTGCTTTTTCAAGCTGCGGAATTGATTGATTCATAGTTATTTGATTGTTAATTCTTCGCCTGTAATAGCAAAATAAAGGTTTTGTAACTCATGAACCCATTTGAATTCATTGAACATTGGCAGCCTTCCGTGTTGATGTTCCCAACAAAAATATTTTGAATGTTCTATGTGTGTTTTAGGATAGCATAATACAAAGTCGGTGTGATTTACGTCAATACCGATATATCCCTTTTTATAGTCCTTATTATCAAACCCAAACTTTTTAAGCCACCCTTCAGTTAATGGGATTGGTTCGGGGCTTATTGGATCTACCAGTTCGCCGTGTGTTATTTCTAGGGTTTCGATTTTTGCTTCTACGTAAATTATATCTTCGCCGAAACTGTCAACCCTTGAAACTCTGTAATAATTACCAAGCCTTAATTCATTTGCTGGAATTTTCATAATGATTTTATTAATTTGTTCACATCAAAGATAACAATATATTGTAATAAAACAACACGACCATATCAATTAAGTGAAAATAATAAAATAAAATAGGGGGCAAGAATCACCAAGCCCCCTTGAACAAATCAATAACAAATCAGATTAAAAACCGGAAATGAAATCATTTACACGGCAAGAACTGCCGATAATTCAAATGTAGTAAAATTTAATCATGTGGTTTTACGGCGTCGAATATTTTTAACGGTACAATGAAGCGCTTGATCAACATTCTGATAACAAACATTGCAGCGGCTCCAAGGAAAAACATTAACCAACGCCAGCCCCAACCGCGATTTTCGGCGCGTGCTATCTTTATTTCGGCTTTGCTTTTTATTTTCAATGCTTTATTCTCAATCTTCAGCTTCTTATTTGCCGTTTTATTCGCCTTATCTGTACGTTTCGCTTCTTTGTTGAGTCGTTTAGTCTCTAAAGCGTACATTTTAGCTTGATTCTTTAAACTGTCCTTATACGCCCTCCTTTCGCGTCCCGACATTGGAACATAAACCAGCCTTTCGACCTCGTAAGGAATGGAATCAACCCTATAAGTTATTACAGGAACCGTTAACCCGTCGATGGTTTCCCAAACGGTATCAGATTCAATGATATACTTATAAAGCGTATCGGACTCATAAACAGCGCCTTTATCAATTGCTTTCTGCTTGAAATCTTCCGACTTCTGGACAAAATAAGCTGAAGAACAGCTTGAAAGGGCGAATACTAAAGCAAGTAAATAGAGTAGCTTTTTCATTAGAACATGTTTTCATGTAACATAGCATGAGAAAAACTAGATCCGTGGCCATGCTCGATTTGTAGTTTTGCAAGGAAATACAACTCTTCCATTATTATCTCGGTAGAACCCCAGCAACCCGCAGACCATTTGCCTACATTGCTTCCAAGCGTTCCCATATCATGCCCGTTTGTGTTGAATATCTCGTACTCCGCTTTTCCATCAAAATCTAAATATTCATCACGGTTTGCATCGCGCCAATACCACATTTTTCCGGTTTGGCGAAAAGCCTCTTGGCCTCTATGCCCTCCCTTTTCCATGTAAGTAAAGGCGCCTCTGTGCTGAACGCCATGCTGAATAATTGCGGTTCCATCAATTTGCATAGGGTTTTCACGATAGTATAAACCCGCGTCAGTTGTTCCGCTTCTAACAATTCCATTTAGAACACCTTCATTATCATGGTACATCATACCAACCCAATCATTGAATTTGTTGGATTTATTGTCTTTTGTCCGAATACTAAATTGGGTCATGTCGAACGGCTTTGTAAATACAACCATTCCTGCCAAAACCATTACTTTTTTGACTTCTTCAATCGTTGGTTTTTTCATATCAATTTGTTTTTATTTTTCGTTATTACCGTATTTGTCCTTTAACTTTAAAATGATCCATTTAACGCCCTCCAGACCTGAAAATCCTAGTAAAAACCCAAAACCGTAACGGGTGCTATCGCCGATATTAACCCAAGACGCAACAACAGGCGTTAAGTAATTAGCAATTGAACCTCCAGACAAGATTGTCAATATCTTTTGCCACCAATTCAATTCTTTTTTATTTCCCATCGACAAAAGAGCGCCGAATGTACCCGAAATTATTAGTGCTATGTGTATTCCAATCTCTTCTAGGAAATTGAAAAATCTCTCTAAAGTTTCCATCGATGTTTTTGTTTGATGGTTATTAATACGATTAGCACGAATGCAATGTACTCATTATAATCCATCACTTTCGGATCGAAAAACAATTCATCTAGGAAGTTGTTGATTGAAAGCATCCAAAGTGCAAACGTCGCTAAAGACCAATTTCCTTTCGATTGATTATAAACAACCCTAAGAATTGAAACAAAGGCAAACGCTGTTAAATGATAAAACGCCTTATTCCATAGATACGGGTATAGTGAAAATGCACCAATAATACTAACCGCCCCGAGTATAAACCATATTTTTGATGAACCTTTCAACGGTCGTCAGGTCTACCACCAATAAACGGTGTTACTTCTGTCGATGGGGCGTCATCAGTTCCTGTAAAATCCCACTCTTCAGATTCACCTATTCCTGAAATTACGACTCCAGCGGATAAATCCACCTCTTCAATGTCTGTCAATACTCCGTCTACTTTTGCTCTAATTGTTGCCATTTTGTATAATTTAATTTATTACTAATTTACGATTTTTAAACAAATTCTGCGTTAACAATAGCCATTGCATCATCTCTATCGGAGTCATTTGCAAATTTCAGGTGTGATATTTCTCCTGAAACGTCCATTAATATACTATGTCCATTGAATTTGTTGTATGTGTTTATTCTTGATATAACAATATTTAAAGGCTGATTAGCGTCTTTAGTATAAACAAACTTGATTCCTGATTTTACGAATGTAATTGCCATAACCCTATGTTTGATTTATTAATAATAGGGCCACCCTGCCCGAAACTTCCGTATTTACAGCCGTTGCAATAGAACTACCCCAAATATCAGACTTTTCAGGAATAGTTACGCCCAATTCTTCACGCGGAACATCATGACGCCCTGATTCACCGTCTATTATGGTCGAAACCACTCTTGCCGTAAATGGAGCAACCGTTACGTCTGCCCCCGTCCTAACATTAAATACTAATTTACCTATTTTTGAACTACTAATATTAAATCCAACACCTAAAGTTATGGCAATGTGGTTATTAGGGATAGTATACTTAATATCTTGACTATGCCCAACCCCGCCAGCAAGGTTATTATCAAAGGAAATAAAACTCTGTGTTACGCCGCCCCCTGAAACGCGAATCGTTATGTTTCCGGCGTTAGATCCGGCCAAGGTTCCGCCATACGTTCCGTCTTCTTTTACAAAGGCTTGTTTTATTTTTATAATTATCAGGGTAGTCGCAATAGTGGCAGTCGTCCCGTCCATTATTATGTCTTCTTCTATCAGATCGAATGTTGCATTTAAGCCTTGAATCGTAATTACCCTTGCGCCAACCCCACCCGCATCATCATCAGCGTCATCACTGATTGCTTCAATTGTGGCGGCGGCAGTTAACCACGTAAAAATAGTGTCCTCCATTCCTATATCCACAACAGCCGTGTCAACGTCTGCGTTTCTACCGGTTATTATAACAATTGAATGATTAGGGACATTTCCCTTTCCAACTTCAATTAGAAAATCTTGTGTTAATAAACCGCCAGGAGGGGCTTCAATTTCTGTGGGTTCACTAAAAAAAAAACCGCCAGTGTTTTTACGAAGAAAGGCTAAAAGCGTTGTTTCGGTAAACGGTGTTATGTTGTCTTTTTCGAACCAATCACCAGCATCAACTTCTGATGAAGGTACAGTAGCGCTAAGACCAACTTCGGGGAAAATTCTATAATTATTCCCTTCGTTATCTCGGCTATATTTAGACCCAACAATTGCTACATCAATAGGCTTGACGAGATTATCTACTACAATATAGTTTTCCTCAGTGTATATTCTTTTTGGCATATCAATAAAAAGTTCTTTGGTCTGCAACTCGTTTGGTCACAATGCACGTTAATACTTCAAATCTTGAATATTTGTCTGGAAGATCCCGTTCTGGTGATTCCTTAATTGTCACCGGTATGTCGTTAATTCTATACGAAGATGTATGTGCGTTATAATCAGAAATGAACATTTCATTCGCTGAAAGCAAATATAAACTTGTCAGCATTCGAAGAACTTCATCCGTGTAAGGGTCGGTTTCAATTAACCATGTTGGCAAATTCTCGTTTATAACCGTTTCGATTCTTCTGGAATTATAAATCAAATTGTCGATTTCTGTATTCGGTTGATCATCACGAATCTGACCATTAAAACGAATGCAGTCCTCAACATTGGAGCCGGTGAAATTTATACCCTCAATTTGTTGGTTAAGATTAAATAAACACCGAATTCGAGCCGTTCCAAGTGCGTTTTCAATTGAATATTCTTGAAGGTTGTATTGCGCCCACGTGAATAAGCCCGTCAAGCCGCCAATATCATAGGCAACCTTCAACTTATAACAGCCAATCCCATCCTGTGCAAGTACGTCCTTCCAAAAAACGGTGCCATAAAAAGCATTCGGTTCGTTCGGAAATTCTACAATTGTAGGTTGAAAATTGGTCAATACATCGTTTTCATCGAAAAGCTGAAAAGTAAAAGTGTCGTTTGGGTCGCTTAATTGCAGCCATGCGCTATTAACGTCATTTTTCCATGAATCAGAAGTTGCACTTGCCAACACCAACATTATGGTGCAGCACTTCGCAAAGCCTCGATCTTCTTCTTGGAAAACTACCGGTAACTGGACACTATTATAAAACTTTTCAATTCTTTCCTGTAACATCCGAAGCGTTTATTTTTCTACAGTAGGCGCTTCAACTGGTACAATTTCCAAATCAGCTGCGGTAAAATCCCAAAACTTAATTTTGCTTTCTTCTGCTGTTCCAACAGGCCAAACGTGTTTATTTACAAAATCAATCTGATCAATTAAATGCTGATCTTCATTCGCTTGATTTAAACCAGCAAACAAAACGTCAAATGTCGCTGTTTTGAACACGCCTGTCTTTTGTGAAGTTGGCACAAATTTACCCTTCACATTGAAGTCAACCATCTGGTCAAGTCCGTCAATGTTTACTCTACGCTTGACAATAGTGTCCTTGGCTTTATATCCAGAAACAACAGTAACTTCAACTACTTGCTTGTGCTTTAGCCTGTTGACACTTGCGTTATCAAGATAAATGATTTCTTCACGTCCTGATTGAGCGTCGATAACTCTTGGTGTTTTTGATCGTATCATTGTATTTTATTTAAAAATTGATTATTCTATTATGCTAATGCGCCCGAATCTCGAAGTGCTTTTATCGCCTGCCCTATTGTGTAACCGTCAAATGTCGCGGTGTCATCAACAATTCCAGACGTGTTTGCAACAAAAACCGCTGCTGCGTGCGCTGTTGTTGGTTGAACTATTGGTGCGCTCCCCCATTTACCAATTAAATTATTGGTAGCTGTACCCAACATAGTCCCATTTCCAGCAACCGGAAAGGCAAAATCCCCCGCCATTACATCGGCTGCTATGTTAGCGGTCCCGTCGCTGGCTTCTAATATGATAGCTGTATTTCTCGTTCCTAATCCCGTAACCTTTGCTGAAACAGCAGATTTAAAGCCCGAAGTCATTGTATTCAAGGAGTAAGAAACAACACCACCACCAGCGCCCGTTCTGCTTGCATGCTGAACACCCAAGGCGCCGCCCGTCCCTACTACAGTTGTAAATAAGTTTGCTTGTGTACCTGTTTTAGTTATAGCTAAACCATAGTTTGCACCAGCCGTACCTCCAATTGAAGCATTTCCAGCGCTACTCAAATCAAACGCTATGAAATTTGAAGTTCTCCACCATCTATGAGCGCCATTTCCTTTATGCTCTACAAGATTAAAGGTATCGGTATTATTCCGGAGCGCAGAAATATCACTTGCTGCCGGACCCGCCATTCTTAATTCACGTTGTCCTAAATCAGTGATTATAAGATCAGAGTTTCCAATATTTACATTTGCCGCAGTCCCAAAACTAAGTTGTCCGAACCCATCAGTTTGTAAAACTTGATTTGCAGAACCGTCTACTAATGGAAAAGCGTATTCTTCATCGAAGGTTATTACACCACCCGCCGCAACTCGTAAATAATCAGTCGTATCAGTTGAGTCTTTAATGTTGAAAAAATGGTTGTCTGGATCAGGTCCAAATATCAAAAAGTCTCTGACTGGATCTGTTGATTGTAAATCTGAATTACCAAGATTTCCACCAAACAACGAATTCATTGTTGCGCCTGAAACCTTCTGACTCTCCCATGTTGCTGGCGCAATAAGCTGATCTATGTCAAAAAATGCACCTGGATCAATTGCAAATGCTTCTACTGGGTATTCATTTATTTGGTCCATAATATTTAAGCTAATTGTTTAATTCCTGCCGCCGTTGTGTTTTTCAACGCGCCTGAAGTAGTTCTTTTGCCGTCTAACAAAACTACAGTATTTTCTTTTATTTTCGCTGTAAAGTTTACGCCATTTGTCAAATTAATGTTGTTTGAATCAAAAACGCATTCAAGAACAGCCGTATCTGGTTGCGGATAAAGTATATTAACAAGAAGTCCTGAAATTGGTGTTATAGGGTTGCTTGTGTTGTTATCGAAAGGAACAACCGAGGAGCAAATTGGCCTTGGAGCCTGTTCAAACGACTCTACCGTTATCGTTCCCCAAGTTAAAGCCTGATCCCATGCGCCAGTTAAATTAACATGTGTTGCAACCATCTTCACAAGGCTTCCGGTTGGAATTACAGATATCGGCGTTAACGCAGGCAGAAGAAACGCTTCAAGTGTAGACACAATATTTGCTTCATTGTTGTATGGTTCAATAACTATTTCGTTATCATGAACAAACGCAAGCCCGTCTTTAATTAATTGTAGCTCAGTGCGAACCGTCCAATCTCCTAGATTGTCGTATTGCTCCCAATTCTTATTTTGTGTAGGATTGAAATCAACACTTGCGTTTGTTTGAGCCAACCAATAGCGCCAATTTAAAATCCACGGTGCATAAATCTTTACACCGTATTCTGTTGGTGTGTCAAGCGATGGTTCAAGAACAAGAATAGTTTCACGTTTTAACGATGTTGTTGGAAGTTCTGAGTTAATGCTTTGTGATTCATTCAGTAAATACACGCCAGCACCAGAAATTTGAACCGCGTTAAAGCTAAATGTTCTTTGATCGAGGGTGAAATCTTCAAGCGTTGAAGTGTTGAAAGCCTCAATTTTAACGCTGAAAGACTCGTAAATAGTGTTTTTCACAAGTAAAAACGTTCCTAAATATGCAACGTCATCTCCAGTATCGGCAATAAATCCAGTTTGATCTCCTACAATTGTATCAACATTCTGTGAATGATCAAGATAACCGTAATCTTGTTCCATTATTAAAGGGCCACCAACAGGCGGTTCACATTCCAATTGACTTTTGAAAGCCAAAAGATTCAGGTTTCCGCACTTTATCCATAGATAAAATAAGCGGTCGCCGTTATCGACACTATCCATAAATGTCTGGAACTGAGCATTTGGAGTTATCGTTACGTTGATTGTATGAACATTTACAACGCTGACAATTGAATTTATTTCAATAGTATATCCAGCACCAAATTCATTGATAAACGAGGCTATAACACCAACCGCAACCGCTTCAGTTCCAATTGCCATTGTTAACTCTTGCTGTGGAATTAGTCTATTTCTGTAATAGTCATCATCAATTGATATGTATTCAGATCCGATACCAAGATTAGCAAGTGGACCATCTACAATAATATCTCCGGTTGTTGGATCGCAATAATCAATACCTGAAAGTCCTTGAATAAGTGACGAATCAATAATTGAAGTGTTGTGAGGTTCATCAAACCAACCCGTATTTCCCGCATATTGATAACTTGCTTCTGATCGTGCAAATGGTTCACCGGCAACGGCGGCCCATTCCATTTTCATAAACGTTTTTAATGCTTCAGAGGAAAAGAACCAAGTTTGATCATAGGCACCTGAATTTATAAACACGAATCTTATTGTATGACTAAACCAAAAATCGGGCAATTGTGGATTTCTTTCGAGTTCTGCACTTATTAGGAATTGACCGGATTGATTACCAACTAAATCAGCTTGAACAATTGCGCCGACGGCCATTAAGTAGATGTTATTGAAAACAGCACGTGTTACTTCAGCATCAATTAAAGAAGCCGGTGCGCCTGGAACTGAATTTTTTACATGGTTAAATAAACAATCCAAAGTTGCGCGTGCCTGAAGACTCGAAGGATTCCCAGGTTCAAGCGCGACAATTACAACGAATTCACCAGCGGTTTGCGTATACCAATAAACTAACCCACTAAAATCACAAAGAATGTCATCAACATAGGTGATTGAGGTGTTGAAATCATAGATTACGGCGCCACCAGCTGAATGAATTTTTATATTAACTTCAAGGCCAACGCGAAAACCCTCTGTTATCCATGACGCATTAGATGAAAGCACTTGATTTAGCGAAGTGTCAATAATCAAAGGATTACCCACAGAGGTCATTCTAATCAATGACTGTATAGTATATTCAACCGTGAATTTATCACCAGCATTACCAACATAAAACGGCGTACTATTACCGAAATTGTCAATATAATTCGCGCTATTAATTAGGATTGGCATTGTTACTTACAAAATTAGTTAATATAGAAGTATCTCCACTCATAGCAGAATCAATCGCTTTTTTCAGTTCAGCGCCCTTTATGGCAACCGTTTTCATTTCGTCATTGTCAAGTTTTGACTTTGCTAGGTTTTCAACACCGGTAAGAACATCAATTTTGGACTTAAATTCACCAATCATTGACTTCAAATTACTTGTATATTCTGACATATTACGTGTTTATTGCTTTGACATATACCTTTCCATAGGCATAATCAAACGGTTGTTTATATGAAATAACGGCGTGACTCTGATCTTCAAAAAACTTAATTGTCAAAAGTTCACAAACTAAACCGTCGATTTCTGCAAAGTTATTGTCTAGCAAATTTACAAAATCTTCTGACGTCATTCGAACCGGTACTTTTTCAAATACTTTATAGTCGTTTACTTGGATTTCGTTTATCTTGTGATAGCCGTTATAAATCGCTGAAGCCCTGATAATTGAAGCGTAATTTGCGGGTTGTTTTCCGCCTATTGTCCACAACATTTTTGTCTTCGAAAAGAATTGACCGCCAATTTGAAGTACTCCGATTCTGTTAGTTATTTGTGCTGCATAATTCCCATTGCCACCGAATGCTTCAATCACTTCGTCAATCACTTCAAAGAATGACTTTGCCAATTTCTCAATCCAATTTAACGACTTTTTACGAACTCCAAGCGCAAAAGGAATTTGAATATTATTCAACCCCTTGATAGTTACAAGGTCTGCATTTGGAATTGAAGCGGGTTCTGTCGAATATTCCGCATCTGTTGGATCAAAGAAGTCAAGCGTGTGTATGTCTGAAAAATCAGTTTGATATGCTATTAATGTTCTTCTCCATACGTCAGGTGTGTTTAACCTATATTTGTTTGTTCTTTCACCTTGAAAATTTAACGCTGGAACCGTTTGATTTGGTGTTATGAACTCCCAAAAATTACGTATTTCAATCTGAACAACCCCGTTTTTTACTCGCGTTCTAGCGTTAAATTGCTTTTCAACAGCGCTTATTAATGATCCAAGTGAAGGCGTACTATCTTGTAAAGTCGGAAACCCTTTTGTGAACGCAAAATTCAGGTCGTTTTGTATGAAATCAAGGATTGAATCTTTGTCCTTTACAAGTGGGATAGGTAAAATTGTCAAGTTGTCCAGCGCATCCAAAAGACTAGATTCTAGTGTGTAACCAAGATATTCACAACCCTTTTGAATTAAGTGCTTCACTTTTGTTCCATCAAAATATCGGACCTTTGGAAAAATCAATTCAAAAAACTGCTGTGATAGCTTAACTAAAGCGACTAAGATCAGTGCAATTATAGCAATCTGAAGAAGGGCTTTCACTATCAATGTGATAATCTGACCAATATTAAACGTTACGCCCGTTCCTGTACTCGGTGTAACGGCGTCAATGATCTGTGTTATGGTTGTTGACAGCGAAATGATTTGATCGATCAATTCCTTTGTCATCATGTAAATAGAAATACCAAGGGACAAAGCCAATTCAACAGCGTTATCTTTTACTATTACATACGGAATTGCAACTTTTGTGAAAACAACACCGTCAGCAGCCATCATTTCAAAATCAGTTTGATTAGCCTGATCAAAGAAATTAT
>SDBT01008325.1_pt1 | contig 16951 bp, 16 predicted proteins | sample 2277101 | NCBI WGS metagenome assembly SDBT01 (sample SAMN10404973, study PRJNA504765) | marine sediment metagenome | isolation source: marine sediment core GS10_PC15, 103 cmbsf | place: Arctic Ocean: Southern Knipovich Ridge | collected 2010
GAATCACAGAGCCAGCCAGCTTCAGTTTATTATCCCTTTATAGGAAGACAGAAAATCGTGAGGACATACCGCATTATTCCGCTCCCATTACTCAGGTTGGATTTAGACAAGGGATATATGACCTACCTCTACAACCACGGAACAACGTGCTCAACAGTTACCTACTGCTGGTACATTGATGGAGCTGACCAGAACATTCTGGTGGATACAGGGGCTGATGCCGAAGTGGCAAGAAGCTGGAGAGGGTTACCCGCGGAAACGATAATGACCTTCGAAGATGCCCTAGCCAGTCTGAAGCTCAAACCCAGCGACATTGATATAGTTATCCAGACCCACCTTCACTGGGACCATTGCTGTAATACTCACAAGTGTCAGAACGCCAAAGTCTTAGTCCAAGAAGAAGAATTAAAATTTGCCCGTTCACCACACCCGATAATGGTTGGCTATCCGTGGCATCTACTTAAGAATCTCAATTTTGTCCCCCTAAATGGACAGTATGAAGTTGCCCCCGGAATCGAGCTCATTCCGACACCGGGCCATACGGTTGGGACGCAGTCTGTTTGCATAAACACCGAACGCGGCAGGGCAGTACTCACCGGGTTCTGCTGTCTTAAAGATAACTTTGAGCCACCGGAGGAACTGAAAAAGAAGAAACTTACGGTCATTGCCCCGGGCATCCACCTGAATGCGATAGATGCTTTTGAAAGTGCCCTTCGGGTTAAGGAACTGGCGGATATACTGATACCGATACATGCCCCTCCTTACGAAGGGGTAAAGAGTATACCTTAAAATGCCCATAAACAAACGTGAAACAATACCAAAAAATTAGTAAAGAGGGAAAGAAAAATGAGACTCAAGGATAAAGTGGCTATTATTACCGGTGGGGCGGGCAACATCGGCAAGGCTATTGCCCTTGCCTACTCGAATGAAGGTGCGGCTGTAGTGGTGGCTTCTCGCAACCCAGCCAATCTGGAAGCTGTCGCCAAGGAAATCAGGACTAACGGCGGCCATGCCACCGCCATTAAAACCGATGTTGCCGATGAGGAACAGGTTTGCAGGATGGTTGAACAAGCCTTGAGCGAATACGGGAAGGTAGATATACTGGTCAATAATAGCGGCATTGTTGGGCCTATTGTTACCGTAGCTGACCTTAAGCTTGAAGATTGGAACCAGGCAATGTCGATAAATCTGACGGGACCAATGCTTTGCTCAAGAGAGGTATTGAAAGACATGATTCCACGCGCAAGCGGCAATATCATTAACATGTCATCACTCCTTGGCAAGATGGGTATGGTCTTAAGAAGTACATACTGCGCTTCAAAATGGGGCTTAAACGGCTTTACCCAGACCATGTCAATGGAGGTGGGCAAATATAATATCCGAGTTAACGCCATCGCTCCTGGTACAGTTGAAGGTAAGCGTGCCCGGAACGCCCTCGAGGACATGGCCAAATTGAGAGGACTCCCGTATGATGAGATTGTCAGGCAACAGGCTATCAGAGCTTCTCTTGAGAGATTTGTTACCCCTGAGGAGGTAGCTCATCTGGCAGTCTTTCTGGCATCAGACGAATCTGCTGGCATCACCGGGCAGATTATTGGTGTGGATGCTGGTAGAACAAGTTTATAGATGTAATAGTAAGCGACTGTTTTCAGTGGTCTTTTTCTTCTTGACTAATGTGGTGTAAAAACATAACGACTGATTTTGAAGGATGGAATAAGGCGATGAAAAAGATTCCTTTTTCCACGCTCAACAATCTGATGCATTGTTACCCGAGGCTAACACTCTGACCCGTCGACCAGAAGTAGTGCGTGTAAACAAGACATCCTAACACCGACAAGGCTTCCTCTTCTAGATATGGTACGATGATGGAAAAAATGGAGTTAGCAGTATGAATGACACAGATCGTGCTAACATAAGACCGGGCTTGCGGGTCTCAATAGTATTAAAGACAGACCAGCAGTCTGGAAAACTAACCGAAGGGATAGTCAAAGATATTTTAACCAAATCACTTATTCATCCCCATGGTATCAAAGTCCGTTTAGAAGACGGTCAGGTTGGTCGAGTTAAAGAGATAAAAGTCTGAGATCGACCTCATCCGAGCAGTACCGAACAACTTGACGGAAAGTGTTGTCCTCCGAAGTTATGCCACCATCGTTGCTGCATTTCGGCAACACATTGCTGATGCCTCACCTCCCATGCTAAAATTAAGATGATGGACAGACTGGCTAAGGACTATGAAATCCAGCTTATTGAACCGGGGTGTGCTCCGGGAGCGAGCCACTGGAATGCCTTGCTCAGCTTTCCCGATGATATCAGTGACGTGTTTCCGTATCTCAACGCCCTCTTCAAAGGTGTATGGTACGACCACGAGAACAAGACTTTAATCTGGCGTGAGGAAGATCAGATGTACGCGTTCCGTCCCCGAGAGATCCGCATTGCTCAAGTGTATGACCCACAAGACGCACGGGAGATTGCCGACGATATAATTGCCCGGATCAACCGTATCTGGGAGGAGAGAGAGCAGACTGCTCCGCGCTATACAGAAAGAAAGCTTCCACTAGTGATTGAAATCTACAAGCTGTTGCCGCAGACCAACTGTCGTCAGTGTGGCTACCTCACCTGCATGGCATTTGCCGCTGACTTGAGACAGGGCAAGGTGCTTATCGAAGACTGTCCTCTGTTGTGCCAGCCGGAGCACTTGGCAAAGAAAGATAGAATTGACAGCCTGTTTGCCGCCGCATAAGCTCCTTCAGGTGGAACTTGCCCCACTCATCGCAAAGTACTCCTGCAACCGCGACTTGACTAGACAGATGATGCCCAAGATAGCGATGATGGTGTTGCCGGGAAACCAGAACAAGCTAAGCGTGGCATAACGTTCCTTTATTGCCTCATAGTGCCACGCCTAGGCTTCAGGCGTGAAATTCAGCGGACCTTTTTAGCTTCATTGCTCAACATCCTAAACCATTCATAGATTATACAAATGTCAGTTATGTGCTATGATAGCTTGGCATACTAGGCCTTCAGCTATGGTTAAGCGCTTAAAAACAGTTATGTTTTGTGGGCAATCCACTTGAGGTGTATAATTAGCCACATCAAAAGGAACTCTTTCGGCATTCTAATTTACTATATAGTCCAATACTACGAGTAAGATATCTGCATATTGAGTATAAACATGCCACTATACGACTTTCGGCTCCGATTCAATTTTCCCGAGGCGTATCGAATCGACTCTAATGCCGATGAGATTGAACTCCTAGACTTGTCACCTAAAGAGCACATTACGCTGGTCAGTGATGTTAGAGGCACGCCAATAAAAGACCACAATCGTGCCGCTGTTTTGGGGAAGTCATTTGGCTCAGAAGAACAAGCAAGAACAGCGGCCGAAAAATCCAAACTCGCGCTTCTTTACTGGGCTATCAAGCAGCGCACGGGTATAGATTTCGGTGACGGAAAACAGAGAAGTTACGCAACGGCACAATACTTGGCGAAGCAAGGGGAAAAATACGGTTGCCCTGTCAGGAACGATATACATGGTATCGATATCTATAAGCATGTTAAAAAACTGATGTTCGTTAGTACTATTGTCAAGGCAACAGTAGGTAAATATCCGCCTAGGTTGACAGATACCTTTCAACGAGAATACCTGAACAATCGGCATCTAACAGAAAAGCATATGCTTGCATGTGAAATTTATGCAAGCTCCTTCTTTGATATATCTCCACGCAGCCGATTTATCACACTTGTTACAGCAGTTGAGTCACTATTAGAGCTACCAAAGCGCTCTGATAAGGCAGAGGCATTAGTTGAAGAGTTTAAAGCCAAAACAACACAGTCAACGCTTGATAGGACGACAATCAATTCCATTATTGGCAGTCTTGAAAGGGTTAAATATCAATCGTATAGTCAGGCTGGTCGCGCCCTGGCTCATCAATATCTCCCGAGCGAGCTTTTTGACGAACGGTCATCGGCAGATTTCTTCACCCGTGCCTATGATTTGCGAAGCCAAATACTTCACCATGGAATGATATCAGATGATAAAGATGACATTTGGCATCTTTCTAACGTCATGGAAAAGTTTGTTAATCAGCTACTTCTTGCAGTATTGGAAAAACACTAGCAGTATAACAATTTATCTCCTTGTTATTGTACACTAAGTCGATTTATAAAACCCGCAAGTGGTTCAGGCTATGGTAGCATCACAAAAAATGGTCCGCATGAATCCACGCCTGAGGGCTAGGCGTAACACTGTGAATCAATAAAGGAACACTTTTATGAAATGAGCCCACACTTCAGGGCATAGCGTTGTTGACGCTTGACTCTAAGAGGTTCGGTGTAAGAAAATTCTGCCATCTTTTGGTGCAATCAAAAATTGTGAACTTTCTGTACCCGAGGTTACGTCTTTATAGATATTTGGGAATTCGAAGGTACTCTCTTTACTAGTTGGATTAGCTATCACCACCCCGTTCTCAAACTCTCTAATCCATGTGCCATCATCACGCCTTTTAGCATCTCCCTTAGCTAAGCCTAGATCTACATCATACTCGGGGAACCACCATAATTGCCTATGAAGCCCATCTCCCTCATCAAAACCAAAATACCCGTCTCCAAGCAAAGTTATCGCCAAGCCAAATCTCATTTTCTGCAACTCCTCAGATGGAAGATCTGGCTCAAGATCATCATAATTCTCCTGATTAGTATCAACAGCTATCCAATGGATTCTGGATGGTGGAGATGGTTTCTCCATATTCCTCTGGTATATCTCCCAGATTTTTGGCCAGGAACTACCAAACATTGTGCCTAGAGCATTTTCCTGCATATGACCGTTGGCATAATCCCAATATGACGAATCATCGCTCCATTGAACACCAGGGTTACCGAATATTATCGCCTCTGGTCCAAGGAGTTCTCTGGTCAATTTCAGAAGCTGTGTCATGCCTTTTTGGTATTCCCGGTTAACTACGTCTGGGCTATCGGCAATACCATCGTTATCAATGTCTATATTGCGCCTCCACATCTTTTCCCACAAACAGTCATAAAAGACCCCATCAAAAAGCCCCGAGGACATTAATTCTTCATTGACAAAGCGGAGTAGATATGTGGGCCATTCACTAGTAGGATTCATGCCGGGAATCTTGACATCTCCACTTTTATTAGTCCATATGATAACCTGTCTTTCTTCCGATGGCTTTGAATTCGACGGCGTGTCTCCATAGTGTAAGATCCAACTCTCGTTGAAATGCTGTCGTGTTACCTGATCATCACGCCACCAATATCCCTGAAGGCCAGCCGAGATCCAAACCAAGATCTTTATCTTGGGGTTCAGCTTCCTTATCAATTGGATAGATTCTCGCGAGGAGTAGACAGATTGGAAGTTAACGACAATCAAATCCCACCTAGCAAGTGAGTTGGCTTGTGAATGGTCAATTTTCCGTCGGGCATCATGAATATTATAATAATTGGCCAATCTGGGATATGCTCCAAGTTGCCTGACTCTTAGAGTGTCAGTTAAACCTGCAACTTCAATACCATATATACCCGGAGCACTTCTCACTAAGGTGAAAGCTAGACTCTCCCTGCCTTTCGGTGCCACTGTGACACTCTTCGTCTCCTCATCAACACCTTCAACAGTCAAGCTCATAGAATAGGAGCCTTCCATTTCTCCAACATTCATGACTTTCACTTCGACTGTAACAGTTTGCCCAGGCTCAGCTACAATTGGTGTAACAGTTAGGGAAACGACCTCCAATTCAGCAGCGGCAGGCCTTCGTGATGGGGAGGGGATGGCTTCAGGATTCGTTGGCGTGGGCGCAGGTGTCATACTTGGGCCAGCACAGCCAAGAAGAATTGACGTTAGTAGTGTAAAAGTAATAGGAATAGTAAATAGTGTTGATTGTCTCATCATGCCCATCTACCGGGGTTAACCTACCATGATAGGCGTGAGTTTAGTCCTTAACAGAGGCTTTGTCAATACTGAAAAAACGAACGATATTTATTCTAGTTACCACAACAAGATTGTAGATGGTATTTAGCTAACAAATAGCTAACGGACGGAACGAAACTGGATAGCATAAAATGGTACTATAGGTACAAACTAAGATCTTCAGAGTGGATAGGAAAACACCAAACTGAATGTAAAGGGACTATACATGACACCGTCGAACAGACTTTTAATCAGGGTGTCACAGGTTCGAGACCTGTACGGCCTACCAAAGCTGGAAGACCTTCCCTACCGGGGAGATTTGAAGATAATCAGGGTGTCAAGACACTAGGTCAACCGACACCCTGATTTTATTGTTTTTCAGCCAGAATTTCAAGCGATTACCACTTGTATTCTTATAATTTATCAGGGCTTATATGCTTGATGCAGATTTAAGAGGGAACTTATGTGTATTAAATTTAAGAAAAAATGCAAGAATCTAGGAGTCCGTAAAAACCCTCCGAGCCTAAAAGTTGATGAGACTAATAAACCCGAAGAAAAAAGCAATTAGTCGTTGCAAACGGGTTTATATTTGGCAACCAAATTTGATTCCTCTTTACGGCGAACATCCCCGTCATCGCCACTTTTATGGACGCATATATGGGTGGCACCGTTGCGCTCGATGCAGGGCATCTTGTGATGGTTGTCAAATCGTTCACTAATATCTCCAGTTTCACCAATGTATATTGGCATATGCGCTTGTGTTTCTTTGGTGAAGACATAATTAGCAGGGCTTGCGTGGAATGATGTCCCTTTCCTGTAAATCCAATACGTATATTTCCTACCAGATTGACCCTCAAAAGTTATTGTTCCCTCGCTAGCCATATTCAACCCCCTTATAGCGTGGATTATACTACTAAAGTGGGGGATGTCAAGGCGGATAAAAACAAAAAGGCTGGAGACCAAATCCTGAAAAATCTCTCAGCCCTTTTGCCTGGTTTCGCGTTCCACGGATTGTGGAACCCTTCGTACGGTATTTTAATTTAAGCATATTTGCTTATTTTTGTCAAGTGTATTGACCATAACACCCTGACTTAGGTTCAAGGAGTCGTTAGCTTAGCTTCACTCTCAATTTCCGTTTGCTAGGCTTACTATAGTCAGGAAGGCTATATTTTATCTACATTATTGTTTATCGCCTTTTCCGCCTGAATTAACACATAGGCTCTCTGTTTCATTACTCATCATCTCTCTATGAAACTTGGCTTTGTTAACATGTTCAGTTTTTTGGTCATTATACTTTGGCAGAAGAGTATGTACGATTTTGCTGAGTGAAATATCTAGGACTAAGATGATCGGTCACCTAACCACTAGTCTGTCTACATAGCATTATATAAACTATGTTATAATCTGTAATATTTCATTTCTCCAAAGGAGAGTGACATTGCTAAGTCGGCGACAGAAAAGGCAACAAGCTTATTCTTACATCCTCAATCAAACGAAAAAGATAAACTGGAACTTTGAGCGAAGTTTTAAAAATTCCATCAATGACGTTGGCTACATATCACTCGCAGATATCCAAGAGTTAAAAGAGGGTCTTTCCAATCCCTCCCCAGAACTCGTTGCGACGTTGAAGATACTTTTCCGAAGGGTAGCCAGTCAGGACGAAATCGACAATCATTTGATCAAACCCTTCCTAGACGAACAATAATAATGCTCCCTTTGTTAAAAGCAAGGATATTAGTATCGTAGTCTAATTATAAGAGGAGTATGAATGCCAAGAAGAGATGATGTTCGAAAGGTCCTGATTATCGGTTCCGGCCCAATTGTTATTGGACAAGCGTGCGAGTTCGATTACTCCGGAACACAAGCCTGCAAAGCCCTACGCAGCCTTGGTTACGAAATAGTGCTGGTCAATTCAAACCCGGCAACCATCATGACCGACCCAGGTACGGCTGATGTCACTTATATCGAACCCCTTAATCTAGAGACAATGACGCAAATCATTGAAAAGGAACGCCCGGATGCTTTACTGCCTAATCTTGGCGGGCAAACTGGTCTCAACCTGAGTGCTGAACTTGCTCGTTCGGGTGTGCTCGATAAATACGGTGTAAGGGTTATTGGTGTTAAGGTTGATGCTATTGTGCGAGGGGAAGACCGAGTTGCCTTTAAAGAAACCATGAACCATTTAGGCATCGAAATGCCTCGAAGTGAAGCCGTTTATAGTGTCGAGGATGCCGAAAGAGTGGCGGATGAACTCGGTTATCCGGTAGTCGTAAGGCCTGCATATTGTCTTGGAGGAACCGGCAGTGGTCTTGTTTTCAACGTTGAAGAATTGCAGACAGTGGCCAGCCGTGGTATTACGGCCAGTCTTATTGGTCAAGTGCTAATAGAGGAGTCGGTCCTGGGCTGGGAAGAACTGGAGCTAGAGGTAGTCCGCGACGCTAAGAATCAGATGATAACCGTTTGCTTCATTGAGAATGTTGATGCCATGGGTGTCCATACAGGAGATTCATTCTGCACAGCACCAATGCTGACCATTGACCAAGAGCTGCAAAGCCGGCTCCAAGAGTATTCCTATAAGATTGTTGAAGCAATAGAGATTATCGGCGGTACCAATATTCAGTTCGCACATGACCCGAAGACGGGGCGTGTCGTAGTGATAGAAATCAACCCCAGAACATCCCGTTCCTCAGCCCTCGCATCAAAGGCTACTGGTTTCCCCATAGCTCTCATCTCGGCGAAACTAGCAGCTGGACTTACTCTAGATGAAATACCCTACTGGCGTAAGGGAACTCTTGAACAATATTCTCCCTGGGGCGAGTACGTGGTGGTAAAGTTTGCACGTTGGGCTTTTGAGAAATTCAAAGATGCTGAAGATAAACTCGGCACTCAGATGCGGGCAGTCGGCGAGGTAATGAGCATTGGAAAGACCTACAAAGAGGCACTACAAAAAGCAATCCGCTCTCTTGAAAACGGCCGCTATGGACTAGGCTTTGCCAAGGATTTTTACGAGAAATCTCTTGCTGATCTCATCAACATGCTTAACAAACCAAGCAGCGAACGACAATTCATCATGTACGAGGCACTACGCAAGGGTGCCAGCGTGGACCAATTATACGAAAAAACGTACATTAAACCATGGTTCATCGAGCAGATGAAAGAGCTTGTTGAAATGGAAGAGACAATTCTACAGTATAAAGGAAAGCCGCTGCCAGATAGTCTACTAGTTCAGGCTAAAAAGGATGGTTTTGCAGATCGATATCTTGCACAACTTCTTGGATTTCCAGAAAAAGAAATGCGACAAAAGCGTATTTCCCTAGGTGTAAAGGAAGGTTGGGAAGCAGTACCTGTAAGCGGTGTGGAAAACGCGGCCTACTATTACTCCACTTATAATAGTCCAGATAGGACAAACGTGAGCCAACGGAAAAAAGTAATGGTGCTCGGTGGAGGACCAAATCGCATCGGTCAGGGGATAGAATTCGACTACTGCTGTGTGCACGCAGCTTTTGCTCTACGAGATGAAGGATATGAAACAATTATGGTCAACTGTAATCCAGAGACCGTTTCAACCGATTACGATACATCTGACAAGCTATATTTCGAACCACTCACAGTCGAGGATGTTTTAAGTATTTACGAAAAAGAAAAACCTGAAGGTATTATCGTACAATTCGGTGGTCAGACGCCCCTTAACATCGCCGACGAATTGGCCGAGGCGGGTGTCAGGATTCTAGGTACTTCACCTGAGACTATTGATCTTGCAGAAGACAGAGACCGATTCCGTCAAAGGATGAAACAGTTGGGTATCCCAATGCCAGAGTCAGGCATGGCAAGTCACTTAAAAGAAGCGCTCAAAATCGCCGAACGAATCGGATACCCTTTGATGGTGCGGCCATCATATGTATTAGGCGGACGAGGCATGCAAGTAGTCTATGATGAGGATATGTTAAGAGAATATGTCGCTGCTGCGGTAGACGTTACTCCCGATCGACCTATTCTCATTGATAAGTTTCTGGAAAATGCTATAGAAACAGAAGCAGACGCGATTGCGGATGGTACTGACGCCTTTGTACCAGCGGTAATGGAACACATCGAACTAGCTGGGATACACTCGGGTGATTCTGCTTGCGTTATTCCTCCAGTAAGCCTGAATAAAAAACATGTTGATACTATTTACGACTATACAAAGAAGATTGCCCAAGAACTCAATGTGATTGGCCTTATGAATATTCAATATGCCATCGCAAAAGATATTGTATATGTGCTCGAAGCGAATCCACGAGCCTCGAGGACAGTTCCATTGGTTTCAAAGGTGTGCAATGTATCCATGGCCAGACTTGCTACCCAGCTTATGTTGGGCAAAAAGTTAAATCAACTTGATCTAAAACCCGGGAAAATACCATATTTCGGAGTTAAGGAAGCCGTTTTCCCCTTCAACATGTTTCCCGAAGTTGACCCTCTGCTGGGTCCAGAAATGCGCTCAACCGGGGAAGTTCTTGGCATCGCCAATTCTTTTGGTCTTGCCTTCTTCAAAGCGCAGCTAGGGGCACAGCAGTTCCTCCCATCAGAAGGAACTGTCTTGATAACCGTATCACCGAAAGATCGACCTATGGTCAGAGAGGTGGCCGAACAGTTTTCAAAGATGAACTTCGGCATCATGGCTACACAAGGTACGCAACGTTTTCTTGCTAGTGAGGGTATTAACTCAGAAGTAATACTGAAAATGCATGAAGGACGACCCAATATTATCGATTCCATTATGAATGGGCAGATCCAACTCGTCATTAATACGCCAAGCGGTAAGTTAAGCCAATACGACGACTCCTACATACGTAAAACGGCAGTGAAATACAAGGTTCCATACATCACATCGTTGGCTGCAGCAATCGCAGCTGCAAAGGGAATCCTATCATATCGTCAGGCTAAATCAGAGGTTAGATCGCTTCAGAGTTATCACAGTGATATCAAATAAAAATATAGCAGCTGACCTGCCTCCCAAAAATGGTCCTGTTGTAATGGTAGACTAAGTAAAGTCATAAAAGCTTGTTTTAATACATAAAAAGAGAAATAGAGACGAAAAGGAGGCTAGAATGCAAGGTAGCAAACTTTATGTGGGAAACCTTAGTTTTTCTGTAAACAATGAGCAGTTGAAAGAATTGTTTTCCAATTATGGTGAAGTTAGGGAAGTCAACATAATTGAAGGTAGAGGTTTTGGATTTGTTGAAATGTCTAGCCCATCGGAAGCTGAAAAAGCAAAAGAAGCATTGAACGGTTCCGATTTCGAAGGACATACCTTGAAAGTTGACGAAGCTCGCCCACCTAGAAGTAGATAAGGAAGGGATTATCGAAGGTATTGGAGTAATTGACAGATAATCCAAATTTAGTAGTAAATCTAGCATAGTAATATGCCAGCTACTTCACATAGCAACGGATAGGAGGGAAATCAAAGATTTCCCTCCTATCTGCCTCTCGGTGAACCTCCTCTACACAGGATTTGTGCCCCACTTTGTTTGCCTAAATGCCTCGCACCGTGGCAACAATAGTCTAAAATGTGCAGTAGAGTAACAACCGCTTATTAAGTGTGATTGGGCAAAATAAAAGGGGCTGGACGTCCCGATACCGGGAGAATCCAACCCCTTCGAATTCTAACGGCTATGTCAGAGTAGACTTAGCTCTTACCAATTCTGAACATTTTCGTGCCACAGGTCGGGCATACGCCTTGGGTTGCCGGCCTGCCGTTCTTCATGGTGATGCTTTTAGCGTCTTTCATTTCCTTCTTGGCACGGCACTTCACGCAGTAAGCCTGCATATTCAAGCCTCCTCTTGTTTTTGCTCTGACATTAAATCATTTGACCCGTCCAAGTCAAGCAGGCTCTTACCCTTTTTGAAACAAAAAAGGGTAGTCTCAAAGACTACCCGTGAAATGGGCACAAAAAAGGCAAAGCAACCCCTGTATCATTAGAGGCTACTTTGCCTTGATTGTCTTTTTGGTCAAGCGTTCTAGGCTACGGCTACTTTTTCCCTCTTACGGTTACGCTTCGGCTTTGCTTCGGCTTCTGGCTCGGTTACCTCGGCAACCTCTGGCTCTGGCTTCGCTTCGGCTTCCGCCTTCGGCTTGCTCTCGGCTGTCAGCATGGGCATAACCACAAGCTGGTAACCGTCGGTAGTAAACAGGACTGGTGATTTCCCATCGGTCATGGTGAAGTCCACCATGCCCCCGCAAGCTCGCATAGCTGCTGCCAGGTAACCGCCTTCAATTCTCACCCTGCCCCCGCCCTCAATATCGGCTGGTATAGTGGTATGCCCCTTATCATCAGGGCTGGTCATGGTGATATACCCGCCGTCAAGGGTGAGGTCTATCGGGTAAGACTTATCGCCCGCCAGGGCTTTGAGTGAGGCTATCGCCTTGCTGGCTTCAATGGTGTCAAGGTGAGCGGTTGTGTTCGCCTCAGTCGGTATGAGCTTCTCATAGTCAGGGAATTGACCGTCAGCACCCCGCCACTTATAGCGGATTGCCTCAGTATCAATTATGAGGCTCATTCCGTCAAGGCTCTCCCCGCTTGTCTCAAAACTCAGGTTTACCCGATGAGCTTTCCGCAAGGCGTTGGCTACCCCCGCTAACTCATCACGTGCTATCAGGACTTGCCCTTCACCGTCAAAGTCCAGCTTTACCACCGCCAGTCTAAAACCGTCGGCACTTGCCAGGGTCAGCTTGCCTTCTCCCGCCTTAAAGAGCACACATTGTAAGACTGGTCGTGTGTCCTCAGTGGCTGTAAATGGCAATACCCTGGATAATGCCTCTGCCAGTTCTAAACCGCCGATGTTAGGTTGGACTATGCGCTTAGAGCTTACCCTGACCTCACATAGAGTCATAGGGGTCTTATCCCCCACCCATGCCAGGTCGTCAAGATAACTGGTATTGCTTCCGCAAATCACCTTCAGCCGTTTTCCGTTGCCATGCGATACGCTATCAGCACCGTTTCCAGGGACTATCTTTACGATGTTACTCCCCGAAAGGGCTTTCAGATAACCGAGAAAGCCTTTCCGCCCTACTGTAAAGTCATTGAGCATTACCCTTTCAGCTAATGCCCGACCCAGGGCGTTTACCAGTGTAGCCTTATGCGCTACAAAGCCTTCACCTGAACGCTTGCCCCCGATATTCAGTTGTTCTATTTGAACACCCCCTATTGACTATCTGGCTAGTGGGCAAATCTGCCAGCTTCGTCTAGTAGTCAGCTTGCGTTTAGCTGCGATACGCTAGCCTAAACGTGCTGCCACTATATAAGTCTCCGAAAGTGCCTTAAAACGTCTACATCGGAAGTAAGGTTTTTTGCTCTGCCTTCCGAAATCGCCACAGGTATTGTCTATCCGTCTTAGTAAGCGGTATTCCTGCTTTCAGCTTGTAGGCTATCGCCACCAGCCGTTTCGGATAGCCTATTTCCCAGGTGCTATCGCTGACCCAGGCGTCAAGGTCTATCGCCTTATCATCAGCTATCAGCTCTCCCAGTTCGGTTAGATTGCCTTCACCGTCTATGATAGGCTTGTTTAGGCTCTCCAGCTTGATAGCCTTCGGACATTCGACGTATAGCCATTCCTCTTTACACTTTTGCCGTTGCGCCTTGCTACAGTGTCCGCAATCTAACCCCATCGTGAGCTTGTAGTGCCTGAACCAGTAGTCGGCTTGCGCTCGGCTGGCAATCCGATACATCACGGCTTCGGTAAACGGCTTATGACCGTTATTCCACTCCGCTCTGGCAAGGGTGATGATTATATCGTGGAGTAAGTCCTCTGTGTCCTCTGCCTTTGCCTTGCGGTTAAATCGGCAAGCTACCTTATAATAGGTAGCATATTCGCCCTCTAACTGGTCATAGCCGTTACCGTTGCCGTTGCCTTGCCTTTGCTTACGCCTTCGGCTAGACTTTACATGGCGGGGCTTTGCTTTTGTGGCTTCACAGCTTGAGGAGCGTTTACACCACTGGCAAATGCCCTGCCTTTCGTTTAGTGTCCAGACCTTACCGCATCGGCTACAATGCCCTTGCGGCGCTGGTGCTGGTGATGTTACCGCCGTTGTCATCGCTTGACCCCCCTTTGAGCTTATTTGCCCTGGTGGGCAAGCGTTCAGGTGGGCTTTTACATATTCAGTTTTTAAGGTGCGTTTTTGTGTTTGTTTCTAGCTTCATCATCCAACAAAAAGCGCTTATGTGATACCTGTAAACATAGCGATATAGACATCTGCCTGACGGGTTAGGGATTGATTTGAAAAACGGGAACTACTCTGGGGAGATGAAAGACATAAGAAGCTAGGGCAGGGGTGAGCGATGATTGCAGTATCCTTCCACAGGAAACAGGGCAAAGGGGCAGCCGTGGGGTAAGGGACAGTCCCAGCAGTTGAGGTGCTGTAATCAAAGATGAGGCGGGGTTTGAGGTGAGCACGAAGCAGCTTTGGAGTGGTGGGTCGCTGACCGTGGTCATAGCCTGGTAGACATTAGTGGCTAGACCTTTCAGTCCATGCAGGAGTGATTAAATCCAAGCGGGACTCGGTGTCTTTTAAGTTAGCCCGCGCGCTCTACGGCTCAGGGTAGGAGCCTTCTTGGTGTAATGATGCGCCTTTCTCTTTTCCCGGTAATATTCAAGGCCAAACTGGGGATAGAGGACGCGGTGAGGGTTCGACCATTCATCGTCGGGAGCTTCAATGCCTTTTCTGGTTAATCGGTAGAACCGTCTTGGCTCAAAGCCCTCATAATAATCCTGTGGGGTCGACACCTCTTCTTCACCGCTAGGCTCGACCCACTCCAGCTGCTTCAGCATATTGAAATACATGACGAAGCTGTGATAGCGGCACTTAACCAGCTTGTAGGGAATACCCCGCAGGTGCCAGTCTACCCGCTCGGCATACTCCAATTCGGTATAGGGCTCAAGTCCGGCTTTAATGCGCCGGTCATTCTCCCAGGCGGTGGCCTCTTCAGCATAGGCGGTATGAAGGGCGACCTTGTAATGGTAGAACACGTCGGCCTGGGGAGCTCCGCGGTTCGGGTCAATTTTGGGCCTGCCCTCAGGGCCGTGGCCGAGAAGGAAGGCCCTGATGAACGAACCGCAGCCGAAGGGGCGCAAGAACCCGCCCTGGGCTGGCCTTAGCAGCTCAACCACCGCTTCCCTCCTTGCGAGGCCATAGTTTCTCGTACCAGTCCTTGAGCTCCTGGCCCGCTACTTTGCGGTAGCGCATGGTGGTGCCGATATTGGCGTGCCCGAGCCACTCCTGGAGCATCCTGATGCTGTCGGTAGAGTCGTCCCGCTGCACAGCCATAACGGCGAATCCATCCCGCAAGCGGTGGGGGCTGACGCCACGCACTCTGCCTGTCTCCGGGTTTTGAAGGCTGCCGAGCCCTGCCTTTCTGGCGCACTCTCGAACGATCTGCCAGGCCCGGTGCCTGTTAATGCCGAAGATGAGCAGGTTCCCGCCGTGGGAGACGGGTCCTCCCCGGTTAACGTAGCCCTTGAGTACCTCCAGCGTCTCCCCGTCCACCGGCAGCGTCCTCAGCCGGCGGCGCTCGCTCTCTCGAGCCACTGTATCCTTCACCTCAAACCCGCATTTGGGGCAGAACTGGTGCGACCGGCCGAGGCGGGATGAGCAGTGCGGACAGGAGAGCTTCAGTCGGGTCTTCAAGTGCTGGATTGTTACCGTACCCTGGTGGAAGTCGATATCCTGCACGGTGAGACCCAGGACCTCCGATATACGGCAGCCGAGGTGGGCCAGCAGCTTGATCAACAACCTGTCTCTCAGGTTAGTTGTCGCCTTCTCCATAAGAGTTATCTCCTCTGGTTCAACGTAGACTTTCATTAGCGGGTGCTTCCAGAGAATCCTTGATTTGGCGCTTAGCCTCGAGGTATCTTCGCTTCATGGTATCCCGGCTTATGTACTGGCCGGTTATTTCCCGGTAAGCCTCAGCCATCCGCGACCAGCCTAAATTATCCATATCACGCATGCGCAAAACTATAGCAAAATCAACAGAAAGCCTCGGCCTGCCCACTTCTATCTTTTTACCGGTCATTTCGTCTTTTCCTGCCTCTGTCGTTATACTCAGGATAGCTGTCTTTACCGGATCTCTTATGATTGTTCTTCAACACCCGGTCAACTTTGTATCCGTTCAGCCTTCTGATACCCATATGGTCCATAGGGGAAGACGGTTTGCCATTAATCATGTCCTGAGTTGAGGCATAGTGTACATACCTGCGCACCATCTCCAGTGTGGTATGCCCGAGTATCTGTTGCAGCCGGAAGACATCACCGCATTTATAGTTTAGGAAGTTGGTAGCATAGGTATGGCGGCAAAGGTGAGCGTGTAATCTCTCTACTCCTGCCCTCTTGCCCCACCGCTTCAGTAACAATTTGACGGCATTAGGGCACAGTGGTTTTCCATCCAGTGTCAGAAAAATGTAATCATCAGCTTTTATTGAGTCTTCCGGCCGAAAGTGAATGATATAGCGCCACAGCATTTTCTGGGCAAGACCACCGATAGGCACGACTCTCTCCTTTGCCCCTTTACCCATGACCTTGAGATAGCCTTCCTCGATATGGGCATCTTCAGAGCGTAATCCGCATAACTCGCTAACCCTGAGCCCGGTGTCCAAGAGGAGCACCAGTATGGCATTATTCCGGCAGCCTAATGCCGTTAGAGGATTCTGAATCTTCACCAGCTGGTCAATTTCAGTAGCGGTCAGAGGCTCGATGAGATTTTGTGGTGCTTTTGGCATTTTGAGGTTATAGAGAACGTGGTCTGTAGTGTAGCTTTCATTAAAGAGCCAGGAGGCGAAGGCTTTTAGCGCTCTTACTTTGCCCTGTATAGTGTAGGGGGATAACCCCCTTTCCTGCTCATGAATTATGAATTCTCGTACTGCCGAGATATCAAATTCGGCCAGCACCGGTCTTCTGCCTGTGCCGGTGAGAAACCTGGTAAAGCCGGCAATCATCTCTGTGTACCAGGTTATGGTCTTGGGTGACTTGCCTTCAGCTTTATTGGATTGCTCAAAATGCAG